>PDWI01011286.1_pt1 | contig 10217 bp, 11 predicted proteins | sample 1430891 | NCBI WGS metagenome assembly PDWI01 (sample SAMN01162508, study PRJNA174530) | Oral metagenome, whole genome shotgun sequencing project. | biome: Marine environment; feature: Marine mammal; material: Swab sample of the gingival sulcus; isolation source: swab sample of gingival sulcus... | reverse complement strand
AAAAAAAGCACTTTTTTTATTCATTATCTTTCAGGTGTTATAATTGATTAGATATCACAAAGATACAATACTTTTCATCAACAATTTGGCACTTAAGCCCAAATCTATATTCTGACTAAGCTATTGATAATCAGTGGATATATAGCTTTGAAGATGCTGTGTTTTTGTTAAAAAAATAACGTATATCATTTGAAAAAGTTATATATGTTATTTGAAAAAATGATATATGTTATTTCGAAAAGTTATATATGTTATTTTTTCTTCTAATCAGCATCAGTTTTGGTATTGTGTGTAAAGGTTTGTGTGTCAGATGTATAAGGTCTTGTTCTGTTTGTTTGATTTTAGTTTACGGAGATGCTTGAAAGCTGTAAATACGAGAGCCATTGCTGTAAGTTGTTTCTGATACAATTGTTTTGATGAACTTTGATATATGCTTGTGTATCTCAAAGATAAATTTTATATTTGCCATATGAAAGCTACTTTATTTATAAAAGTAGTTGGATTGAAAAAGTATTTTTATTATTCACCATGTAAAAAGATTAGATCATGGAAATTAAGAAATCCCCAAAAGCGGACTTGGAGAATGGCAAAGGCCTATCTCTATTGTTAGGCTTAGTGGTTGCGGTTTCGGTGGTTTTCGTCTCTTTGGAATGGCGTTCAGTCTCTATTGAGAAGGTCGTTGCTAAAAATGACCTTAACATAGAAGATATTGATGACGCTTTGATCATTGAGGATCAGAAAATAGAAGAACCACCACCAGAGCAACCAAAGCCTGAAAACATCATTAAGGTACAAGTGCCTGATGTAATCAAGGTCGTGGACAACAGTAAAGATGTCCCTAAAGTCGTCATTACAGACGTTAACGATCCACCTCCACCACCTCCACCACCAAGGAAGAAGGAAGAAGCTGAGAAGATCTTCACTGTCGTAGAAGACCCTTGTGAATTCCCTGGAGGTATGGGAGCTTTGATGAAGTTCCTTAGCAAGAATATTAACTACCCTGAGATTGCCCAAGAAAATGGTATCCAAGGACGTGTCATCGTTAGCTTCGTGGTAGAGAAGAATGGTCTTCCTTCACAGGTAAAGGTTGTACGTGGCGTAGACCCTGCTCTTGACAAGGAAGCGATTCGTGTCGTTAAGAAGATGCCAGCATGGAAGCCTGGTAAACAACAAGGTAGAGCTGTTCGTCAGCGTTTTACTTTGCCAGTTGTATTCCGTTTGATGTAAGCTTTGTCTTAGTCAAACGACAGTAAGTATAAAAGGCTGTGGACATTACCTTTCTTGGGGTATCCACAGCCTTTTTTTTATTATAAGAAGATGAATCAAAAAATACAAACAGAGATGCTTGCAGCAATAGAGCAGGCTCTACAAGATAGAAACTTCAAAAAGCTTGAACCTAAAGGGCTTTATGAACCGATAGCTTATACGCTTGCCCTCGGGGGGAAACGACTGCGTCCCCTACTTTGCTGTTTAGCAACAAGGCTATTCACAGAGGATTGGAAAAAGGCTCTCCCTATAGCTGTAGCCTTAGAAGTCTTCCACAACTTTACACTCCTGCATGATGACTTAATGGATCATTCGCCTATTCGTCGTGGGCAGGAGACTGTCTATCTCAAATGGAGTGAGAATACAGCAATCCTTTCAGGCGATGTTATGAGCATTGAAGCTTATAAGTCTTTAGAAGGGGTTGAAGACCCACAAGTTTTGCTAAAAGTCTTTCCGATCTTTAATCAGATGGCGATTGATATTTGTCGAGGTCAGGAGTATGATATGAGCTTTGAGGAGCGTGATAATGTCTCTGTAGCCGAATATGTTGAGATGATAAGGCTGAAAACGGCTGTCCTCTTAGGGGCATCTCTAAGAATGGGGGCAATAGTCGGTGGAGCTAATTCAGATACTGCCTTAGCTCTTGATGAGGTGGGGAAAAAGCTTGGCTTAGCCTTTCAGATTCAAGATGACTTCCTTGATGTTTATGGCGATGAGAAGACCTTCGGAAAGCCTATCGGTGGCGATATTATGAACGCAAAGAAAACGCTATTACTATTATATACTAAGGAGCATTTGCCTCAAGGAGACAGAGTGGAGCTAAGCAGATTGCTAAGTCTTCCAGAGCATGCTCGTAGGGAACGTATTGATGGTGTACGCAAACTTTATGATAAGGTGTCTGTTTCAGACTATGCTAAGGGCGAGATAATACGTTTGACAGAAGAGGCTCGTCAGCTCTTGGATAGTCTAAAGCTTGACGAAAAATTGACAGCTCCTGTTCATAGTCTCTTTACAAAACTAATCAGCCGTCTATCTTAATGCAAATTATAGACTCACATACACATATCTACGCTTCGGACTTTGACGAAGATATAGATGACTTGATGCAAAGAGCATCGGAGGCTGGTGTAGAACAGATGGTACTCCCCAATGTAGATATGGAGAGTTATCCTCGTATGCTCTCTTTGGTTGAACGTTATCCAAATAGGCTCTTTCCATCTATCGGCTTACACCCAACAGATGTCAAAGCTAATTATCAAGATGTGTTAGACTTCATGAAGAGCGAGATTGCTAAGCAGCCTTTTGTGGCAGTTGGAGAAATAGGTTTGGACTATTACTGGGACACAAGCTTTCAAGCAGAGCAGATAGAGGCTTTTCGTCAGCAGATACGCTGGGCTAAGGATTTTGAATTACCTATTATTATACATACACGTTCTGCTTTTGAGGATACCTTTAAGGTTTTGCGAGAAGAATTTACACCACAGTTGAGAGGTGTCTTTCATAGTTTTACTGGTACGGAAGAAGAATTGTTGGAAGTTTTGCAGTTTGAGAACTTCTACGTGGGACTTAATGGGGTTGTAACCTTTAAGAATAGTAAGCTAAAAGATTATGTCAAAGCCATTCCGCTTGAACGCCTGCTCCTTGAGACCGATGCTCCCTATCTTAGTCCTGTGCCGAAGAGAGGCAAGAGAAATGAACCTGCTCATGTGCAGTATACACTTAACTTCTTGGCAGAACTTTGGGGTATCTCGCCAAAGGCTATGGCAGAGCAAACCACAGTCAATGCTAAGCGTCTTTTTTCTCTTTAGTTAATAGTTCTTAATACCGAGATAATTGCCTAAGGGTGAGATTCTCTTCACTATTCTTACGATGACAGCAGAGGAGTATATCAAGAGTTTTATTCGCTATGAGGAGCAGGAGCTAAATGCTTCTGAAATGACCTGTGCCAGTTATCAAGCAGATTTGGAGGACTATGTTCGTCATTGTGAAGAGCGACTCAAAGAAGACTTTTCGCCAAGCAAAGGCGATCAAGATCTTATCCGTTCATGGCTCTCGGAACAAATGAATCGAGGACTTAAGGCATCGTCCGTGGCTCGTCGTCTCTCAGCAGTTAAGATGTTCTATAAATATCTGATGAAGAAGAAGTGGGTGGAGAAGAATCCTGCAAGTAACCTTCGCCCCCCAAAACAAGAGAAACCTCTACCTGTCTATGTCCCTACAGAAGATATTGAAAAGATTCTTAAGTACGACTATCTTGAAGGCGTGGAGGGTTCAGCTGAACTTATTCGTAATCGTCTTATCTTTGCCATGCTCTATGAGTGTGGGCTTCGTCGCTCCGAACTGGCTGATCTGTTAGATATGAATGTTGATACGAGCCTTAAGCAATTAAGAGTTTTAGGGAAGGGGAATAAAATGAGGATTGTTCCCTTTGGCGATTCACTCAAAGAGATGATTGAAGAATGGCGAGAAAAAAGGCAAGAGATTTTGGTAGATTGCCAAAACTTTTTCGTAACTTTGAGAGGTAAAGCTATGAAGGGAGGGGACGTGTATAAGGTCGTACATCAAGCTTTGGAGACAGTGCCTAATCTCTCAAGACGAGGAGCTCATGCTCTTAGGCATTCCTTTGCTACAGATATGCTCAATGCAGGAGCAGACCTCTTGGCTATTAAAGAGTTAATGGGGCATAGTTCCATCTCTACGACAGTCAAGTATACGCATACTTCTTTCGAGCAACTAAAGAAATTGTATAACGCTCACCCAAGAGCAAAAAAAGAAAAGCAGTTATGAAGATCAGAATCCAAGCTCTGCATTTCGATGCAACAGAACAATTGAAAGCTTTTATCGAAAAGAAGCTAAATAAACTTACACGCTTCTCTGATGATATTCTTGAAGCGGAGGTCTTCCTTAAGGTCGTAAAGCCTGAAGTTGCCAATAATAAAGAAGCTTCCGTTCGTCTAATCACTAAAGGAAAGGAACTGTTTGCTGAAAAGACAACAAACACCTTTGAGGAGTCTATAGACGTTTGCTGTGCAGCTCTTAAGCATCAGCTTGAGAAACGTAAAGATGCTCATCGTCATGATGGAGCTATTCCTGAAGAAATCCTTGATGTTGATGATAATGATTTCGAAGATGTTTTAGACGATTAGAATAGACTTTCGTATCTCATACAATCATTAAAGTGGAAAATAAGAAGAGGGTGTGCCGAAAGGTACGCTCTCTTTTCTGTAATTCTATGGACTTAGAAATAAAATAGTTTAAGATATTTTAATTAACTTTGCTTGCGATATTTAAGATAATATAATGATACTATCTATACTACTCAAGACGATTGTAACCATCATTAAAGGGGTTTTCATCGGAATATGTCTGTCAGCTCCTCTGGGACCTGTCGGTTCGCTGTGTCTAAAGAAAACACTTTTTGATGGCAGGCGTGAAGGTATTATTACAGGCTATGGAGCGACAGTCAGTGATATGCTCTATAGTGGGCTTGTTTATATCTTCTTTGTGTTTTTGGATTCTTTCTTCAAGAATAATACTCAGCTTGAGGCAGGTATCAGATGCTTTGGTGGTATCTTAGGAGGGACGATACTTGTTATCTTTGCTCGCTTGCTTTATAATAGAGGTTCTCTTAGTCCTGTTAAAGATGTTAAAGAAGAGGGCGATCGAAAAGATGAGTGGAAGAAGTTCCTTAGAGCATTTCTTTTGACCTTCTCTAACTTTTGGATTATTTTCTTAATCCTATCGCTTTATATGAGTTTTGGCTTTGTGCGTTCTGAGGACAATTTCCTAATCTATATCTTTTACGCTCTCGTTGCCATTGCCAGTATTGGAGCAGGCTGTCTGCTATGGTGGTACTTCTTTACTTATATCATTATACGTATTTCTCGTAGCCTTGGGCAGAAGGGAATCAAATGGTTTATCTATACGATCTCTATGTTGCTTGGTGTAATAGGGGTCTTTGGTATCTTGCTCGGCTTGGATACTTTCATCAGTTGGCATGACCTATTCTCCTCAATCTTTCCTAAATAAATTATCATGAGCAAAAAAGCATTTATCCCTAAGCTTAAGGGCAAAGACTTTAACGATATAGAAAAAACTCGAAAGGCAATTTTAGAAGGAGGTGAAAAGCTCTTGATAGATACCTTAAACTGGCAAGAGGAATATCCACATCTGCCTTTAGTTGAATTGCACTTGGCTTATACTGAAGAGGGTTTGTGGCTTGATTATGCTGTCGATGGACAGGATATTAGGACGCTCTCTCCAGCTGATGGTAATTATGTACATACAGATAGCTGTGTAGAGTTCTTCATGCAGCACGAGGCTGGCGACAGCTATATCAACTTTGAATTTAATGCTGCAGGAATCTGCTACGCCGCTCATCATCAAAGCATAGAGGAAAGCACACTCCTTAGCGAAGAAGAGTTTAACTCTATCAAGCGTTGGGGCAGTCATCTTGGGCAAAAGCTAAATATAGAGAACGAAGCTGTTCAATGGTATTTGACGGTTTTTATCCCTTGGCAAACGATGGGCTATAAGGACGGTAAAGCTCCAAAAAACTTTAGAGCCAATTTTTATAAATGTGGAGACGAGACAGCTCACCCACACTTCGTAAGCTGGAATGCTATCGCAGAAGAAAATCCAGCTTTCCACCGCCCTCAGTTCTTTGGCGAGGTCGAATTGCTATAAATCCCCCTCTCTTATGAGTTTTTTAGATAAAAGAGCTGCCTACTTAGATAGGCTTATGTCAAGGGCTTATGTCTTTGTCTATATCTTCGTGCTGCAGTTCATTGTAAATTTCCGATTTAACGCTCTGATGACTGACCCTAAAGTTATAGAGCCTCTTTATCGTTTGGCTTTCTTGCCATTGTTCTGGGCAAGTGTCATCTCTATGTTACTTGCTCTCATTAAGAACGAAAAGAAATTTAGATGGCTAAGCTCTGTCGTGCTTATATTTATTACAATCTGTTATCTAACAGAAGGTTTTTTATTAGATACCTATTCCTCCCTCTTTACGCCAAGTGTTGCTCTTGCTATGCTTGCGACAAATGCAGAAGAGACTAAGGAGTTTTGGTCAACAGCAATTAAGCTTTCTACTTATCTGCGTTCGTTCTTAGGTTTAGGCTTAGCCATTGGTCTATCATTTATTGCCTATATCCTGCCAAAGTTTATCGCCAAAGCATGCTTCATCGGACGAAAGTTCTTTAGACTAATCATGCCTGCTGGTATGATACCTGTTATAGTGGTAGGTCTGCTTTACTTCTATCCCAAGATGTTCTATGTCTATGCTAATGCTTTTGATGGCGGCTTGGCATACTCTACGATGACACCTCCAGAGCGTTTCTTTTGGTCAACCCAACAAGTTATGGCAAACCTAAATGGAGCAGAGGAGTATGCTCAGAAGATTGCTGAAAGCAACAAAACCTTAGATGGGATTAAAGCTTCTGAGCTACTTCCGCCTCATCGCTTTGTCTTGATTATCGGCGAATCTATGCGTCCAGACTATATGCACTGCTATGGCTACAAGCTTGAGAATACGCCTAATATAGACAGCTTAGTCAGAAAGGGAGACATGCATCTTTTCTCTGATGCCGTAAGTCCATCGCATTCTACAGGAGGTTCAATTCCCTCCTTTATGAGTCTAAAGACAATGGAAGATGGTGGGAAGTGGTATGATTACGCTGTAATACCAACCTTTTTAAGGTCTGCGGGTTATAAGACCTTTTGGCTAAGCAAACAGGAAAAATTATCCGCATATCTACAACCAGTCTATGCTATTGCTAAGCTCTCTGACAGTACGCACTATATTACTAAAGGCGGACAAGATGATGCCGTACTGCCGTATGTAGAAGATTATCTAAAAAAGAGTTCGGATAGCACAAAGCATTACTTTGATGTTATACACCTCTACGGCTCTCATGTCGCTTATCGAAATAGATATACGAAAGACTTTGCGAAGTTTAAGCCAGAAGACATTCCGTTACAGGGCTTAGATGATAATCAGAAGTTTGTTGCTTCTGCCTATGTTAATAGTATATATTTCAACGATCACGTTGTCTCAAATATCATCAAACGTTACGAAGACCAGCCTGTAATTATTATGTATTTGTCGGATCATGGGCAGGCAATTTACGATGACCCTAATAATAAGAACCTTGCAGGACATTCTTTATCGTTAGGAGGAATATCGATTCCTATGATGGTTTACGTTTCGCCAAGCTTAGCAAAGCAAACACCTGAACTTATTGATAGAATTAAGCAGGCAAAGGCAAAGCCTTTTATGTCTGATATTTTACCTTACTCTATCCTTGGACTTTTGGATATTAAGACCTCTCTATATAAGGCAGAGTACGACATCTTTTCGCCAAGCTACAATATAAAGAGAAAGCGTATGCCACGTTGGGACGAACGTACGCTTGAGCTAAAGCATAATAGTGTTGATACATTACTTATGCCTATAAGGTAGACCTATCTCATCATATAAAAAGCCACTCTTATCTCTAATTTTAGAGGAAAGAGTGGCTTTTTTTCAATTAAAATGCTTAGTTTTGTTATTGGAATTTAAGTAAATGAGACTTTAGAGGTCTCAAGTTTTATTATTTAACGATAAACAACATATTAACGTATGGCACAGAAACACCCTAAAGGGCTAATAGTCTTAGCTCTCGCGAACATGGGCGAACGCTTTGGTTACTATACCATGATCGCTATTTTGACGCTTTACTTACAAGCTAAGTTTGGCTTCTCTTCTGCTACAACAGGTATGATCTATGGAGCATTCCTTGGACTTATCTATCTACTCCCTGTAATTGGAGGTGTCGTAGCTGATAAGTGGCTTGGCTATGGTAAAACGATTCTCATCGGTATCTCCATCATGTTTGGTGGTTATGCCCTCCTTGGTTTACCTCTTGGTAACGAAGGCTTAGGAATAGCTGTCATGGCAATCTCTCTTATCTTAATATCAGCAGGTACTGGTCTCTTCAAGGGGAATGTTCAGGCTCTTGTGGGTAAGATATATGACAATCCTCTTTATTCTAAGAATAGAGATATTGCCTTCTCTATTTTCTATATGTTTATCAATATTGGGGCTTTCTTTGCTCCAAGTATGGGTAACTACATCACGAAGACGGTTTTACATGAAAAAGGCTTTACTTATAATGCCTCTATCCCAACAACCTTTGTAAAGACTAACAATGTCCTTGTAGATAGTACTGAGTTTATCTCTAAGCTTAAGGAAGAGCATGCCTCTAAGTATGAGAAATGCACTACGAAAGAGTGGGATAAGTTCATTGAAGCAGAGAAGAAAGATGCAGGTGTTCGCTTTGCAAAGGATAGTATCGAGACATCTCTTCTACTTAAGCTATATGGTCTCAATCAATATACTAAGGCTGGTTATCTAAAGGATAATGATAGCCTGAAAGTAACAGATGCTGATGTTGCCCTTTGGTCAAGCAAGAAGGCTAATGAACAAGACGCTAAAGCTAAACTGAAGGAACGTGTGGCAAATGCTGTTGTTCCTGCAGGTCTCTGTCAAGTAGAAAAGCCAACTGGAGACTTCTCGATGGATTTCGGAAAGCTCTATGTAAATGAGTCTCTATCGGTATCTTATAGCCTTGCTTTCTTTGTAGCATGTATCTCGTTGGTTATCTCAATCCTTATCTTCCTTATCTTTAAGAAAACATGGAAGATGGCAGATATAACAGTTGGTAGGAAAGCTAAGGGCGAAGCTATCGAAGGTGAAGCTGAAGTTAAAGAAATGCCTGCCGCTGAAGTTAAAGAACGCTTAATTGCTCTTGGTCTTGTATTCACTGTAGTTATCTTCTTCTGGATGGCATTCCATCAGAATGGATTAACAATGACTTTCTTTGCTCGAGACTATACGGCTGATAGCGTTAGTGCTATGGGAGCTATACCATTCTCTCTATTTATGCTTGTGCCTTTCATTGCGGTGATGTATGGTATCTATCTTGCAACCTTTGGAGTACTTGGAGGGGATAAGAATCCTATTAAGGGTTTAGTTATTATGGCTCTTGGTATCGCTGGTATGGTTGGTGGTTACTTTATTGACATTAAGCCTATCGCAGACCATGTTGGCGAGTATGCTTCTGGCTTAAAGAGTATCACACCACAGATCTTCCAGCAATTTAATCCATTCTTTATTATCTTGCTTACGCCTGTAACGGTAGGTATCTTCTCTTACCTTGCTAATAAGGACAAAGAGCCTTCAGCTCCTCGTAAGATTGGTATCGGTATGGTGCTTGCAGCTCTTGGTTTCTCTGTGCTGATGTTTGCATCTTTCGGTCTAACAGCTCCGGGAGAACTTAATGGCGGTGTGAGTGATATTTCTCGCTCTCCAAATGTCCTTATTGGAAGGCTACTGCTGCAGGTAACTTCCTCGTAGGTATTATGGGTTCATTCTGGGAAGACCTTCCTCTATATGCTTTCTGGGGAATCTTGATTACTTGTTGTTTGCTTTCAGCAGCCTTCATCTTCTCCGTGATGAAACGCTTGGAAAAGGTTACTGCATAGGCTAATCTATCAAATTGAAAATAGGGCATGTCGTTTGGCATGCCCTATTTTTTTGTATCAAGCAACAGTACTGGGGAGCTTATACACGACATAATAAGATTGTTCAAGTTGAGGATACTCCCAACTAATTTGTTGTATTGCTAAATAATCGCTAAATTTGAGCATATAAACTAAAAAATAATTGGATTATGAGCAGTAAGTTTTGTTTTTATTTGAAAATGATTGCTTTGGCAGTTATTTTGATGATGGGACTTCAGTCTTGTTCCTTAACTCAGCCTATAGACCCTATGATGAAGATTCATCAAGGGCAGACTCAAGAGGAGGTACTTGCTCTATTAGGAAGTCCTACTTATCGTCGCTTTAACAATCAGCAGGAGGAATGGGAGTATCGTAGGCACAATATGTATGGCGATCAGAAGGTCTCA
>PDWI01010695.1_pt1 | contig 10217 bp, 9 predicted proteins | sample 1430891 | NCBI WGS metagenome assembly PDWI01 (sample SAMN01162508, study PRJNA174530) | Oral metagenome, whole genome shotgun sequencing project. | biome: Marine environment; feature: Marine mammal; material: Swab sample of the gingival sulcus; isolation source: swab sample of gingival sulcus... | reverse complement strand
AGCATTTTTTTTAAAATAGTGAGTGATATTGCCTAATTCATCTTTCTTTGTTTCTACAAATTCATAACCTTTTATTTCGCCTGCTTTATGCGTCCCTTCCGCTTCTTTTAAAATATTTTTATCTGAATCTAACCAGATTGTCTTAATGTTGTCAGATGCATAAGATAAATTTTGCCCAATCATAAACAATAAGACCAAACAAATTATTAATGAAAAGAATGAAACTACATTTCTTTTAGTCATACTTACTCCTTTTTTATAAAAATCTATACCTTTTATTTTATCAAAAAAAAATCAATACAATAGCATTATAACAGTTTAAACTATTAATGACAATCTCACATAATATTTATCAAATAAAAATCCCCAAGTTAACTCTTTAAACTTGAGTCAATTCTCAGGGACTAGCATTTACACAGTGAGAAGAACTACTCCATACTTTTGAAAGTATAAAGATTAGCATATTCTAAATCTATTTTTTCATTGCAATCTCTACAGATTCCATTCTTGTCAATTTGTTTTTCGTTTTTACATCTTAAACAAACACCCAATTTTCTATTAACTTCAATTTTCATATCGTCCTCCTGCAAGTTCATTATATCAAACTTGCATTTTTTTGTCAACATTTCAGTAAAAAAAGTTTTATATGCAATATTTTTTTTTATTTAATGCATTTTGAACAGGGCTCATATTGTGTTTTTGCATCATTTAAGTTCATCATTTTAGAACTAAGTCTAGCATGTTGACAAGTTAATTTATGATACTTCTCTCCCGTAATCGTCACATACACCATATGATCCGATGAATCAAGAAAATCTGAATCAAAAACAAATTCTTCTTCTATTTTAAAAGCGATAAACTTATCGCCCTCTTTTTTTATATACTTGCTATGCAAATAATTATTGATATCCTTATCAGAAACATAGGAATAATTATTTTCTAAATAGTAAACGGTAGCCTTCTCAAAACTTATTCCCATCACAATATATGCATAGATATTGGCCATAATTAACACGGTAACAAATAAGAATGCAAACATACCAATCGATGCTTCAACACTAATTGAGCCTTTGTTATTCATAGGATAATCTCCCCTTTATTATTTTCTTTAGTTCAAATGGTATTATTTTAGCCTTAAAGACAATCATTTTCTTCATGCTAATCTCAGTAAAAAATTCTCTTGGATCAATGTTATATCGCTCTTTAATGGCAAAGAGCATCCGATCTAACGTGGTTCCTCTAGAGTTTAGCATAAGTATAATTTTAAGATAGTCCGGATAAGTAAAACCCCGTTTATAGTATTTGTCTGTTAAATGAAACGCCATAAAACCATCACTTCCTTTGTAAATGGGAATCTTTCCACCGTGGATAATTCGATTGGTGTCATAAAAAGCTTCTAATGCCGATACACCCACCGCAACAATTGCAAATAGTTTAGGCTCTCCAAAACTCATTTTTTCAATCTTTTTCCTAATTTGGGGATTAGATAGTGTTTCCGCAAAATCTAATAGTATTCGTATAAGATATATTTCCGATGAAATAATATATTTATTAATGGTGTTATTCTCAATACCCGTTGCAATGTATTCGCTCGCTAGATGATGGTCTTCATTGGTAAAGTTATATCCCATATATTCTACCGAATAATCTGCCAGTATAAAATGCCGATAAACACCTATTATGTCATATTTTTCATAAGCCTTTATGATCTCCTCAATATTTTTTCGAATAGATGGTCTAATGACAAAAATTGGTTTGAGCTTCTTTAGCTTCTCAAACTCCATTTTTTCTATCATCTCTCGCAAATCATCAATAGAAATATTTTCTAGCTTTGCATACATGCTAACCGTTGCCAGATTTGTTAAAAAATCCTTTGTTTCCACTTCAGATGCTTCATCGTTTATTATTCTATATAACTGTAAATTCAAGTGACTGATATCAAATACCTTTACATTAAAATTCGACTTTCTTTTTATAAACTCAGTCACTATATCCTCGGCCTTTGTAATCGTTTTTACAAGATGCTTCTGTTCCATAATTTTCTTTATCTGACCACTAAGCACCTCATGATCGCTAATCGGGGATTGCAATCCTTCTTTTCGAACTGCAAGAAGACCAAGCTCATTAAAAAGCTTCCTGTGATAAGTACTCATTACGGCATCCATTTCTGAGAACATATATGCTTTTTGTTTTGAATGGTTAAACTTGTAAAACGTGTATTCAAAAATAATTAACCCAACTATCACAACCAAGGTAATTACGATAATAAAAAATGGCGTAATAGAACCTCTATCATTTTGTTTCATATTAAAATTATATAAAAAAATAAAAAAAGCCCGCATAAAACGGACTACTTTTCCAATTATGAAATATCTTTTTTAAGTATGGTAACGGCATTTATTGTTGCGATAATACTTACCCCAACATCTGCAAAGATCGCAATCCACATATTGGCAATACCAAATGCGCCAAGTATTAAAACAATTATTTTGACAAGTAGTACAAACGCAACATTTTGTATTACCTTATCACGCGTTAACTTAGCAATAGTAAACGCCTTAATGATACTATCAAGTTTATCATTCATGATAACCATATCGCTGGCTTCAATTGCAGCATCGCTACCTATTCCACCCATTGAACTACCAACGGTACTAGCGGCAATAACAGGAGCGTCATTCATGCCATCACCAACAAAGAGAACATTTTTTGTCTTTTCTAGCGACTGGACAATATTGAGTTTATCAGTAGGCAGCAAACTATGTCTTACATTTGTTATACCAAGTCCATTGGCAACAAGATTCGCATTGACTTCATTATCCCCCGTTAACATGTATAGATCTTTACCCATACTTGAAAGCTTGTCTACTACATTCTTAGCACCTTCTCTAACCTCGTCATCTACTACTAGATAGCCTTCATAGTTTCCATCTACTATAACATGTATCGCTTTCGGTACTTTTTCAAAATCAACTCCTTCTCTCTCCATTAATTTTTCACTACCAATAAGCACTCTTTTATTATCAACAACGCCTTCTAGTCCATAGCCACTAATCTCTTTTATATCTGTCACGTCTTGAGAATAATCGGAATCAGCAGATGCAATTGCCTTTGCTATGGGGTGATTAGAAAACATTTCAAGGCTCTTGGCAAAATATAATACATTCCCTTCTACCTTTACAATGTTAAAGACACCCTTTGTTAGCGTTCCTGTTTTATCAAACACTACAGTATCTATATTATTTAACGATTCTAAATAATTTGATCCCTTAAGTAAAATACCAGACTTCGAAGAAAGACCAATACCACTAAAAAAGCTAAGAGGAATGCTTATCACAAGAGCACAAGGGCAACTAATAACTAGGAATACTAAACTCCTATGCAGCCATTCATCATATGGCTGTGAAAAAACAAATGTTGGTATCAAAAATAACATGAGCGCTAATACAACAACAATTGGCGTATAAACTTTTGCTATTTTGGATATCAGTTTCTCGGACTTCGTCTTTGTACTGGTAGAATCCTCTACCAACCTTAAAATTTTTGACAACGTACTTTCTTTATATAATTTGGTAACTTCTATTGTTATTGGACTATCATTATTTATAAACCCAGATAGTACATCACTGCCTTTTTCAACGCCTCTAGGAACGCTCTCACCTGTGATAAGCGCTGTGTTAACAAAACTATTTCCACGAACCACTACACCATCAAGCGGTATGCTCTCTCCAGCAATAACTTCAATTTTATCTCCTACTTTAACATCCTCAACATTTACTTTGATTCTGTCAAAGCCTTTTTTCAAGTAGGCGATATCACTTCGCACATCAAGGATTTTCTTGATCTCTTTTCTTGAGTTATCAACTGCTCTATCTTGTAAGTACTCACCCAATTCGTAGAGTATAAGCACCGCTACACCTTCTACATATTCGCCTAAATACATTGCCCCAAATGTAGCTACAAACATGAGAAAATATTCATCTAGAAAATCGCCTTTCTTCATGTTGCCTATCATGTTTTTTATTACATTACTTGCTATTAAAAAGTACGCTATATAGTTTATATACACATAGTATGGTGTTTTTATAAGAATATTTAATAAGAAAATCGCTAAGCCAATGATGATGGGAATATGTTTGGTATAATTAATGGTCTTTTCCTTGGTATCGTTTCCTCTTAACACCACGACGCTTTTTTCTCTGTTATTAACCACTTCCTTAACGATACCATATATCTCTGTTTCCAAATCATCTGAATGCTCTATTGTAAGCTTTTTAGTGACAAAATTCATATTTAAACTACTTATAAAATCTTTTTCTCTAAGATCACCTTCAATTTTTGCGGCACAGTTCGCACAGTGAAGTCCATCTAAAATAAATTCACTTCTCATTTTCTTAAATGCATAATGTGAGAATACCCTTGATCAAATATCTTTTTTACATGATCATCATCAAGTTTATAATACACTATTTTTCCTTTCTTTGTAGCCCTTACCAACTTCGAAACTCTTAATATCCTTAATTGATGTGAGACCGCTGAATGCGACATATCAATTGTATTTGCTATATCACAAACACACATTTCGCTCTCAAGCAATGCACATATTATTTTAATTCTTGTACTGTCTCCAAACACCTTAAACAATTCGGATAAATCATATAAAATTTCTTCGTTAGGCATTTTTTCTTTAACCGATAGCACGAGTTCACTATCAACTATATTGCAATCACATTTATAAGTTTGCATATCATTCTCCTTATATGAACATATCTTCATATGTAATTATATCATGATGGATTTTTTTTTCAAGTAATAAATGAAATTATAATCAAAGACCAATTGTTGTTTACATTTGAATCAATTTATTGAAAATGATTATCAAAAACTATATAATTATAATCAGCGATTATATTTAAGGAATTTATTATGAAATATGAAACCGGTATTGAAACAAAAAGAATAATTTTAGAAGTTGCACTTAGCGATTTTTTAACGAATGGTTTTCACGAAACCAGTATAAGAACTATTGCAAACAAAGCATTCATATCTTCTGGCGCACTATATAACCACTTTAAAAACAAAGAAGATATCCTCCACCATATAATAGATCCACATATCGAAAACTGGTGGAAAATTTGCAACCATGATCTTAATAAATTTAAGAAAAATATTAAAAATCAAACTTCTAATTACTTTTCATTTGAAGACAACAGTTATATCGAGTTATTCGAAAAAAACATTGATGTATGGAGGTTTATTCTATTTAAAAGCAAACATACCAAATATGAGAGTTTCATAGACGACCTATTGGAATGGGAATACATCAACACTAAAAAAATGTTAGATATGGTTTATAAAGATAACGAATACTTGGATTATATTTCTGAAAACGAAATTAAATATATTACTAGATCTTATATTGCATCCTATACTAATACATTCAAATTGGATATCGATAAATATGAAAGAGCGAGACTAATAAAAATAATAACCCAAATATACCAACCTTTCTGGGAATTATTATTTAGTAAAAAAATACTTAAAAAGGAGGTCATATGGACAAAAAAACAAAGCCATCAAGTAAAGAGGTAAAAAAAGATGTGGGTAGCTTTCACTTTGATGTTCCCGATGAAATACTTGAGAAAATGGATGAACAGATAAAATTCGAAGAAGCTCAAAACCAGATTTCACCGATGATACTAAACAAAGAACTCTTCTCTGTTGCGCCAGAGCTAAAGGGAAAGATGATTTTTTCAATCATCCTGGCGTGTATAGGTGAAGTCTTTAGCTTTGCATCTTACTTCTTTGGAGCATATGCGGCGAGTTGGCTTATTCGATTTAACGAAGGAAATGGGATTCAGTATGATAATCTTATCAAATACTCCATTGTCGCCTTGTTATTATTAGTGGTACACTTAATTTTAACCGGTTTTAGTACAGTTAAATCTCATAAAATAGCATTTGCTATACTAGCAGAATTACGAATTCGGTTGTTTGAAAAACTAAAAGAAATTCCACTTGGTTACATGGTAGAAAACCCTGTTGGTAAAATAAAAGTTACGATACAAGATAGGGTTAGCGAGCTAGAAGACTGGATTGCTCATATTATGCCAGAACTACCTAGTAAAATGTTACATCCTATACTAGCTACAATCATTCTATTTGTTATGGACTGGCGAATCGGCCTATCGATATTTGCACCACTACCAGTAATCATTGTTGCAACTATGATTATGATGCATAAATACAGAGCAAGATTTCTCATTTGGACTTCGAGCTATTCAGATGTCGCTGAAAAAAGTTCAGAATATGTAAGAGGAATTCCGGTTATAAAGGCATTTTTACAAAATGAAAAATCATATAAACAGTTTTCCGATTCCGTAAACTTCTATCATAAATCGACAATGGATTGGTGGAAAAATAGCTGGCTTGGGATGGCGCTATCACTTGCGGCAATGATGACACCTCTGATAGTCACTCTTCCATTAGCAATAAATTTGTATTCTAATGGAGAAATTACTATTACCGTACTTCTTCTTTCAATCATTCTACCACTTAGCATACTGCCACAAGCAATGTCACTAATGAATTCCTTTGAGCTATATTCAAGCGCTTCCGGCTCTTGGATGTTGATAAGAGAGCTACTTTTTATGCAAAAACAAAAAAGACCTGATGATAACAATAGAGCCAAGACAGATAACACAAAAGGAGTAGAATTTAAAAACGTTTCATTTTCATACATAGACGGCGTATCCATTCTTAACAATGTTAGTTTCACTGCCAAAAGTAACGAAACAACAGCAATCGTTGGACCTTCTGGAAGCGGTAAGAGTACAATTGCAAAACTAATATCGGGATATTGGGATATAAATGAAGGCGATATATTAGTATCTGGAGCTGACACGAAGAAGATGCCATTTAGTCAATTAATGGAAGAGATATCATATGTATCTCAGGAAAACTACTTATTTGATACGTCAATAAAAGACAACATAAAAATAGGAAAACCAGACGCTACGGATGAGGAAGTAATAGAAGCTGCCAAAGCAGCAAACTGCCACGACTTTATCATGAATTTAAAAGACGGCTATGATAGCAAGCCTGGCGATGCAGGAAACGCCCTATCCGGTGGTGAAAAACAAAGAATTACACTGGCAAGAGCAATACTTAAACCGTCAAATATCATTGTGCTTGATGAAGCAACAGCCTATGCTGACCCTGAAAATGAAGCGCTAATACAAGAAGCGATATCAAGACTTGTAAAAGACAAAACACTAATTGTAATAGCCCATAGACTTCATACCATTCAATCAGCAGACAATATTTTAGTAATAGACCATGGTGAAATAGTAGCTTCTGGAAAACACAGCGAATTACTAGAAAAATCTAGTCTATATAAAAGATTAAATTTACAATACGGAGAGGAGGTATAATATGTTTGAATTCATTAGCCGATCGTTAAAACTAGCTGGTGATTATAAAAACAAAATAAAAGCTGGAATATTCTTTATATTTATTCAGAATTTTTCCATGCTAGTATCATTTATTGGAATATACTTTTCCTTTAAATGGTTAGATAATATAACACCTTCTAGAATCCTTACAATATTTATTATATTAGCTGTGGCATTCCTATTTATATTTCTTACATCATGGGTACAAAACGCTCTTATTGCAGGTGTATTTTTTACAATATATAAAGACTATCGATTGACGGTTGGCGAAAAACTGAAAAAATCACCTATGGGGTATTTTAGCGAACAAAGCCTCTCAAAGATACTGGGGTGCTTTACAAATGTACTAAAAGGGCTCGAGAATTTTTCACAGATAACAATTTCATTGACAATATCTGGGATGTCCGCAACATTTTTCCTACTCATAGGTATGTTCTCCCTTAATTATAAAATAGGCCTCCTTACAATGATACTATCTGCCATCGCTTGGTTTATTGTCTATAAAATATTTAAAGTTGCAAAAGATCACATAAATAGTATTCACGTAAAAACGGTAGACTTCACTGACGCATTAGTTGATGGAATCAGGGGAATTCCTATCCTCAGAAGTTTTCCTAGTATCAATGACTTAAAAATCAAAAAAATTCATGGCAGAATATACGAAACATCAACCGCTTTAAGAGAAAAACAATGTGGTTTAGAGAAAATATTTACAATATACAGTAGAATCTTTGGAACAGTTCTAAACATATCCAGTTTAATAACCATACTATTTACCTGCTATCTATTTACACAAAATGAAGTTGAACTCTACGAAGCACTAACCTTATCGGCTGCGTCATTTATGCTATTTGGTGGCATAAAGCAACTAGAAAATGCTGCTATACTACTTGTTAAGAGTCCTTCTGATTTAAACTATATTGAAGAAGTATTGGATATACCAGAGTTAAGAGAAGGAAGCATTGATGAGGTAAGCGGTATTAAAACAATAGAATTTGAGCATGTAGACTTTTCTTATGAAAATGAAAAAAAAGTAATTAACGATTTAAGTTTTACAATCGATGAGGGTTCTAAAGTAGCCATAGTAGGCCCATCGGGGTCAGGTAAAACTACTATCATTAACCTTATTTCAAGATTCTATGATGTGGATAGTGGTTCGATTAAGATTGCAAATACTGATATAAGAGACTACAAGGTAAACACACTGTTAAAAAATCTATCCCTTGTTTTCCAAGACGTTTATCTTTTTAGTGATACGGTGAAAAACAACATTCGATTTGCAAAGCCTGATGCAACAGAGGAAGAAATAATAGAAGTATCGAAAAAAGCAATGTGTCACGATTTTATTATGAATATGCCAAATGGATACGACACGCTAATTGGAGAAGGTGGAAGCAATATAAGTGGTGGTGAAAAACAACGAATTTCCATCGCTAGAGCACTACTCAAAGACGCCGATATTGTTCTTCTTGATGAGGCCACTTCATCGGTGGACCCAGAAAATGAATATGAGATTCTAAAAGCAATCGATGAACTCTGCAAAGGCAAAACGGTTATTTCAATAGCACATAGACTATCTACTGTTAAAAACGCAGATAACATACTAGTTATAAAAGACGGACAACTTGTTCAAAGTGGCAAACATGTGAAATTAATGGAACAACCAGGAATCTATTATGATTTTATAGAATCTAGAAAGAAAGCAAGTACTTGGAGTTTATAAATATAGGAAATACAACAATAACCATCAATTAAGCTGATGGTTATTGTTCTATTTATCAATCATATTAGGTAATTGATGAGTAAAAAAAGAAGTCCTAATGGACTTGCTTTATTTCATCTTATATGAGAAAAACTTTTCTCCAACTTTAAATATTATAACCAAAGATGCCTCTTTATTTTTCTCAACTTCTTCAGGGCAATCAAATAAATATTTAATGCCTCTGGTCTTTGATGGCTCAACATTTCTTATATTAGCATAAGTTAGACCCAATCCATCGTCATCTTCGGCAACGGCATAAGCTTTAAACTCAGTACCATTATTGTAATTAACAACAGCATTCATAACTCTACTGCATTTGATAGGTTCTTTTTGTAAGTTTTTTGCGTCCGTATCAATGTGAATCAACACTTTGCCTTCATCTGCAGGAAAATGTCGATACATGCCTTCTCCTTTTTTATCAGGCTCGACATCACGAGAAAACTCAATCTTGTTAATAGTAATCTCTAAGTTATTCGCCTTAATAACATCGCCCACTTTTATAGGCGTAGCATTTTTCATAGCTTGTTCTAAATCAATATCAGAATTGTTTTTTTTCTGATTTTTCTTTTCCTCTTGCTTCTTATTCTCTTTTTCTGGTTTTTTCTTCTCTTCTTGCTTCTTCTCTTCTTGCTTTTTCTTTTCTTCTTTTACTTTCTCTTCTTGCTTCTTCCCTTCATCCTCTTGTTTCTTCTCTTCTTTTTTTACAACAGGTTTTTCTTCCTTTTTATTCTCACCACATGAAGTAAGCGAAACCACAACTGCCAAACTTAAAATAATCAATACTATCTTTTTCATAAATATCCTCCAAATTATCGATATTGTACCAAATTAAATATATGTTTAGAGTATCATGTTGCTAAATTAATGGTAACGAATTCACAGTTTTTTGTCAATGTTCAATAAATAAGTACCACCCTTCAAAAGGGTGGTTTTCACTAGGGGTATAACCCCAGATTACCAGCTAGCGTCTCAAGGCGCTAGCTTTTACTTCGTTCAAGCTT
>PDWI01010694.1_pt1 | contig 10217 bp, 18 predicted proteins | sample 1430891 | NCBI WGS metagenome assembly PDWI01 (sample SAMN01162508, study PRJNA174530) | Oral metagenome, whole genome shotgun sequencing project. | biome: Marine environment; feature: Marine mammal; material: Swab sample of the gingival sulcus; isolation source: swab sample of gingival sulcus... | reverse complement strand
GGAAGCAAAAGAAGATATGCAAGTGTTGGAGATGTTATTGTTGCATCTGTTAAAAAAGCAGTTCCAAATGGAAAAGTAAAAAAAGGTCAAGTTGTAAAAGCTGTGATAGTTCGAACCAAAAAAGAGATCCAAAGAGAAAATGGCTCTTTGATTAGATTTGATGAAAACGCAGCGGTTATTTTAGATAGCAAAAAAGAGCCAATAGGTACTCGTATCTTTGGGCCTGTTAGTCGTGAAGTTAGATATGCAAACTTCATGAAGATTGTTTCGCTTGCTCCGGAGGTTTTATAATGATAAAATTCAAAATTAAAAAAGGTGATATGGTTAAGATTATCGCTGGAGATGATAAGGGAAAAACTGGTGAGGTATTACAAGTTTTACCAAAAAAATCACAAGTTATCGTAAAAGAGTGTAAGGTTGCTAAAAAAGCAATCAAGCCAAGTGAGAAAAATCCAAATGGTGGATTTATCAATAAAGAGATGCCAATTCATATCTCAAATGTAGCTAAAGTGGAGGCATAATATGGGATTTAAAGAAAAATATTTAAATGATATAAAACCTGCTTTAGTGAAAGAGTTTGACATTAAAAATCCTATGCAAATACCAGCAATGGAAAAAATCGTTATAAGTGTTGGTGCAGGTGATAATGCGAAAGATAGTAAGGTTTTGCAAAACATGGCAGATACTATTTCGCTTATCGCAGGACAAAAAGCTGTCATCACAAAAGCTAAAAAATCAGTTGCTGGTTTTAAAGTTAGAGAGGGATATCCTGTTGGTATCAAAGTTACTCTAAGAGGCAATCAAATGTTTGCATTTTTTGATAAGCTAGTAGGTGTAGCACTTCCTAGAGTGAAAGATTTTAGGGGATTATCAAGAAGTGGATTTGATGGACGAGGAAACTATAACTTTGGATTAAATGAGCAATTAATGTTCCCAGAAGTTGAGTATGATAAGATTTTAAGAACTCATGGTATGAATATTACCATAGCAACTTCTGCTACTAGTGATAAGCAAGCCGCTAAATTACTTGAATTAGCAGGATTCCCATTTGCAAAAGGAAAGAAATAATGGCTAAAAAATCTATGATAGCAAAGGCTAGCAGAAAAGCTAAGTTTAGCACTCGTGCTTATACAAGATGTAATATTTGTGGTCGTCCTCACTCAGTATATAGAGATTTTGGAATTTGTAGAGTTTGTTTAAGAAAAATGTCAAACGAAGGCTTAATTCCTGGTCTTAAAAAAGCAAGTTGGTAAGGAAAGAAAATGGTAAATGATATAATTTCAGACTCTTTAACCCGTATAAGAAATGCGGCTTTAAGAAAACAAGATGTAACAAAACTTCTTCATGCAAAAGTTGTTGAGGCAATTTTGAAAATATTTCAAGACAAAGGCTATATTGAGAGCTTTAACACAATCGAAGAGGGAAATAAAAAATTCATCAATGTTGTACTTAAGTATGACGAGCAAGGAAACACCGTAATTAGTGAAGTTAAAAGAATCTCAAAGCCAGGACGAAGAGTCTATAAAGGTAGAGATGATATTAAGAGATTTAAAAATGGTTATGGTACGATAGTAGTAAGTACATCAAGAGGAGTACTTAGTAATGAAGAGGCGCATAAAGCTGGCATTGGTGGTGAGCTTTTATGCAGTATATGGTAAAAACTTTAGCTTTTTATGGTATTCGATATCCATTCTTAGGTAAAAGTAGAAATATCGTAGTCAAATAAAAGGAACAATATGTCAAGAATAGGAAAACAGCCTGTAACAATTCCAAGCGGAATTGAGGTTAAAAAGCAAGACAACACTCTTGTATTTAAAAAAGGTAATAACGAGGCAAAATTAGACACTCGTGGTTTTGTTAATGTAGAGATTAAAAAAGATGAGATTGTTTTTTCTCCAAAAAGTGAAGATAGAAAAGATAGAGCATTTTGGGGTACTTATCGTTCATTGGCAAACAACATTGTCATAGGTTTAACCGAAGGTTATACTAAAAAATTAGAAATTAACGGCGTTGGTTATAGGGCTGCTGTTAAGGGAAATATTTTAGAATTACAATTAGGTTTTTCACACCCAATCAATTATGAATTTCCAAAAGATATCAATATATCAGTTGAAAAAAACATAGTAACAATTCAAGGAATTGATAAGCAAGTAGTTGGACAAATTGCTGCTGAAGTTAGAGGCTTTAGACCACCTGAGCCATATAAAGGCAAAGGGGTTAAATATGTTGATGAGAGAATCATTAGAAAAGCCGGTAAGACAGCGAAGAAGTAAGGATAAATCATGAGAGCAAATATATTAAAACGAAAGTTATCACTTCGTATCAAAAGAAAAAAAAGAGTTCGTGCTAAAATTTTTGGCACAAATGAGTGTCCAAGAGCTTCAATTTTTAGATCAAATAGAGCTTTATATGTACAAGCAATAGATGATACAAATGGCGTAACATTAGCAAGTGCAAATGGAAATAAATTGAGCCTAAAAGCAAATAAAGAGGGTGCTAAAGAGTTGGCAAAAGTTTTTGCTGACAACTTAAAAGCTAAAAAAATTGAGAAGGTAATATTTGATAGAAATGGCTATCTTTACCATGGCGTTATCGCAGAGTTTGCAAATGCTTTGCGTGAAAACGGCATAAAATTGTAACTAGGACAGATCAATGCAAAATTATAACAGAGAAGAATTTGAAGAAGTTATCGTAAATATTGGTAGAGTTACGAAGGTTGTTAAAGGTGGTCGTAGATTTAGATTTACCGCACTTGTGGTTGTAGGAAACAAAAACGGACTTGTTGGATATGGTTTTGGAAAAGCAAAAGAAGTTCCTGATGCTATCAAAAAGGCAGTTGACGACGCTTTTAAAAATATCATAGAAGTAACTATCAAAGGCTCAACCATAGCTCATGATATTGAAGTTAAGTACAATTCTAGTAAGATTTTATTAAAACCAGCTAGTGAAGGTACAGGTATCATCGCAGGCGGTTCGACTAGACCAGTTTTAGAACTTGCAGGAATTAAAGATATACTTACTAAATCACTTGGCTCAAACAATTCGGCAAATGTGGTTCGTGCTACAATAAAAGCACTTAGCATGTTGAAAAGTTAAGGAGAAAAGATGGCTTTAAATAATTTAACACCAGCAAAAAATTCAACTTTTAAATCAAAAAGAGTTGGTCGTGGTCAAGGAAGTGGCATGGGTAAAACCGCTACTAGAGGAAACAAAGGTCAAAAGTCAAGAACAGGTTATCAGATAAAAAGAGGTTTTGAAGGTGGTCAGCAACCACTTCAAAGAAGACTTCCAAAAGTTGGCTTTACAACCAAAATAATCAAACCTTATGTTATTAATGTAGAAAAAATTACAAAAGTATCCGAGCTTAGCGAAATCACTATGGAGAGTTTAAGAAGCATTCACAAGATTTCAAATAGTGTAAGCAAAGTAAAACTTATTGGCAAAGGTGCAAAAGAACTTGCAAGTAAGATAAAAGATGAAAATGTAACTTACACTGGAAAATAATATGAGTAAAGATTTAACCAACAAGATTTTTATCACGTTGGCATTTTTATTTGCATACAGGATACTGGCTTATGTGCCAGTACCTGGTGTGAATATTGATGTAATCAAAGAATTTTTTGATACAAATAGCAATAACGCATTTGGCATGATAAATATGTTTAACGGAAAAGCAACAGAGAGATTGAGCGTTATTTCACTTGGCATTATGCCTTACATTACTGCATCGATCATCATGGAACTTTTAGCAGCTACTTTTCCAAACTTAGGAAAAATGAAAAAAGAGCGAGATGGTATGCAAAAATATATGCAAATCATTCGTTATGCAACTGTTGTGATTACGATTTTTCAAGCTATTGGAGTTTCAATGGGACTTCAAAGCATGACAGGTCGTACAGGAGAGAGTGCTATTATGATTGATTCAAATACTTTTATAGCAATTGCAGCAATTTCAATGCTTAGTGGAACTATGCTTTTGGTTTGGATAGGTGAGCAAATTACTCAAAGAGGTATAGGAAATGGAATTAGTCTAATCATCTTTGCAGGTATTGTCTCAGCAATTCCTAGTGCCATTGGAAATACCGTTACGATGGTAAATACGGGTGAGCTTAACTTTTTTATTATCATAGCACTTTTAGCTATTATTTTGCTAACTATTGGTACGATCATTTATGTAGAATTAGGCGAGAGAAGAGTGCCTATTTCATACTCAAGAAAAACCATGATGGCAAATCAAAATAAAAAGATTATGAATTATATCCCGATAAAAGTAAATTTAAGTGGAGTTATTCCACCGATTTTTGCTAGTGCAATTTTGATGTTTCCAAGTACGCTTTTAAGCAATACAACAAATAAATATCTACTTGCAATTAAAGACTTTTTAGATCCAAGTGGTTATGCTTTTAATGTGCTAACTTTTCTTTTTGTAATCTTTTTTGCCTTCTTTTATGCATCAATAGCATTTAATGCAAAAGATATTTCAGAAAATCTAAAAAAACAAGGCGGTTTTATACCAGGAGTAAGACCGGGAACGAGTACTGCAAACTTCTTAAATGAAGTTGCTAGCAGACTTACTTTTTCGGGAGCTATTTATTTAGCACTTATTTCAACCTTGCCATGGATTTTAGCAAAAAGTATGGGAGTACCATTTTACTTTGGTGGTACTGCAGTTTTGATTGTGGTTCAAGTAGCACTTGATACGATGAGAAAAATTGAAGCACAAATATACATGAATAAATTTAAGACTTTAAGTGCGGTAGGATTGTAATGGCAATCTCCATAAAAAAACCAAGAGAGATTGAAAAACTTAGGTTTTCCAACTCTCTTGTTGCAAAAACACTTGCATATCTAAAACAGAATACAAAAGCTGGCATGAGCTTAAAAGAGGTTAATGCTTTGGGTGAGGATTTTATCTATTCTCACAATGCAAAACCCGCCTTTAAGGGGCTTTATGGTTTTCCAGCTGGAGTTTGTACTTCACTAAATGAAGTCATCATCCATGGCATACCAGACGATACCATTTTGAAAGAGGGCGATATATTAAGCCTTGATGTTGGAGTTGAAAAAGATGGCTGGTTTGGAGATTCGGCGATAACGATGGGAATTGGAAAAATAAGCAAACAAGACCAAGCTTTGATTGATTGTTCGTATGATACATTAGAGTTTGCAGTCAGCATTATAAAAGATGGCATGAGATTTAAAGAGTTAAGTTTTGAGATTGAAAAATTTATTCTTACTCGTGGTTTTGTGCCATTAGAGGGTTTTTGTGGTCATGGTATAGGCAAAAAGCCTCATGAAGAACCCGAAATACCAAACTACTTAGAGAGTCCAAATCCAAAACAAGGCCCAAAGATAAAAAACGGAATGGTTTTTTGTATTGAGCCTATGATATGTCAAAAAGACGGAACTCCTATCGTTTTAGACGATGAGTGGAGTGTTGTTAGTCAAGATGGATTAAGAACTAGTCATTATGAATATTGTATCGCTGTCATAAATGGCAAAGCAGAAGTTTTAACAAAAGCTTGATAGTGGTAGATTATTTAAAATGTGAAAGTTACTAAAAATGTACAACTAAAATAAAAACGCAAAGGAAAAAATAAATGGCAAAAGATGATGTGATTGAGATCGATGGAAATGTTATCGAAGCTTTACCAAATGCAACTTTTAAAGTTGAGCTAGATAATAAACATGTGGTTTTGTGTCATATAGCAGGAAAAATGCGTATGCACTACATAAAAATAATGCCCGGCGACAAAGTAAAAGTCGAGCTAACCCCTTATAGTTTAGATAAAGGAAGAATTACTTATAGATATAAGTAAGGTATATTAGGGGGATTTGTTTTAATATTTAAATCTTTAATTAAGGAGTTTTTATGAAATTTGCAGACCCAAAAAATGACTTAGCTTTCAAAAAAATATTTGGAAATGAAAAACATAAGGGCATTTTGATCTCTTTTTTAAATTCTGTACTTGATTTTCAAGGCGAACTCTCTATTAAAGATGTTAGATTGGCAAATTCATATCAAATTCCAAAGATACCCGAACTCAAAGAAACCATACTTGATATTAAGGCTACAAATAAAAAAGGCGAAAGTTTTATTGTCGAGATGCAAAGAAGGGATATGGGAGATTTTAGCAAAAGAAGTCTTTATTATACCTCAAAAGCATATATAGAGCAATTGCCAAGGGGAGTTGAGTATGAAAAGTTAAAAAAAGTATATTTTATAGGTATTTTAAACTTCAATATATTTGAAAACAAAAACTATATCTCAAGACATCTTATTATTAATCAAGAGACATCTACTCAAGATTTAGATGACTTCGAATTTTCTTTTATAGAGCTTCCAAAATTCAAAAAACAATTAAACGAACTTGAAAATATCTTAGACAAATGGATATATTTCATAAAAAATGTATCAAATTTAGACATGATACCAGATGAGTACCAAAACATAAAAGAGTTCAAAACAGCTTTTGAAATAGCCACTCAAACAACATGGAACAAAAAAGAACTTGAAGTGTATGATTACATGAGCTTAAAAGAAAATGACGAAAGAAATGCATTAAAAACCGCCGAAAAAAAAGGTCTTCAAAAAGGTTTGGAAAAAGGTTTAAAACAAGGACTTGAACAAGGAAGACTCGAATCAGCTATGATTGTCATGAAAACTTTTAAACTTAGTGCCAAAGAGGTTTCAAAGCAATTAAATATTTCTCAAAAAAATCTTGAAGAATATATTAAGCAACAAACTAATTAAAAAAGGTCTTAAAAAACTTTTAAATAAAGTAAAGATTTTTGCATCTTTTAGCAAAATAAAAGCTATAATTTGATAAAATCTATCTCTTTTTATGAAAAAAGAGAAGCTGTGAGAAGAATTATCGGTAAAGTTACCACTATTTTACCTATAATTGGCTTAGCTAAAAACTCGTTAAGCCTAGTGCAGTGACGCTTGTATGGATATAAAAGCGTCTTGCGAAAGTGGAGCAAAATTTTATAAATTTATGCAAACTCTCGATAGACTACATTTATACTCATACTATTTTAGTGGAAAAATTTTTAGGAGAACTACATGAAGGTAAGAGCATCAGTTAAAAAGATGTGCGATAAATGTAAGGTAATAAAACGCAGAAGAATCGTGCGTGTTATTTGTGAAAACCCAAAACATAAGCAAAGACAAGGATAATTAATGGCAAGAATTGCAGGGGTTGATTTACCCAAGAAAAAAAGAGTAGAATACGGACTAACCTATATCTATGGTATAGGCTTACATACTTCAAGAAAAATCTTAGAAGCAACAGGCATAAGTTTTGATAAGAGAGTTCATGAACTAAGCGAAGATGAAGTAGCGGCTATCAGAAATGAAATTCAAGCAAAATTTATGGTTGAAGGTGATCTAAGAAAAAGCGTTGCTATGGACATAAAAGCACTCATGGACTTAGGAAGCTATAGAGGTTTAAGACATAGAAGAGGTCTTCCTGTACGAGGTCAAAAAACAAAAACAAACGCTCGTACTAGAAAAGGGAAGAAAAAAACCGTTGGTGCAAAAGCGAAGTAAGGTAGAGAAATGGCAAAAAGAAAAGTAGTACGAAAAAAAGTAGTTAAGAAAAATATAGCTAAGGGCATTGTTTATGTTGCCGCTACATTTAATAACACAGTCATCACAGTAACTGATGAGATGGGAAATGTTATTGCATGGAGTAGTGCGGGAGCTTTAGGATTTAAAGGAAGTAAAAAATCAACTCCTTATGCAGCTCAGCAAGCAGTTGAGGATGCGCTAAATAAAGCACAAGAACATGGAATTAAAGAAGTTGGCATCAAGGTTCAAGGACCTGGAAGCGGTAGAGAGACTGCTGTGAAAAGTGTTGGAGCTCATGAAGGAATTAAAGTAACATTTTTAAAAGACATTACTCCACTTCCTCACAATGGTTGCAGACCACCAAAAAGAAGACGAGTGTAAAGGAATAATAAATGGCAAGATATAGAGGACCCGTTGAAAAATTAGAAAGAAGATTAGGTGTTAGCTTAGCATTAAAAGGCGAGAGAAGATTGGCAGGAAAGTCTGCATTAGACAAAAGACCTTATGCACCAGGACAACACGGACAAAAAAGAGGTAAGATTAGTGAATACGGCATGCAACTTAGAGAGAAACAAAAAGCTAAGTTCATGTACGGCGTGAGCGAAAAGCAGTTTAGAAAACTATTTGCTGAAGCTGCTAGAGTTGATGGAAACACAGGAGAAAATCTGATTAAGATTATTGAGCAAAGACTTGATAATGTTGTTTATAGAATGGGCTTTGCAACAACTAGAAGATTTGCAAGACAGCTAGTAACTCATGGGCACATTTTAGTCGATGGTAAAAAAGTAAATATTCCATCTTTTAAAGTAAAAGTAGGACAAAAGATCGAAATAAGAGAAAAATCAAAAACTAACCCACAAATTGTAAGAGCGATTGATCTTACTGCTCAAACTGGTATTGTACCATGGGTTGATGTGGAAAAAGATAAATTTTTTGGAATCTTTACAAGAATGCCAGAAAGAGAAGAGGTTGTTATTCCTGTTGAGGAAAGACTTATCGTCGAGCTTTACTCTAAGTAATAGGAGTTAATCATGAATAAAATTAGCACAACCGCTTATATGCCTACCGATATTGATGTGCAAAAAATATCTGAAGATACCATTAAGGTCATAGCTTATCCATTTCAAAGTGGATTTGCTATCACATTAGCACATCCCTTAAGAAGACTGCTTTACAGTAGTACGGTTGGATATGCTCCAATAGCTGTTAAGATAGAAGGAGTCGCTCATGAGTTTGACAGCATGAGAGGTATGCTTGAAGATGTAGCTTTATTTATCATAAATCTTAAAAAAATTAGATTTAAAATCAAAGATGAAGTTGGCAGAGTTGAATTAAACTACAATTTTGCTGGCCCAAAAGAGATAACTGGAGCTGATTTGGAAAGCGAAAGCGTGGAGATTGTTACAAAAGATGCTTATTTGGCGACTATCAACGAAGATGCAAATTTAGAATTTTCTGTGATTATCGAAAAAGGCATAGGCTATGTTCCAAGTGAAGAGATAAGAGAAGAGATTCCATCAGATTATATAGCACTAGACGCTTTTTTCACGCCTGTAAAAAAGGCTGTTTATGAGATAGAAAATGTTTTAGTTGAGGACAATCCAAACTATGAAAAGCTTATATTTACTATCTCTACCGATGGACAAATTGCACCGATAGACGCTTTTAAAAATTCTATTGAAGCTATGCACGGACAAATGTCAGTATTTAATGGAGTTTTTGATATTGAGATTATGCAAAAAGAAGAAGAGCAGACAAAAGAGCCTGAGTATGATAGGCTTTTTACGCCTATCGAAGAGCTAAATTTAAGTGCTAGAAGCTTTAATTGTCTTGATAGGGAAAATATTCGATTGGTTGGAGAAATCTCTTTGATGAATGAAGCTGAATTAAAAGGACTTAAAAATTTAGGTAAAAAATCACTTGAAGAGATCAAAGGCGTAGCACAAGATATGGGCTACCCTGTAGGAAGTGAATTTTCAGATGAAGATTTAGCTTATTTACATAAAAAAATAGAGCAAATTAAAAAAGAAAAATCTAAGGAAAAGAAATGAGACATAAGCATGGATACAAAAAGTTAGGTAGAACCTCTTCTCACAGAGCAGCCTTACTTAAAAATATGGCGATAGCTATCATAAAAGCAGAAAAGATAGAGACAACTTTGCCAAAAGCAAAGGTATTAAGAAGCCATATCGAAAAACTAATAACAAAAGCAAAAGTGGGAGATTTTAACGCTCATAGAGTAGTATTTGCAGCACTTCAAGACAAAGAAGCTACAAATAAGCTTGTAGAAGTAATCGCACCAAAATACAAAGAAAAAAATGGCGGATATACCCGCATCGTAAAAACTCGTCTAAGAAGAGGCGACGCGTCTCCTATGGCGTTTTTACAATTAGTATAATCTAAAAAAACTATAAGCCTTGATATAGTCTTATATCAAGGCTTCTTTAATTTTCTTCAAAATTTTTTATAAATTCTTAATATTTACTTTTGTACAATTTTAAATCTTCAATAAAAGGATTTAAAATGAAAAAAATATATTTTTTCTTAATGGCTATGGTATTTTTTGTAGGATGCAAAATGGATTTGGACGCTCTTGAGAGGAGTGGCAGAATACCAAAACTTGATCGCACTGATACTTTAGCTG
>PDWI01014573.1_pt1 | contig 10218 bp, 6 predicted proteins | sample 1430891 | NCBI WGS metagenome assembly PDWI01 (sample SAMN01162508, study PRJNA174530) | Oral metagenome, whole genome shotgun sequencing project. | biome: Marine environment; feature: Marine mammal; material: Swab sample of the gingival sulcus; isolation source: swab sample of gingival sulcus... | reverse complement strand
CAGAAGCAAGAAGAATAAAAAACACCGAGATATCTATAGAAGTACAAAAAGCACTACAAACAGGCAGAGAAGAAGGAATTAAAACAGGCAGAAAAGAAGGAATTAAAACAGGCAGAAAAGAAGAAAAAAGAGAAATAGCAAAGGTGCTAAAGCAACTGGGCATCGATTATTCTGTAATAACAGAATCAACGGGATTAACAAAAGAGGAGATAGACCTACTATAGTTCATAGATAACTGTAACTAAGAACAATAATGGGGGAAATAAACACCGACCTCCCCCACCCACAAGGAGTGAGGAAAGCCGGCACAAGAGTTGGCTTATGAAAATTATATCTCAAAGGGGCATATTAGAACGCACACAAGCACACGCTCATACCCCACCAAAATACAACACTACCATTATTCTGCACTGAAGGCTATCGTTATAGCCCTGTTGGCATCCATCAATATACCGATGTCCGAACTATCTGGACGCTTAACAACCTTATCCGCATCAGCACCTGTTACTTCTACTTTGCGACCGGATCCCGGTGTAATTTTTATAAGTACACTTCTACCGGTGTTAATATTTTCGTAAACTAGCGGACTAGCACTAGAATCAGCAGGATCCAAAGCTACATAGTTGAGAGACACTTCAAAACTGTCGGCATCATCCTTACCTTCCACTGCAAGGCTTAACGATACGGGAGTCGTATCCTTTTCTATAACTTTCACCCAGTAAGCACCATTATTTGAATAGTAGTCCTTAACCTTAACCCAAACTTTAGTTCCTTCCGCGGTGAACTCTAAACAAGCTCTTACAGGCGTATATTTCGTGGTAAGGTCTACTTGGTCCTTATCATAACCGCTTGCCATATTGGTGTAAGTGTAAGAAGCAGGACTCTCGGAACTATCCTTATAAACACCTACTTTGTTGTCAAAAGTAGGTTTGGTATCCCCTGAAGGATTATCGGGATGATAGTAGTTCTCATCATGAGTGTATAGCTCATAAACTGTACCTACTTTGGCAGTAAAGTAGAGCCATTGTTCCTCAAATCCATTAAGATTACCAGCCTTCCACTCACCGACAGTGAGTTCTTGGTATTTTAGTGTAAAGAGAGCTGTTACCTTTTTGGATTTATCCATTTTAACAATCATAGGATTGGTGGTAAACTCGGTAGGAGTTTCTCCACCACCATCGATAGTCCATTTTACAAATAGCCACTCATCATTTGCAGGAGTAGCCTCAAGTTTTACATCGGTGTTAGTAGCATATACACCACCTACGGGTATCTCCTCAGGCTCTTTGATTTCGATAGACCCCTCACCAACGACCTCTGTTGTCAATATAAATTGGTCAACAAGCTTATTGATAACCGCACCGACAGTTTTATCCGCATCCATTCTAATGCTTATAGAAGTGTCTGTCTGACCGTTAGCATCATTCTTCCACTCGGAGAGGTAGTAACCTTCTTCGGGAGTAACGGTTATCTCAGCATCCGAATCCTTTTCAACCCAATGCTTACCCGCACTAGGTTCAATAGACCCTATTTCACTCAATGTTACGTCAGCTGGAACAGCAGCACCCTTCTCTAGGGTTATCGTTAATTCTTGACAGTCGTTATACTTGAGGTAATAAACACCAGGTGTAGAAAATTCAGTACAAGGCGTAACCTTAACATAAATTTTATCTTCTTCCGCTACACATATAATCTTATCTTTATCCGTACCAACGTCAATCTGACCATTAGTAAAGCCTTCTGCAGTAGGGAAGTAATATTCGTAAGAACTACCGTCTTCTTTGTAAAGACCTACTTTATTATCAAATTCAAGAGCAGCACCCTGATTAGGGTCATCCGCATGAGAATTGCTATTATCAACTGTGTGTACCACATAAGCTTTGTCTACTGTGGTATTAAAATAGAACCACCTTTCAGTTCCCTCGAAGTTGTCGTCCGCCCAATTATTTAAAGTAAGCTCTACCGCTTTTTGCCGCTGTCACCGGAACCGCCGTCGCCGCTGTCACCGGAACCGCCGTCGCCGCTGTCACCGGAACCGCCGTCGCCGCTGTCACCGGAACCGCCGTCGCCATCATCGCCACCGTCTCCAGCACCACCGTCTCCAGCACCGCCATCGCCACCGTCGCCATCCGTTGTAGGATTACACGATGCAAATACTAAGATGAAAGACAGCATCAGAACAAGTAAAATAGGAATCAATTTTTGCTTTATCATAATTAATTTAACCTCATTTTTAAATTTTTAAGTATACAATGTTATTCAAGGCAGACAGCACAAAAAATGTGCCGTTTAATAAACTTCCACACACGCACAAATATGCAATAAAATAGACAAAAAACCCGCCCTAAACACACCTAAATATATATAACATTACTTGCTTTTTGTCAATATTTTAACGCAAAAATAAGATTATTTTTTTCTAAGAATTTCCGCCGACGTTACTTAAGACGAGTTATTCATAATTTATTCTAGCGAGCAGAAAAACCGACCTCCCCCACCCACAAGGAGTGAGGAAAACCGGCACAAGTTGGTTTTATAGAAGGCTATATCTCAAAAAGGGCGAACTAACACACACATGCACACAACAGTGCACAAGCACACGATCACACCCGATTAAAACACAATGCTACTACTCTTTCGGACTGAAGGTTATCGTTATAGCCTTGTCGGCATCCATCTTTATACCCATAAAAACTAAACCTTCGCCATTCACGGGATGAGGAATCAGTTCATCGGAATCATCACCTGTAAATTCCACTTTGCGATCTGATCCGAAACCAACTCCGATAAGAGCACTTCTACCAGTAGGTACGTTGTAAACTAGCGGACTAGCAGTAGAATCAACGGGCTCAACAAGAACATAGTTAACGTACACTCCAAGCTCGTCATCCTTAGTCTTACCATTTACTGTAAGGTTCAATGCTACATTGGTGTCAGACTTTTCTATAATCTTCACCCAGTAAACACCTTCTTCACCTTCTTCGTATATTGTAGCCTTAACCCAAACTTTAGTTCCTTCAGCCGTGAACTCTAGACAAGCTAGTGGGGGATTTTCTTCAGCATCTTCTTCAGTAGTAAAGTCTACTTGACCACTTGCATTCTCACCTACCATGTTGTCATAAGTATAAGAGTCACCGGGCGTGTTGGAGTTATCTTTGTAAACACCGACTTTGTTGTCTAAAGTACGTTCCCCAGGATTATCAGGATGATAGTAGAAACTATCGTGAGAGTACAGCTCATAAGTTTTATTATTTTCAGCTTCAAAGTAGAACCATTGTTCTTCAGCACCACCAATAAGATTACCGCTTTTCCATTCACCAAGAGCAAGTGCTTGAAGTTTGGGCTTGAAATGAGCTGTTACAGTTTTAGATTTATCCATGGTAACACTCAGAGTATCGTCGGTAGAGTTGGAAGTATTTTCTCCATCATCAATAACCCACTTTACAAATTCCCAAGTATCATCTGCAGGAGCTTGTGTAAGTGTAACAGATGTATCTTTAGCATAAACATCGCTAAGTCCGGGTTCCGGATCCTTATCGATAGACCCACCACCAACGACCTCTGTTGTCAATATAAATTGGTCAACAAGCTTATCGATCTTAGCACCAACTGTTTTGTCGGCATCCATTTTAATGGTTATAGAAGTGTCTGTCTGACCGTTAGCATCATTCTTCCACTCGGAGAGGTAGTAACCTTCCGCATAAGTAACGCTTATAGTAACATCCGAATTCTTTTCATGCCAATATTCACCGACACCGGGTTCAATAGACCCAATTGCACTCAATTCTACACCATCTGGAACATTCTCACCCTTCTCTAAGGTTATTGTTAATTTTTTACACTCATCATACTTAATCCAATAAGCACCTGTACCACCAGCCCCAAAAGGCGTAACCTTAACATAAATCTTATCTTCTTCCGCTACACATACAATTTTACTCCTACCCGCATATAGGTCGATTTGATCAGTCTCATCTTGGGGGAGGTAATATGTATAAGGGCTAGCATCTTTTTTGTAAAGACCTACCTTATTATCAAACTCAGTTTCCACACCGCCATTAGGGTCATCGGGGTGAGTCAGAAACTTATCAACTGTATATATTGCATAACCTTGACCTACTGTAGCGTTGAAGGAGAACCACTTTTCAGAATCTTCTTGGGTAAAGTCATCTTTTTTCCATTCATTCAAGCTAAGCTCTTCTGCCTCTATACCACCAGTATCACCAGAACCGTCGCCACCGTCGCCACCGTCGTTGTTGCCACCGTCGCTGTTACCACCGTCGCCACCGTCGTTGTTGCCACCGTCGCCACCATCGTTGTTGCCACCGTCGCCAGCACCGCCATCGCCACCGTCGCCATCTGTTGTAGGATTACACGATGCAAATACTAAGATGGAAGATAGCATTAAAACAAGTAAAATAGGAATCAATTTTTGCTTTATCATAGGTTTAACCTCACTTTAAAATTTTATTCTTACAATGTAGTCCAAGGCGAACAGCACAAAAAAAGCACCGTTTAGTAAGATTCCACACACAAATATGCAATAGAACAAACAAAAAAACAGCCCGGAGCACTACCCATTTATATAACACATATGTATTTTTTGTCAAGATTTTCATATAAAAATATTAATTTTTTTATAAAGGTTTTAGAATTTAACTGTTTTATTTTTTATTTTTTATTTTTTATTATCTTGATTGCGAGCATTTAATAAAGAAGTGGAGACTATTAATGTCAAATGAAGAAAAAAAGAAATTGATAAATTTATTAGCTGACTTGGAAGCTCAATTTAGTACTGAGAAGCAAACAAAGGAAAAACAGGACATAAAAAAAGAATTAAATAAAACAATGGCAAGAATTCACTGGCTAAAATCACAAGAAAGTCTTGAAGTAGCGGAATTTTGCTATTGCGAAGGTTATTACGACAATTGTATTTCTAGGAGTTATTATGCAGTATATCAAGGGTTAGCAACAGTATTAAAGGCAAACGGACATTTTAACGAAAAATCACGTAAGCATAATATGGTAACAGATAATTTTATGACTAATTATGTGTCTACTAGTGATAGGAAAAAAATATTTGATCCCGACTTTGCCAAAAAGATAGAATATCTAAGGGGCTTAAGGATTTTTGCAGACTACAAGTCTATCTTTTTTGACAGCGACGACATCTCTGTTATTTTAGACGAAGCTAAGAATTTATTAGGATGTATAAAAGAAAAATTGAAAGATAAAACAAATTTTATGGAGGTTTTTTAATTTGGAAGAGTCAATTAGAGATAAAAATGATTTAACTGAAAAACATAGAGAACTTGTAAACCAAATAGAACAAGGTTGGGATGGTGCAACATTTCTTGAGATGGAGGAATGCGGAGACGAGTTTTGGTTTTCATTCATACTCAATGGTGAAAACCGAAGTAGAGTAAGGTTTGTTATGTTTGCTACTGATGTAATATGTGAACTCTACAAAGATTTTAAAGATCAGTTGTCTATCGTTGTTGGACCAGCTTACTAAAAAACTATTCATTTAGCTATCATCCTCTATATGTTCTGATGTTTATGTTTGGCGGGGATGACTTCTCTTCCTTCTTCTCAGATACCTACCAGAAACAGCGAGAAATACCCACCAAGATTTAGCCATAACAAAGTCGTAATCTATCCTAGCAAACAAAAAAACCGACCTCCCCCACCCACAAGGAGTGAGGAAAGCCGGCACAAGTTGGCTTATAGGAGATCATATCTCAAAAGGGCGTGCCAACACACAAGCACACAAGAGTGCACAAGCACACGATCACACCCCACTAAATACGACAACCACTATTCCGCACTGAAGGTTATCGTTATAGCCTTGTCTGCATCCATCAATATACCGATGTCCGAACTATCTGGACGCTTAACAACCTTATCCGCATCAGTACCTGTTACTTCAACTTTGCGACCGGGTCCCGGTGTAATCGTTATAAGAACACTTCTACCGGTGTTAATACCTTCGTAAACTAGCTGAGTAGGAACGGAGCTATCCGGTGTCAAAACTCCATAGTTTACAGACACTTCAAAACTGTCGGCATCGGTCTTATCTTCTACTGTAAGGGTCAACGAAGTTGGAGTGGTATCCTTTTCTATAACTTTCACCCAGTAAGTACCTTCACTAGTAACGAAGTATCCTGTAACTTTCACCCAAACCTTAGTTCCATCTGCAGTAATCTCCAGACAAGGTGTTAGTATACCATAATCACCAACGGGATATATGTCCAATTGACCACTATTCTCAGACCCTGTCACGTTGGTGTAAGTGTAAGAAGCAGGACTCTCGGAATTATCTTTGTAAACACCTACTTTGTTGTCTAAGGTAGCAGATTCATTTCCTGAAGGGTTATCGGGATGATAGAACTCACTATCGTGAGTGTATACCTCGTAAACTTTACCCGCCTCAGCCGTGAAGTAGAACCATTGATCTTCAATATTAGTAAGGTCGCCACCTTTCCATTCACCAAGAGTAAGTTCTTGGTCTCTTAGCCTAAAGTAAGCCGTTACAGTTTTGGATTTATCCATAGTAACACTCAGAGTATCGTCGGTAGATTCGGTAGTACCTTCTCCAGGGACCATGATAGTCCATTTTACAAATTCCCAAGTACCATCTGTAGGGGTTTGTGTAAGTGTAACAGGTGTATCTTTAGGATAAACACCGCCAATTCCGGGTTTTGGATCCTCATCGATGGACCCACCACCAACGACCTCTGTTGTCAATACAACTTGATTATCAAGCTTAGAGATGACAGCACCGACTGTTTTGTTATCATTCATTGTAATGGTTATAGAAGTGTCTGTACTACCACTAGGGACATCATCAGTCCATGCGGAGAGGTAGTAACCTTCTTTTGCAGTAACGGTTACAGTAGCATCCGAATTCTTTTCAACCCAATGTGTACCGACACCGGGTTCAATAGAACCGATATCACTCAATGTTACGTCAGCTGGAACATTCTCACCCTTCTCTAGGCTTACGGTTAATTTTTTACAATCGTTGTACCTGAGGTAATAAGTACCCGGCGTGAAATCATACACATCAAAAGGCGTAACCTTAACATAAATTTCATCTTCTTCAGCTACACAGATAATTTTATCTTTACTAGAAAACACGTCAATCTGACCGGTATTAGCATCTTCTTCACTAGGGAAGTAATATGTGTAAGGGCTACCATCTTTTTTGTAAAGACCTACCTTATTATCAAACACAAGACCATCTTTAGGTTTGTCAGGAAAACCAATACCTTTATCAACTGTATACACCACGTAAGTATTATTTTCTGTAGCATCAAAGTAGAACCACCTTGCAGGTCCAATGTAGTCGTCATCTTTCCACTCGTTTAAGGCAAGTTCCTTTGGTGAACTGAATACCGCTGTTAGTGCCGTATTTTCCGTAATAACGAATTGTAATGGATTCTTAAATTTATCCGCAGCAGCAGCACCGGTCCATCCGTCAAAGTTCTTCATAGATTTTGGTGTAGCCGTAACAGTAATCTTGTCACCTTCATAGTAAGTATCTTTTACGGGATCTATAGTAACTTCACCCAAATTAGCATCATTAGGGGTAGCCGCCATAGTGTAAGTAGGTTTTGCTTCAAATTCTGCATGTAGCGTCTTATTAGAATCCATCGTTAATACTAATGGGTTCGTCTGTTCGCCACCTGTAGTAACGGCATCACCACTCCAAGCTTTAAATCTGTGTGAGTCTACTTTAGCCTTAGCTGTGGCAGTAACAATTGATCCATCAGCATACGAATCTTTTGCGGGGTCTAACTTAACTTCACCAACATTATCATCACTAACAGTAACTGACAACGTGTAAGCTACTGCGAATTCTGCAGCTAGTGTTTTGTTATCATCCATTGTTAATGTTATTGTAACTTTTTCTTCGTCGCCGGCGGGGACATCACCACTCCAAGTTTTAAACCCGTAACCTGTTTTAGGGCTAGCCGTGGCAGTAACCGTTGATCCTTCTTCGTATGAATCTTTTGCGGGGTTTAAAATAATCTCACCCATATCCTCATCATTAACACTAGTCGTAATCTTGTAAGTAGTAGTGGATCCACCGTCACCAGCACCACCGTCGTTGTTGCCACCATCGCCAGCACCGCCGTCGTTGTTGCCACCGTCGCCAGCGCCGCCGTCGCCGTCATCTGTTGTAGGATTACACGATGCAAACACTAAGACGAAAGACAGCATCAGAACAACTAAAATAGGAATCAATTTTTGCTTTATCATAAGTTTAACCTCATTTTAAATTTTTTAAGTATAAAATATTGTTCAAGGCGGACAGCACAAAAAATCACCGTTTAGTAAAATCCCACACACACAAATGTGCGGTAGAATAGAAAAAAAAACAGCCAGGAACACTGCATACTTATATAACACGGATATATTTTTTGTCAAGATTTTCGCATAAAAAAATTAACTTTTTTATAAAGTATTCCACCGACATTGTTTACGTGGTTTAACCTCGTGTACAAAAAAACCGACCTCCCCCACCCACAAGGAGTGAGGAAAGCCGGCTGCACAAGTTGGCTTATAGGAGATTATATCTCAAAAGGGCGTGCCAACACACATGCACACAAGAGTGCACAAGCACAGGGTCACACACTATTAAAACACAATGCTACTATTCTTTCGGACTGAAGGTTATCGTTATAGCCTTGTTGGCATCCATCAATATACCCATGTTCGGTTCTTCGGGATGCTTAACAACGTCGCTTGCATCATCACCACCTGTAACTTCTACTTTGCGACCGGGTCCCGGTGAAATGTCTATAAGAACACTTCTACCGGTATTAATACCTTCGTAAACTAGCGGATTAGCATTATCATCAACAGGATCAACAGGAACATAGTTAACTTTCACTTTAAACCAGTCTTTCTCTCCCCTACCTTCTAGTCTAAGGTTTAATGACACGGGAGTAGTATCCTGTTTTATAACTTTCACCCAATAAGGACCACTTCCGTACAGAGGAAGCTTTGTAACCTTAACCCAAACCTTATCTCCTTCTGCCTCAAACACTAAACAAGCCCTAGGACCATTATCCCAACCAGTTGAAGTGAAGTCAACTTGACCACTTGTATAAGTACCGGTCATGTTGGAGTAAGTATAAGAATCACCGGGCTCACCGGAATTGTCTTTGTAAACACCTACCAGATTGTCCGAATTAACTTTGATACTTCCTGCGGGGTTATCGGGATGATAGTAATACTTATCATGAGAGTATAACTCGTAAACTTGACCCGACTCCGCTGTGAAGTAGAACCATTGATCTTCTGTATGGGTAAGATCGCCATCTTTCCACTCGCCAACATCAAGTTGTTGGGGTTTTAGCTTAAAGTGAGCTGTTACAGTTTTGGATTTATCCATAGTAACACTCATAGGGTTGGGTGTAGAATCGGTAGTACCATCTTCATCGACGATAGTCCATTTCTCAAATTCCCAAGTATCATCATCTACAGGAGTTGCCTGAAGTTTTACTTCGTCTCCGGAATTATATGCACCTCCTACAGACGCTGACGTTGGTGAATCATCAGTGACTTTGACAGATCCCAAACCAGCAACCTTTGTTGTCAATAGAACTTGATCACCAAGCTTATCGATAACAGCACCAACAGTCTTATCGGCATCCATTTTAATGCCTATAGAAGTGTCTGTCTGACCGTTAGCAGCATCAGTCCAAGCAGAGAGGTAGTAATCTTCTTCGGGAGTAACGGTTATAGTAACATCCGAATCCTTTTCAAACCAGTGATCACCGGCACCGGGTTCAATAGACCCAATATCTTCCAATTCCATACCATCGGGAACACTATCACCCTTCCCCAGGGCTATTGTTAGTTTTTGAGACTCGTTGTACTTGACGTAATAAATGCCACGAGTGCTAGACGGACTATAAGGCGTAACCTTAATATAAACCTTATCTTCTTCCGCTACACATATAATTTTTTTAGTACTCCCGTAAAAATCAAGCTGACCACTACCCCCACTGGGTTCGTTATATATATACGAACTACCGTCTGCCTTGTAAAGACCCACGTAATTATCAAACACTAGAATAGCATCGCCATTAGGCTTATCGGGATGATCCACACCCTTGTCAACTGTATACACTACGTAAGCACGACCCACCGTGGCATTAAAGCACATCCACCTTTCATCACGACCCGTAAAGTCGTCTTCTTTCC
>PDWI01010691.1_pt1 | contig 10220 bp, 9 predicted proteins | sample 1430891 | NCBI WGS metagenome assembly PDWI01 (sample SAMN01162508, study PRJNA174530) | Oral metagenome, whole genome shotgun sequencing project. | biome: Marine environment; feature: Marine mammal; material: Swab sample of the gingival sulcus; isolation source: swab sample of gingival sulcus... | reverse complement strand
AATAATTCTAAGATAAAAGACAAATTCGCAAGCTTTCTACAAAATGAGCTTATAAGTGATAGTCAAAAATCCGCTACAGCTTTTGAAAATCAGAAACTTAAAGAACTAGACTTATATAGAATGGGAATAGTTCACCGTTTGGATAAGGACACCTCCGGCGTAATTATTACTGCAAGGAATTTTAAAAGTCAAGAAGAGCTAAAACGCAAGTTTAAAGAGCGTAGGCTAAAAAAATATTACTTGGCAATTTTGAACGGTGTACCCGAAAAAAAGCAGGGCAGAATAAAAACTTCGGTTTTTCGCTCCCCTAGTAATAGAAAAAAGTTTGATTTTTCTACTGATTTATCAAAGGGCAAAACGGCTCTTTCATCTTACAAGGTTTTAAAGACAAATGGAAATTACAGCCTTGTTGCCTTTAGAATTTTTACAGGTCGAACGCATCAAATACGCTTGCATTCAAAGGCTCTTAATTGTCCGGTTCTTGGCGATAAAATTTACGGCAGAAAACAAGATAAAGAAGATTTTTTAATGCTTCATGCATATAAATTGATCTTTGATGACTATGATAAAAGCTTTAAAGCCCCTTTACCAAAGCATTTTAAAGCTGCTATAAAAAGGTTGGTCTTATGCTAAATTCTCTTGAAGTGATTGGTTTAGACGCTAAAGAAAGTCCTCATAGCTTTTCTTTTTTGACTAAGGAAGAAATTGCATCAAAAAGCTTTATTCGCCCGAATAAGCCAAAAATCATTTTTGAAAATGATTTTTTTTCAGTGCTCTACAAGCCGTCCGGTATGCCATCGGCTCCTCTCGTAGAAAATGAGCCTAATACCTTGCTATATTTCTTTTTAGAAAAGTGTTCGATAGCAAGGGCTGTAAAGGGGCGAAAAGAGATTGAAGCCGGTTTAGTTCATCGCTTGGATACAGCAACTTCGGGTTTGGTCCTGATTGCTAAAACACAGAGAGCTTATGACTTTTTTCTTAGCTTGCAAAATACCCATAAAATAGAAAAAACTTACATAGCTGTAAGTGATATAGACAAAACAAAAACTTCTAGCAAAGCCATACGCTCATGGAACTTTCCAAAAAAAATAACTAGTCAGTTTCGCCCCTTTGGTCCAAAGGCTAGAATGGTTGCCCCCGTATTTCCGGATAATCACAGATTTGTAGAAAGTGGCCGCCTATATGAAACAGAAATTCGTAGCATTAGCAAAATATCTGATGCAGATTCTTATATAGTGGAGTGTTCTCTGAGAAAAGGCTATAGGCACCAGATTCGAAGTCACTTGGCGTGCTTAGGTTTACCGATAAAATGCGATGCCTTATATAATCCAATGTTTAGTTTAAAAGATGCTGAAATTCTAAAAAATCATTCTTATCCGCTTGAACTACATGCTGTAGGCCTTTCTTTACTAAAATGAGCCTGATGTCGATACTGTAAGTGGTACAGCTTTATTTTTGCTTTACTATTGACAAAAAAATATAAAAAAGGTATCATATATAGTATAATGGAGGATTTTATGAAAAAAACAATTAAGCATATTTTAATTTTAGCAATTTTTTGCATAAGTTTATCCCTATCGGCATTTAACGATGGTTTTGTGTTTGGAATGAAGGCTCATTTTTCGGGTTCTGCTACGGAGCCTCATATTAGTAAAGAAGAATTAGCTAAAATGGGATCTACCTCTTTTACCGGTAATGTAGGTTTTATTATTCAAGGTGGGATGGATTTTACATATATCTTTGATTCAAAAAAATATTTCAATATGGAAAGTAATGATATATTTGGAGGTCTAGGCTTTGGCGGATACATTGAAATTGGGCAAGGGTATATAGGCCAAGTTAGTGGGGCTCCTGCACCAATTAATAAGGTATTTGTAAATGTATTTTTTACACCTGTAGTACATTTTGGTACAACATTAAAGACTTATTTACTATCAAATCGATTTGTATTAGGCTTAGGACTAGGTGGAAGAATGATTGCCGACCCCACTCCGATGTTTGAACAATATTCTGCAGATGATAGAGATGAAAAAGATAAAGATGTTCACAGTAAGGTAGATACTTTAATTGTAACAAGTGATATGATGAAAAAAATGAATCCTTTTGCGTTTCAAATGAAAGGTTCGCTTGAATATATTCAACCTGTTTTAGACAGATTAGAATTTGTTTTGGGCGGTTTCATGGCCTATAATATATATAAACCTGGGTATGTTTCTATGCCTCCGGAGTTAGAAAAAATGGCAAAAGATGGAGTGGGTTTTGATGCTAAGAATACTAAATTGAATTCTTTTTATCTCAACTCTTTTGATTTTGGCGTAACTCTAGGAATAAATTTTAAGGTGACACCATGGAAAAGTTAAGTAAAAATATTTTAAGTTTATTTGTATTTATAGCTATTCTTTTTTTTACATCTTGTCAATTTGGTATGAATTCTCTGTACCAAAAACAAAGACAATCAACTTATGTTTTTGATGATAATGATGTAGATAATAGTGCTAGTATAGAAGATGAAGAAGAAACTGATGATGATGAATACGAAGATTCAGAGGAAAATGAAAGTGAAACTTCGGAAAACGGAGGATCTTCCGGTGAAGATAATTCCGGAAACGGTGGTGGATCAGGAACTGGAACTTGTAAGCCTAAATGGATATGGTTAAACGGTGCCGAAAAAATAAAAAAGAACTTTGAAGAAACTGAAAAAAATAAAGATAAGCTATTTCCTGCTGATACCTTTAAACAGTGGATTGCTACCATAACGGCAATAAATACAAAAGATGTTACAACACTGAAATTTGTTGAGGGTACTTGGTCTTCTGTAGGCAATAATATTTATGAGCATTCGGGAAAAGGATCAAGTTTTCCAAGTACAGCTAATAATGGGGCTCATGACGTTAAATACTATAGATATGATACCAGAAAAGCTCGCTGGGGAAAGGATATTACAGTCTTAAATCCTGCAGAAAACTGGGAAAAGAGATTTTATTATTATCGCTTTACAGGTAAGGCTAATGCATTTAATAAACCCTTAGACAGCTCAATGCTTTGTGTTGATAGCTATACTAAATTTTTGTTTGTATATAGTGAACCCGGTTCAATGAAAAAAATAGCCGGCCATTATGTTCCATCTGATTGGCAAGATATACAAGCTGATGCTTACGGTGATTATCATAAAAAAGCATTTCCAAAACCTTTTTATATGTATGCACCTGTAGGTTATGTTAAAGAGGATGGTACAACACAAATGTATGATTGGTATACAAAAAGGTTAGAAAAAGGGAATTTTAATCCAACTTCAAGCAAAAAAATAGTTGGTAAAAAAATTGCTACGCGAACACCTAAGGGAAAAGGGCAATCTCCTTATACCAATAGGAAGTTCTTAAATCCTGAATGGGATCCTGATTGTAACGGTGGTGATAATTCCGGCACAGGAACTAATACAGAGGATGGATCTGACCCCGGAAATGGAACTGATCCGGGTAATAGCTCTGACAACGGAACCGGTGATAATTCCGGCGGTGGAGAAGAAGACCCTGAGGAGGAAGAACCCCAAGAGCCTGCAGAATTTGAATCTGGATTTTTACATGTGCAAGCTATGTATTTGAAAAATATAGACATGGGAACTCAAAAGTCTTTTGGAAAGTTTTTCTCGCTTTTTGCTATGGATGTAAATGTAAAATTTGATGGTGATACTGGTGTAAGTTCTTTAGCATATAGCAGACATCATGGTAATGGATATTTAGGTTCTGAAATGTATACACTGAAGCATGGTTCTTCGACGAACCAAATTTATGGTGGTGTAGTTACACATATCAAAAATAAAAAAATGACAGCTCCTAATGAGGGGCGATTTGAACTTAGTCTTGATTTATGGAAGTATGATAGAAAAGGCCTTAAGACAGAAAATGAAGTAACTTTAATGGAACAGGGCACTAAATTTATTTTCAAATATGATGTAGCCACTGACAGCATTGTATTTGATAAAGTAGAGGGGAACTTCCCATCAGGTGTTGATGTTTCAGGCTATAAAGATTTTTCAGTAGCTCGTGGTAGTGCAGAAGATATGGTCTTAACATTTACAAAAGACGGTAAGTCTTGTGAATTAGGCTTTAGAATAAGCTTGAACAAAAAGGCAACTCTTCATTAGCTAAAATAAACTAAAGCTTTTTAATAAGCTCAAAGGTAAAAATGAAAGCCCATAAGCTTTTAGTATTACAAAAGTTATGGGCTTGTTTCGCTACTTAAGGAAGTTATGAAACAAAAATTATATGTCACAATTCTATTTTTTCTTTTAATAGTAAGCATGCTAATTGCTGAAGACAGAAATCTTAGTAGTGATATAAATCCAAGCAAGGATTATATTTATCCAAAATCCTTTTTGGGAAATTTTATCATTCATATGAAAAAAATAACTTCTGCACGAAAAGGATCTGCTCCGGTACTTGAGTTTGTTATTGATTCTAAGAGCGATAAGTGGACTTTGTGTCAACCTTGTAAATCTTGGGGAAAGAAGGATAAAACCTATAAATATTTTGAGCCAATGGTTCAAGGTTCGAGAATTATTTTTGGAATTACAAATGAACTTGATGATATAACTTACTACAAAATAGAGGGAGAACATCCTTACGATCTTGCATTGTATAAAACAAAAGATGAAATTGAATTCTTAAAGCGCTTTGTTTTTTTTAAGTTTACTGCTACAGCAGCGAAAGATCTTTTTAGGTTTGAGCGAAAGATAAATAATGACATATATGCACTGGATACTATGACGAAACTTTTGTATGCATATAGTGTTCCGTCTAACTACGAGAAAATGATAGGCAATAATTATATACCGATGAACTGGGAGCCTTATGAAATTTCAAATAAAACAAAAAATAAAGCTTTAAAGTTTTATGAATATGATCCGGTTGGCTTTGTTTCTGAAGATTATAGCTATGAATTCTTTAATGTAAAAACTAATATCCACACTTATGATTGGTGGATAAAGACAATAACAGCCGGAGAAAAACTTAGTGAGGTTAATAAGCTTAGGTTTATGCCTCGTGTTTCTGCACAGGCTGAAAAAGACTGGAAAATTAGAGATGACAAAATTCCCGTTTGCTCACCATACAGAAAAAAAGATTCTCTTAAACAAGATAGTAATAATTAGTACTATAACTGAAACCAGTGCTGTGAAGCCTCCGGGAGCGACTCCCAAGTGATAAGATAAAACAAGCCCCAGCATAATATCTAAGACACTAAAAATTATCGAAAAAATCAGAGTCTTTTTAAAGCTTAGCTTTAATTGCAGAGCTGTAGCAACGGGTAGGGCTATCATTGAACTAAGTACTAACATTCCTACAATTTTTAATGAAACCGAAATTGTTGCTGCCACCAATATTGAAAAAAGATAATTTATAGTTTTAACTCGAATTCCTGCTATTTTTGAAATATCTTCATCAAAGGAAATATATAGCATTTGGTGATAAAGACAGACTAAGCAAACTAAAGAGAAGAGACTTAATGCAATAACCATATACACATCACTTAGTGAGACTGTCAACACGCTACCAAAGAGAAACGCTTCTGCATTCGTTTTTACCAAGCCTGAACTAATCAGTGTGATTGCAATACCAACGCTAAGGGACAAAACTATAGATAAAATTAAATCGCTGTATTCTTTGAAGTAATTGCGTAAAAGTTCTATTAATGCTCCGGCTAGTGAAGTGAAAACAAAGGCTCCCAAAATTGGATTAAAGCCTGAAACAAGAGCCAAACTTACCCCTGCCAATGAAGAATGTGAAAGGGTATCTCCTATCATAGAATATCTGCGTAAAACTAAAAAAAGTCCTATAGACGGACAAAGTAGAGCTATAAAAAATGAGACTATAAAAGCATTTTGCATAAAGGTATATTGCAACATAATTATTTCTCCGTTGTATCAAGTTTAGCTAAAAGCGGGTTAACAAACTCTGTTGAGTATTGTTGTGGATTACACAAATGACCGGCTCCGTTTCTTATATGAAATATCTTTGTTGAGTTAAAAATTGCAGCGTCTAAATTGTGATCTACTGAAATTACCGTTAAGCCTTTTTCTGTGTTTAGTTGCTTTACAAAGGCGTAAATTTCTTTCTGTCCGGCTAAGTCAATTCCTGTGGAAAGTTCATCTACTACAAGTAGTTCAGGCTCTCCAATTAGGGCTCGCGCTATATATAGTTTTTGCAGTTGTCCGCCTGAGAGGTCTCCTACCATCTTGTTTTTAAATTCTAAAAGATTAACTTGTTCTAATGAATTTTCGATACAAACCTCATCTTTTATTTTTAAGATTTTTCTGTAAGAATTTAAAAGCTCAAAAACTGTGATGGGAAAGGATTTAAGATTCTCTTTTTTTTGAGGAAGATAACCGATTTTTTTTGTATTTACCTTAATCGTACCTTCTTGGCATTTTATTAAGCCCAAGATAAGCTTAACAAGAGTGCTTTTTCCCGAACCGTTTTCTCCAACTATGGATATATATTCTCCGGGCCTTACGAGTAAATTTACATCATCTAATACAAATTTATTTGAATTTGCATATTTAAATTTTATAGATTCAAGCTCTATCATTGTAAGCTATTGTATATTTTTTTCTAAAAGTATTCAAGCTATTCAGACTAAAAATTCAAGGCTTAAGAACTTAACTTTTTTTTGAATTTTACCGATAATCTACTTGTACCAGTTTACGGAGGAATTTTAAATGAAAAAATTAGGTCTATTTCTTTTTTATATTATTGGCTTTGTAGCGCTTTTTGCTCAGGCTGAATTACCGGCTATTTCGCAAAAAGCCGAAGTTTCAATTCGATTTTATGATAGACAAATTTATTATCCCGGAGAAAGTTCTTCTGAACCAATTTTTGTGCAAGTTTCTATTACAAATAATGGTGCTGACAGCCTTAGATTTAAACTTGCCGATGACAGGTCTTTTAGCTTGGATTTTTCTGTTATAAATACAAAGAATAGGCAACTAAATCATACTCAAAATTGGATTCGAAAGAGAAATACAAACCGTCAAATTTATTTTAGAGAAATTAGTCTTGAACCCGGAGAAACTTATTCTTTTATTGAAAATTTAAAAGACTATATCAGCATAAAAGAACCCGGTGTTTTTCTTCTAGTTGCAAGCTTCTATCCTGAACTAAAGAGATATTCTGATAATTCAGAGCCTCATTTAAATTCCAATAGACTTAGCTTGGAAGTAAAGCCTGCTCCTACAGCTGCTGCATTGGGTGCTTTGCCTGTTTCCGAAAGTAATGGTAGCATTCTACAGGCCAGACCAATTCCTCCGGATCAAGTTATTAACTATATTCTTACTGCAAGACAAAAATCACAGTGGCAACAATTCTTCCTTTATGTGAATGTAGAAAAGCTAATCGAAAGAGATCCTACACGAAACCGTCGATTTAAAGCTGAATCTGAAAGTGGCAGAATGAAAATGGTTGAAATTTATAAGCATGAGCTAAGTCAAGAAATAGTTGATAAAGAAATAGCTGCAATTCCTGTTGAATTTAAAATTGAGCATACAGGTTATACAGATACACAAGCTCAGGTTAAAGTTATAGAATGGTTTGAATACAGAACATTTAAGGAAAAGAAAAGATATACGTATTTCTTGTCTTCCAGAGATGGTGTTTGGACTGTTTATGACTATGTAGTTGAAAACCTTGGAACTGAATAGAAATTTTATGATATTAAAATGAATTTATTGATTGAAGGATATTAGACGTGAAAGCAATATTAATTTCTGAAATACTGGAATCGGAAAATGAAATAAGGCCTGTTCTTAGAAACTATGGCATTGATCTAATACATTATCGCTCGCCTTTGAAGGCTATGGATAATCTTAGTGAAATTTCTCCCGATGCTTTAATTATAAATGCTATTGATTTTCCCCGTCACTGGAAAGTTATAGTCCAGCATATTCGATGGGATAAGCCTGAAGAAAATGTATTGCTTTTACTTTTAATTGACAATTCTTTTTCTGATAAAGAGAGAGAAAAAGCCGAAGAATCAGGCGTACAGGCTATGATTCAAGTTGAAAATAGTTTTGTAGATGCCCTTCCCGAAGTTCAAAAAGTCTTTGACGAATATAAAAAGGGCGGGGTAAATTATACACTGAAAGACTACAGTAAATCTGTGCAATGTGTTTTTCTTAATCCTAAAAATGGCGTGCTTATTACAGGCTCTGTTAAAGATATTTCTCCTGAAAAAATTATTTTCAAAGCTGACTTTATTGAGGACTGTACCGGTCTCGACGAAAGTTCTGTAAGTGTTGACTGTAACTTAAAAATAAAAGATAAGAGTATAGAATCTAAGTGCTTGTTAGAATCAAATTTGTCTTATTTTGATTTGACCTTTATTGAACTGTCTTCTGAAAATAAAGCTTTGATAGATTCCATTTAGATAGTAAAAAATTTAAAGTTTAAGTTTCTCAAATCTTGCGTTTTCTTCTTTTGTGTTGTATAATTCTAGTATAGAATACAGAAGAGGATGTAAATTATGAAAAAAATAAAGTCTCTTATATTCGCCGTGATACTTGTCAACATCTTGCTTTCATGCTCAACAATGAGAGGAAAAAATTACAAAGATGATAAAGCGATGATGTATGGAATGGTATATGACGGCAATGATATGTGTGTGTCAGATGTAAAAGTATATGCAGATGAAAAACTAATAGCCGTATCTGATATGCGAGGCAGGTTTATACTAAAATTCTATTTTGGAAAAATTATCGATAAGGAAAAACATAAGATAAGGCTAGAAAAGAAAGGTTATGAAAATGTAGAATCGGAAATATTTTATGATCCAATGAGTTTATTATATTTGCGAATGCATAGTGCACAAGAATTAATTATAAAAATAGAAGAAAATATTGAGCAGAGAAACTATGGTCAAGCAGAAAAAATAGCAGATAAGGTATGCGAAATAAAGGGCTATGAGTTAGACGGAATATTTTTAAAAGCCGTTATAAAGTTGAAACAAGGAAATAAGCAAGGTGCAAAAACTTTGCTGGAGAGTGTAAAAGATAAAAATAATATATATATAAAGAAGTTTTTAGAAAAGTTAAATTAAGGATTGGGAAAATGAAAAGATTAAAAAAAATATTTATCATGGTTTTAATTTTATTTATAACTTTTAATATTTTTGCTCTGGATAATAGTGGAATTCAAAATAATGTAGATGAGTTAATAAATGTAAAATATAAACTGAAACATATAAAGGCAAGATACTTTGTAAACGCATTGCCTGAAAAATTAATAAATCGGAAACCACAAATATTTGATACAATAAACACAGTAATAATAAGGTGTAATGAGGAAGAAAAAAAATTATTCTTTGAATATGTAAAGCTCTTAGATACAAGTGATAGTATTGTGCCTATAAGATTAAAGTATATAAGCTCTGCTGAGCTAGTAAAATACTTGCCGCCATCGGTAAAGAAAGAAGATATACTATTAACGAGTAATCCCAACATAATATTTTTTAAAGGGAATTCCGAAAAGCTAACAGCATTTAAAAAAGACTTATCAGTAATAGATGAGGCAAGGGAGCAAGTAAAGTACCAATTATTGGTAGTGCAATATGAAAAAAGTAATAACTTCAAATGGGCAAAAGAATTAAGTATAAATAAAAGTGAAGATTCGCCAGTTACAGAATTTAAAGGAACAATGAGCAATATTTTTAATATTAATTTTGATGTAGTGTCAAAATTTGGTTATCAATTTATAACAAAATTAAATTTTGAACTTGGAGATAATAAGGCAAGGGTTATAGCCGATACAACGTTGAATGGATTGAGTGGAGAAGAGGTAAAGTTTCAAAACACAAATACATTCCGCTATGTAGATAAAAGAATGGATGCAAGCGGTAAACCAATTTATGGAGAACTCAGAGAAATAACATCAGGTTTACTGGTAAACATAAAGGGTGATGTATCAGGAGATGGAATGGTAACAATGACAGTAAATGCGCAAGTATCAAAACAAGGAGGTGGAGGAAGCGGTGGTTCACTGTTACCGCCAACATCAGAGAAGATAGTAAAGACGAAGGTGAGAACAAGGTCCGGGACACCGATTATAATAGGAGGCTTATTGCAAGTAGAAAAAACAGAAGGAGAGCAAAAGGTCCCTTGGTTAGGAGATGTACCTGTAATAGGCTATGCATTTAAAGATGTAAACACAATGGAGCGAACAACGGAAATGGTA
>PDWI01010690.1_pt1 | contig 10221 bp, 8 predicted proteins | sample 1430891 | NCBI WGS metagenome assembly PDWI01 (sample SAMN01162508, study PRJNA174530) | Oral metagenome, whole genome shotgun sequencing project. | biome: Marine environment; feature: Marine mammal; material: Swab sample of the gingival sulcus; isolation source: swab sample of gingival sulcus... | reverse complement strand
GCCTCAAACTCCTGCCTCCTGAGTAGAAGAAATCACCCCAACACTAACAAAACTCAGATCAGCCCAAACAAAAGTGCGAAAGATTCTGGACACTACCATGGATGAATACTTCTCATGATGAGGCAATATCTTATTCTGCTTAAAGAGATCATAGGTTTTCTTGAACTCTATAGAATCTCTGCTAGCATAGGCAGAACTACAAACAAAAATTGATACCAGTAGCAAAAAATATTTCATCAGTATTTATTTATGATTTTTCCCCTGATGAATTTTTCGAGGGTCAAAAGACCAGTCCAAGTGATCAAATTGTGTTTCATCTATATCTCTTTCAATCTGTTGGCACAAATCCTCCTCGTAGTTGAACCCCGATGAGTTGTTTGGAAAATTAGCAGTTAATATGGGAGTGGAAACTCCTCCGTCATACGAGTCATTTTGCCCAACTACAAACCCGTAGCTCACTCCCATTTGACTACGTTCAAATGAATCAGGATATCTGTCATTATCTGTATCCGAACTAGCCATAACATCTCCCTCGATTCCCCACCATTCTTCCCACAAAACAATATGGTGGTTTTCATGGGAGATTATTTCGTAGAATGTATGAAGACCTTGGCTGTTCGTTATATCATTCAACCCTGATGATTTTTGATCTAGCCATACAATGCGATCACTCTGTGCAGTAGCTCCATATGGTTCATTTGGAAGTGTGCTGAGATCTGCGAAATGCAATGTTTTAATTCTACCTAAAGGTATAAACTGCCTCCAATAATAAAACCAATTAGGAGACCCTGCTTGTCCACTTGGATGATTTGTCGCATCCCGACTAAAAAACACCTCAAAATCATCTTCCGCAATCAGGATGCCATCATATTTGATACGAACTGTTTTTCTTCCAAAATCAGAATTCAGTTCAGGCAATCCAGTAAAGGTTACTTGTGCCGTTAGCATATCATTTTTTACCAGAGGTCTCCCTCCCAAATTTAAAACATGCCACTTCTTTTGAGAGCCTCCAATTGAATCAATTTCAAAGGCAAATCGACTCTGTTCGAGCACGCTCAGGGAACTACTTCCTGGGACATGAACTTCAAGTTTCATTTCCAGCTCTCCCGTGCTAGATGAGTCAAAAGCAAACTCATTTTGGCCTGTTCCTTCATCCTTGGGCTTACTAACTGGGTCTCCTGAAGGAGTGACAAATACCGCAGAAAGAACATTTAATCGATGCTTCACAGGTAAATTACTCGCACAGACGGCAAAATAAATTGTAATGGGATCACTATTTTCGGGAAAGACAGCTTCGGAAAGCTGGCTTAGAAGCCACGCTCTCAAGCTCTCTTTATTCAGAGGTCCATTATTATAGAAAGCACTCAGAGGCACAGATCGCCAACCAGATTTGAGAAGGATCGCTACAGAAGCCCCCAAACTTTGCGGAGGCAAAACTAAGTCGTCCCAATTGGTGTCATGGTATCCAGAAAAATCCGTTGTAGAAAGATCTTCACAGTTTTCTGCATGAGCATAGATCGGATCTGTGGTAAGGAGTCTGGACATACGTATTGTGTCTTCTTGGACTTCTACAGGATAGCGAGTGGCAAGTTGTGCGTCAACGGGATCGATAGAGCCCAGGAAGAGTTCTTGTGTTATTCCTGCGCCAAGATAGTCCAAACCATTGTTGCGAACATCAACACTCACAATGTTTCCGTGTAGATCAGGCACAAGAATGTGTCCGTTCCCCTGAGAGACTCCTACAAGTCCATGAGCACGGATCTGAGCAAGGTATTCCAGATTTTCTCCTGTCGCTTGTTGGCTCAACGCAACTCGTAGATGCATATCCAGACTTGGATCGCCAAAAAACACCAAATGTCCTGAGGGAATAGGATGAGGAGGGTTGGGGGTGATAAAAGCACTGGCTGCGATGTCGCTATGATGTTTTAGATGAGCAAAGAGGCCGTAGGCACTCTGGAGTCCTATAGAAGAAAGATCTATGCCTGCTGTTTGTAAGAGATAGGGAACAGAGGGAGACTGGTTGTTAGTAAGGGTAAGTCCATTGATCTTTGCCAGATTGGAATTGATCAGCACTTGTGTCGGTTGAAGGAACGTATCAGGACCATTGGTAAAGTTGCGAAACACTCGTGCTCGGACCATCAATGTGGGATCATCCTGCAATGGAACGTTGCAACGGAAAGTGACTGTCTCCGCACCATCCCCATGATCAATAGCGCCTATTTTCTGGAAACAGATGGATGCATCTTCCCAAGTTTTAAGATCACGACTGGTTTCCAGAACAAAAGCATAAATCCCTTCAATGGATTTGCGACGACGATATGTAAAGTCTGCGTAACGTAGCCCTGATGACGAGTCTTTATATACTTTTACCGAACTTGCAACGTCATCAATTTTGTTCGGGTCAAGGTTGAAGACAAATTCTTTCCAATTCTCATTCCCATCGCCGTCATCGTCTCCATGAATGTCAATCACTTGATGATCTGTAAGCCAACTATCCTTTACACCGTCATTATTGGTATCAGAAGGGTCATTCCCTGCAAAAAGGGTTATAAGATTAGGAACAGATTTGTCGGGTGTAACACGGGTATCCGTAGCAAGGTCAACGTTTCCATTTCCATTGGTATCAAGCCACAGAGACACCGTTCCATCATAACCTCCAATGGGTGTAGAAGTTGGAGCTGTGAATGTGAGGTTTTGTTCTACCAGTCCTCTTTGAAGCCATAGAGGATTTGGCTTTACGGGAAGTGGTGTCGTTCCTGAACCACCACTGGGAGTCAATGTGAGATGCACCAGAGCATTTCCTGTAATGATGGAAGAGACTCTTAAGTGAAGGGTTTGTTGCGAGCTCGGTGTTATCTGATACGAAGGTCCAGTAAGCGAAAGAATGCTAGAGCTGACTGAAGGCATAACAAACGTATTGCTAAAAGCTGTTTGTCTGTTTCCAGAGCTATCCATATACTGGATTCTGGCTTTGTAGGAATTTCCACTAACAAGATTCACCAACGCATCTGAATGATACATCACACTGGCGGATTCTCCAGAAGCAGATGTTTTCGTCTGAAAACTTCCTTCGATATGGGGAGTGTCGGCATTTCCATTGGCTGGAATAAGGGTAATATCACTGGAAATAGCTGAAGCATTGCCGTCAAATTGGATCTGCACTGTGAGGATTCCTGACGGAGTGATAGTGGACGTAAACGTTGTGAGATTCCATGGAGATACATTAACTACTTCTATCGTTCGGCTCCCCTGCCACTCTGCTGTAGTGGTTTGATCAGAAGCAATAAATTCGATGGTATAAATTCCAGCAGAAGGAAACGTATAAACACCATCAAACCGTGGATTGCTCCCAGAACCAGGAATAAAGGCCATACTTACAGGACTTCCAAAAGTTCCTCCAGATGGTTTGATACGGAAGCGGTTGTTGACGATGTTGTCTCCTTGATCTGGATCTGTCCAAAAAGCACTCATCGTTGTCGGCTGTCCTGCTAGAGGATTTGTAGGGTTGGTAAGGCTCTTGATTATGGATGGAGCAGTGTTGGCTGGTGGCGTGCTAGACTTCACCTGAATACTCACAGCCCCCGTGTTATTGTTTTCATTGGTTTCTCTGGTTTCCGTATTCTTGTCGTCCACACGACACGATATGATATACGTTCCTTGAACCGTATCGGCAGGAACGGTATAAGAAAAATGAACCGTCTGATATTGCCCTGCTGGAACGGTGCTATACTGCTGGGTAGATATGAGGTTTGAATAACCAGCATTACCTTTGTGAAAATAGAATGTTGTAGCTCCTCCTACTGCGTCGCCTTGTCCTTGGTTCTTTACACGCACACTTCCTTTAATGAGCTGCCCAGCTGTTACAGTTTGAGATGATACCGTAAGAGATTCAGGAATAAGGTCTGGCTGGAGTGACGGAGCTTGCGTTTGTGTCTGCTGGGTATCGGCAAAATCAGAAAACTCTGTCGTCCTGGCTCGGACACGGTAATAATAAACAGTGTTTGCCAAGAGTCCTGTATCGACAAAAGTTCTTTCTTTTCCAGAATAGACTACCTGATATCCTGAATTTGGCGAACGTGAACGCTGGAGTTCATACGAGCCGGTTGAACTATCCGAAACTCCTGATACGCTACTCCATATGGCGGTTATCTGAGATGATGAGTTGGCAGTAACCGAAAAACTGGACGGAGGATTGGGTTTTGTGGGAATGTCATTCGTGATTGTTACAGAAAAGGAGTCTGAAACCGCAGTGCCATCCGCATCGGTAATACGAAGTGTAAAATGATAGGTTTTGTCTGATATGACATTGAGATTTGTAGAGCTAAATAGAAGGCGGTTGGTTACACGATCAAAATACAGTTGGTCACTGCCTGGAAAACTTCCCGAGGTAATTGTTCCTGTGTAAGGCGTGCGGCCACCATTTACCGACACAGGGATTTGAAAAGTCGTATGTTCCCGAAAGCTTGTATTGGAAACGCTCAAGGTAAGTGGTGTTGTGCCAGCTGTAACCGTTACTACCAACGTTTCTACATCCTTCTCCGATGAAAGATATTTGTTAGCTCGAATCTTAACCGTAAAAGTTCCAGTAACCCCTACAGGAGGATCAAGCTTAATGTAACCAGACGTTATATTGTTATTATCATTGTGAATCGTCATCCACGACTCTCTTCCTGAATCAAAAAACATCTGATAGCGTCCCGTAGAAGCTCCTGTATTGTTAAAATTAACCCGTTCGGTAGTTCCTGCTTTGACGGTTTTAGCACTCGGGCTAAGGGTCAAATCAACAGCACCGTAGAGAGGTGCAGGTGATAAAAGTATAGTGAATAAGAAGTAAAATCGACGAACCATGATTTTAGGGGGAAGATTCGCCTGAAACTGTCACAGCATGGGCAATTTTCAATCTCAAATTAAGAACCAGTAGTTTCAACCCGTTTCTTCTCCGTTCCCCGTTGCCCCAACCGTCGGGGCGAAGGGCATTTGGGGAATCTGAGGGCTGGAAAAATGACGTTTTGGTCGTTTTTTCCTGACTCTCCCCAAATCCGCCGCCGACTCCTTCCATGGAAAGCGGATGCGTGCCGTGTTATCTTTGATCACACAGTGCTGGAATGGGAGGAGTCGGGGTCGGAACGATCCCCGACGGTTGGGGCTCTTGAACCCGTTAAAACCAGTTAGAGACAGGGTTTGTGGTGTTTTGAAAAAACCCACAACCTGTTGATTTGCCTGTTGAGTCCATTCAACAACGTTTTCAACAGGCGATTCAACAACCCGTTCAACACATTGTGTTGCTCTCAAAAAGCCCCCGTATTCGTTAGAATCAGGGGCTACCTCTTCAACACCTCTTGGGATGTTTCTATCCAGTGCCTGCATGAGAGCACTTCCAGAGACAAAACAGGGCTTTTACATCGGCACAGTGGATACGTTTCCGAAGGAAAACACCGGCTTTCTCCGTATCCAGAAAGTATCTCGTCCCACCGCATACACGGGGGAGAAAAAAGCCTGTATCATGCGATTCAGGCTCACGGCTGGAAAGAAGAAGAGGACTTTAGATTGTATCCAAATCGTTTATTTTGGCAAATAATTCCATTACTCGTTTTCTATCAAAATCATCATGTGCCTTCGGGTCAACTTGAGACAAGCAGGATCAGACGCTTCGTTCTGTTGGTTCTGATCTGTGCAGTAGATTTCCCACAAAATCGTTTGTCCTTCAAAATCAAAGCTCCCTCTGTTGTGAAGTTTATCGGGATCATTCTCTTCATTGAAGTTTCGATAGTTCCGCACTCGCTCCAGAATCTGTCCTTGCTGATGGAGAGAAAAAGCGATGATACCAGGCGAACAATAAAGCTCGGTGGCGGTAAACGATAAACGGAAGGCATCGTTTAGGGAACGAATGACCCGTAGCCAGTCTTCATGTTCATCCAGAGCTTGAGCTGACGGAGCAGGAAGAGCCAGTTGTTTGTGTTTGTTTTCAGGTAAAATATTCATAGGAAAAAAGGGTTAGCAAGAAGAAGCCTGTGAAACGTTGTGAAAATCACAACGCTCCAACAGACTTTGGAAATGTTTTGGTTCAATGAGAACGGTAAGCACTCAACAGAGACTTGGGAGGGGCACGACTGGAGAAAGAGAAAAGCTCTGCTGCTAACACATTCGCTTTCCGATACTGCCACCCTTGAGCGGTATCAGGATGCTTCACATGCACGAGTCTCGGCCAACAGGTAAAACCACATTCTACATCCATCTGTTCCGCCACACGGAGAAGATTGTGCAGTCGCTGTTCCGTAAGGCACACAAACACCACCTGCATCTTCGACACACGAAACGGACTCAACGCAGGATGCTGCTTTAGTCTCCGCTCTAGTTCGGCGTAGCGTTGGATTTTCTGGCGTATGACCGCTTTTGCACTGCCTCTGATACCACTCGTCTGCGTGCTCCGATCCATCTCCACAAAACACACATGATGCTTGCCCTTGATCCGCAAGATAATCGTTCCATCAGGAATGAGTTTTCCATCATGACTGTGGAACACAAACTGACCATCCCTCCAAAACCGAACGATTGGAAGGTTCAGCTTCTGAGTATCATCCAGAAATTTGATCCAGAATTTCGCTAAATCCAACTCATGATCCAACAAGGTCGGACTGATAGGAGTGTATGCTTTACGAGGTAGCACTTCACCTGTTTCCAATTCCACCAACGCTTTTCCTTCTTTGGAGAGGTAAAAATAATACTCTCCGTTCCAACGACATTTTTCACGACAAAGAAGCCCTGCCTTGCAGAGTTTGTCGAGTCGTCGGTAGAGGGTTTGAGGACTGGCAAAAGGGACATGGTTTCGCTTACAAACTTCCGCTGCCAATCGGGTGGTCAGTGTGAATCGTGCGAGGGATCGCAAGAGCAGTCGGTCACGGTCATTAAGCTGAACATGGTTTGTGTTTGCGGTGCGTTGGGGTTAGGGAATAGAGAAAACATTCAGACGGTCATTCTTACACAACCTTCTTCATTCCTCCAAATAATTCTGCCACGATTTCTTAATGTTCATCGTTGAATGAAAAATCACCTCCACAAAATTTGCCCAAAGAATGAATACCTGCTAGATTCCACGATCCGTCTGTAACCCTTTTCTTCCATGAAGCTTTCTCCCCAAGACATTGCCGAATACCAGAAAATCTATGAGCACATTCATGGAGAGACTATCAGTGAAGAAGAAGCAGAAACACAAGGGATGCGTCTGATTGGATTGATCCAATCCATTACGGACTCTTTGACACGGAAACAACAAAACCTTTAATATGATCTAACATGACATTTTCTCTTATCGGGAACGGCAAAGACTTTATAGATATTGGCTACGCTCGCCGATCAGAAGAAGATGAGAAGAAACAAATGCAATCCATCCCCAAACAACTCGACTGGCTCGCCAACGAGGAAAAGAAATGGGGCATTTCACTCAAGCAGACTTGGACAGATTCCAGAACAGGAACGAAGCCTGGAAGACCTGGCTTTGGGGAAATGATCGAGTTCATCGAGCAAGCGGAAAAACCCGTCCGTATCTTCACATGGCTCTTGTCCCGTTTGGCACGGAATCCGATTGACGAAGGAGCGATCAAATACCTCATCATGCAAGGGAAAATAGCCTTCATCATCACAGATCGTAAAATCGTGGATCAGACCACGAGCCAAATCCTCTTGGGCGTAGAGTTTGGAGACGCTACCCAATCATCCATTGATCTCAGTAAAGACGTTGTTGACGGCTTAAAACTCAAGGTAAAGAAGGGGTATAAACCTGGATTAGCCTTGCTTGGATGGCTGAACGATCATCATGGATTGAAAGGAGAAAAGAAGGTCTTCAAAGACCCTGAACGATTCGATATTCTCAGGAAACAGGGACTTAAGATCATTGAGACCAAAGGCGTCTACAAAGTCTCTGACGTGCATCGTTACCTGCAATCAATCGGTATGAAAACCAAGCGAGGGAAGGATATTTCCTACAGCAGAGTCCATTCCCTCTACAGTAATACCTTTATCATGGGGAAATTTCTCTGGGGTGGAAAATGGTATTACTCCAATGCTCCAGCCATGTTTTCGCCGACTGAGTTTGACTTGTTACAGGTGTATCTTGGAAAGCCTGGAACGATAAAAAGAAAACACAATCATCCGTATGGAGGAATTTTTAAGTGTGGCGAATGCAACTGCTCCTTTACTCCTGAGCCACCCAAGATCAAGCGGCAGAAAAACGGAAACGTGCATACCTACCACTACATGCGTTGCACCAAGAAAAAAGCAGGTGTGAAATGTTCGCAACAGTGTATTCGAGTAGAATCATTGGAAAGTCAGATCAAGGATAAGATTCTGTCCGTGCAGGTGCATCCTCAGTTCTTGGAATGGGGTATTGGGAAAATACAGGAACAGAACAAGGAAAACCAATACCGTCACACCACGAAGAAAAAGCTCATCCAACAGGAACGCAATACCATTGAACAATCCATTGAAGGATTGGCAGACAAATATGCTTCTGGAAAAATCAGTGATGAAATCTATCAACGCATGATCCGTAAATACGAACAAAATCTCGAAGCTCTGGAAAATCAGGAAAAGCATCAAGGAACAACACAAGAAGCATGGTTCAAGGTGCTACAAGAATCCATAGAGCTGACAAGATGTGCTTACGCTGCCTTTGAAACTGGTAGCCCAGAAGAGAAAAAAGAACTGTTAGCCAAGCTAGGATCGAACTTCTTTATCAAAGACCGTGAAGCCACTATAGGATTGGGAGAACCGTATCTGATTATTCAGGAAATGCGAAAGAGGGAAAAAGCTATTTTGAGGAGGTTCGAACTCCTCAAGAAGCCTGTGTTTAACTCGCAAAACGAACCTTGCGAGGCATTATTATCTATCTGGGGCTGGGGCTTGGAACAATTCCGAACCCGTTATGATAAATAAGGGTAAAAATGATCTCCCAAACTTGCGAGGGACACATCAGACTCCAATCTTCCACATACCTTTTTCCCAAAAAGCTTCAATGGTCTGACGGTTCGCTTTGTTAATGAGATTGGAATGAGAAGTTTTTTCCTGCTTGGCATAATCTGCTAGCGTTACAATTTTTTTCCCTTCCAGATAAGCCAGTCGCTTGTGGTAACTGCTGCTTAACGCTTTTCCTACAATGCTTTCCATGATCTTGGTCTCTTTTTTTTCGTCAAACTCGGCAAAAGCATCGTAGTAGAGGCTTCTATCGATGAATTTGATATTGATTGGCACATGTCCTTCTCGGATAAGGAGGTAGTTGTTCAAAACCCGTCCAATCCGACCGTTTCCATCAACAAAAGGGTGGATGTGCTCAAAGGTCAGATGAAACCGTGCAATACGTTTAATGACATTGTCCTGACTGCTCGTCTGGTAGGTTATGAGCATGTCTTGGATAAGTTTCAGCAAATCAGCAGGATCGGCAGCAATATGGCTGCCTACTCGCACCCACTCATCCAGATTTCGAATACGTCCAGCTATGTCGTCTCGAATGTTACTGATGAGCATTTTGTGTAGGAGAAGCATGACATCTAAAGACAACTCTTCTTCCTTCGCCTTCCTGTCGATGTATTCCACAACACGGGCAAGGTTCTTGGCTTCAAAGAGTTCTCGTTCACTGATAAAACGATCCAGATTGATCTGTCTCAGAATCTTGTCGGTTTCCTCAAGCGATAACGTGCTGTTTTCAATAGCGTTGGAGTTATAGACCTGTTCAGCAACCTCCGATTCATACAGCATTTGAAGTAAAGAATCTTTGCCAACACAGGATGTAAGGTATCGTTTTTGTAGGTTCTGGATACGCTGGAAGACTTGAAGGGTGTTTGCCATATTTCCAGTATAAAGATGTTTTCACGATAATACAAGTTAATATCGTGAAAAATGTTAAATTTCCTATTGTTATTCACGATATTAGAAGGTGTTTCTGGAAGTAAAAACGATCACTATCCCTGATTTGCTCGCATAAATCGGTCTCTGTTTTCCCCAAAACCAAGACACAAAAGGTCAGAAAAAGCCCCACAACCCCCGATGAAAATGCCCAGTTTCTGCCCAGTCGGGCGTTTTGAGGACAACAAAAAAGGAGTCACGAACTAGCGTAACTCCTTGATTGTTAAAATGGTGGGCAGGGCTGGATTCGAACCAGCGTACTCATACGAGAGCAGATTTACAGTCTGCCGCCTTTAACCACTCGGCCACCTACCCATAGGTTGT
>PDWI01038262.1_pt1 | contig 10222 bp, 6 predicted proteins | sample 1430891 | NCBI WGS metagenome assembly PDWI01 (sample SAMN01162508, study PRJNA174530) | Oral metagenome, whole genome shotgun sequencing project. | biome: Marine environment; feature: Marine mammal; material: Swab sample of the gingival sulcus; isolation source: swab sample of gingival sulcus... | reverse complement strand
GCATTTGTTATTATCGATCCTATAACCCATAATACCAGTGCAGTAGGGATGATATTAGGAGCTTCTGATGATATGTTGGTATCAACACAACTTACGGATGATGAAATAGAGCAAATCAATCAAAATCAGCCGTTGATTGCTATTGAAGAGAGAATCAATAAGATGCATCAAAAAGGATGTTGTATCAATTTGGTGTCTCAAACACCGGATATTGCAAAAAAAATGGCCTATCATCTCGAAAAAGAATTGTTTAAAAGAGGAGCAACAACTGTTATTCTTGATAAAGGAATGGTTCCGGAAGCTGTTTTTGAAAATTTATCAGAAACTTTTGCAAAATATGGAATTATTGCACTTAGTTATCAAATGAAAGAAGCAATGTCTTATCAGCATGTGATAACTATTGATGTGGATAAGAAACAGTCAATTAGCGAAATATTGAATAATTTGTCTGAGAATAAGATTTTTCCAGTGTAAATTTATCTATTTAGATGGTATAAGAGTATCAAAGATCAAAACTTGTAATGATTTAGGAATTATACTTATCTTTATATTTGAATTGAATGTAAAAGGCTCACCGTCAATATGTAATTCTAATGGTTTTGAGTTGATTAGTTCGATTTGTGCTGTTTTTTTCAGGGTGTAATATTTGCTATTGTGAATAGTCTTTGAGAATAATCGGGATGCCATAGAAATAGATTGCCATGCCGGAAACTGTTTTAATATGCATACATCCATTAATCCGTCACGAATATCTGCCAAAGGAGCAATATGTGCACTATTACCAAATTGTGTAGAATTGGCAAAAGAGATTAAAAAGGCTTTATGTTTCTCTTTTTTATGGTCAATTAATATATCATACGTAGGACTTTTATATTTAAAAAATTCATTAACAATCAATTTTCCATATGTTTTAAGACCTCGTTTTTTTGCCTTTGCAAATAAATGACTGATATGTGCATCAAAACCCACACCGGCAATATTAATACAATAGTTGTCATTCACTTTTAGCGTATCTATATTAACAGGTTTACCTTTGTTGATTACTTTTACCGCTTTTTTTAAATTAAGTGGTATTTTTAAAGCACGAGCCAAGCCATTACCCGAACCCAACGGAATAATGCCAAATTGTACATTTGAATGTATTAATGATTCTGCAACTTCATTTACCGTACCATCACCACCCACAGCTACAACAATATCAAACCCGTCATCAATGGCATTTTTTGACAATTCCACAGCATGCCTAACATATTCTGTGTAAGCAAAATGAGCCTCAAATTTTTTATTGTCAATATATTTTCGAATATTGTATTCAGTTTTCTTTCTTTGCCTCTTTTTTCGATTACCCGAAATAGGATTGATAATAAACAATACTTTTTTCATATTCTTGTTTTTGATACTGATTAACAAGTCTTGTTATTATCTTACAATTAACTGATTATGAATCATTCTACTGTTATAATGTTGAATAATTGCTTTTAATTGCGTAAGCATATTCTTTTCCAAATCAGGTTTTTTACCTATGATATTATGTTTCAACAACGGATCTTTTCTGTAATTATAAAAACCTACTTCTTTTTCCTCTCTAAAATGCAACGTATATTCACCTTGAATAAATTGGTAAGTACTGTTTTTATAATTAAATGCAAAGTTTGGAGCATTCGCATCTAACAAGTTATTTCCAAATGCAAAATAATCATCATCATAGTTCAAATAATTCAATATAGTAGGCATTATATCTGTTTGCTGAGCTACAAACGATGAGTCCATGCCTTTTAAACTTTCATCATGAGGTTGATAAAACAATATTGGAATGGAAAAATCACCTATTGCTGTTTTATATTCATCATGCCAAGCTTTGCTTGAATGGTCAGCCGTAATTACAAACAATGTATTGTCAAACCATGAAGTTTTTGATACTTTTTTAAAGAATTTTCTCAACGACATATCCGAATATTGAATCGGAGCATGCACCTCTATGGTACCCTTATCAAAAACGCCCTCATATCTTTCAGGCAAATTAAAAGGATGATGAGATGAAAGAGAGAAAAGTGTAGCATGGAAAGGTTCTTTCAACTCATTAAGTTCATCTGCCATAAATTGAAAAAACTCTTCATCCCAAATCCCCCAATAACCATTAAAATCATCATCATTATCATATTCTGTCATGCCAAAATATTGGTCGTAACCTGCTATTTTGGTAAATGAATCAAATCCCATAGAACCATTGGGTGCCCCATGAAAAAAAGCGGTTTCATAACCTTTTTTCTTTAACAATCCGGCTAACCCATTAATTTTGTTAGAAGCATAAACAGATGTTACATAAGGATTTAACACCGATGGAATACCGGCAATAATTGATGGCATAGCTTCGATAGACATCCTGCCATTTGCAAATGAATATTGAAAACACTGGCTTTCGCCGATTAATGAATCCAAAAACGGAGTATATCCTTTGTATGTACCATTATCTAAGTTTTTATTGTAAGCACCCACATATTCTTTGGCAAAACTTTCCATAATTAACAACACAACATTCATAGGTTTAAATGTTTTAGTAGAATCTTGTTTGTAGATGTGTACAGGCGAGTAAATATTGTTTAACTCTTCATCTGTAAAATAGTGTTTTTCTTGTAAGGGTTGCTTATTTAATGTTTTTATAATACAAAATGGAGTGTGTAAATACACCTGCATTACCCAATGTTATAGGTCGAGTTGTTCCTGTAAAGCCTCCTCGCATACCAATAACGGTAAAATATGCACTAAGAAGCAACCAAACTATACCAGATATATAAAAAGATACCGGCTTTTTGTCGGTTGTATGATGAGGTTTTATTCTGTTGTAACCAACTATGAGTATTAACATTAGCACAACCCAAATAATAACACCTATAAAATAATCAATAAAAAATAATTGGAATAAACTTAGAATATTCTGCTCTTGGGCAAACATAAAAACATCAGCTGTTGAACGTTTTAAAATAAAATCAAAATAAAAAACATCACCGATATTTGCTGCCATTGCAATTCCGTTAAATATAAAAAACAAGTATTTTAATACTTTTTGATATGATTTTTTAGTTCTGAAAGGAAAAGGCAAAAGGTATAATAATATATACAAGGCGTTTACAAACAATATGCCTGATATATCAAACTTAAATCCTCCCAACATAATCGTCATGAAGCGAGAGAAAGTGATATCTGAAAAATGCTCGGTATTAAAAAAGAAAAATACTAATCGTGATATTGAAAATAGTAACATCAATAAAGCTATGCGATACAACAGGGTAAGTTGATAAGAGATGTTATAATTTTTTAGAATATTTGATTGATATGTTTTTTGAGTCATACTTTTTTATGTTGAAAAGGTTTTACCAATATATGTTGAAAAAATTTTCACAAAATTATAAAATCATTTTTAAATGTTATGAATTTTGGATTAAAACAGATATTTTCCAAAAATATCCTTAACTTTGTTTAGTTTGAATATCAAAAAAAATAAAGATATGAATGCACAATTATCGGTATTTTCTGATGAATATTTCATGAAAGAGGCAATAAAGGAAGCTCAAAAAGCCTTAGAGAAAGAAGAGATTCCTGTTGGTGCTGTGGTAGTTTGCAATCATGAGATCGTTGGTCGAGGGCATAACCTAACCATTACCTTAAATGATGTTACTGCTCATGCCGAGATGCAAGCCATTACGGCTGCAACGAATTATTTGGGTAGTCGTTACCTTAATGATTGTACCATGTATATTACGTTAGAGCCTTGTGTGATGTGTGCCGGAGCTATTTATTGGTCACAATTGGGCAGGCTCGTTTATGCGGCATCTGATGATAAAAAAGGATATTCTACAATATCAAACCAAATTATTCATCCCAAAACCAAAGTGGAAAAAGGGATTTTAAAAGCAGAAACACAAAAAATATTGAGTGATTTTTTTGCTAAGCTTAGAAAAGAATAATGAGGTCCGAAGACGGAAGTAGTCTTGTGCTGATTGCCAATATATAACCTTAGTTGCAAAGCGGGTAGGCAGTCCAAACACGAAGCGGCGAGAGATTATGAAATTTAACCGCAAAGTTCGCAAGGAAGACGCAAAGAACGCAAGGTAAACTGGTTGCTAAGCGTGGTGAATTAAAAGATAAAAGTTAAAAAGTAAAAAAAAAGAAATATCAAAGACGAGCTAATACCCCTTGGAGAAAAGGTAGGGGATTGACCTTAAAATATTGCTCATTGCTAATTATTAATTACTAATTCCAAAAGAGATGATGAAAAAGATACTTACACTTCTGTTTTTTAGTTTTCCGATATTGATATTCGGACAATTTAGTGATGATTTTTCTGATGGTAATTTCACCGAAAATCCTGTATGGATGGGCGATACAGGTCAATATATGATAAATGAGGATTTTCAATTACAATTATTTGATAATGAAGCTTCAACGGCTGTTTTATATACTTCACAGAAACAATTGGAAGAAACTGAATGGTCATTTTGGGTAAAGCTAAAGTTTTCGCCCTCTTCCAATAATTATGCGAGGGTTTATCTTGCTTCTGACAATCACAGCTTTGATGTAATACAGAATGCAGTTTATGTGCAATTGGGCGAGAGTGGAAGTGATGACGCCATTACATTGTATAAAGTTGAAAATGGTGCAGAAAGTGAGATTTGTAAGGGAACAGCAGGACTTATCAGTTCTTCTTTTGATTTACATCTGAAAGTGTCTGTGGATGCAAATCATATTTGGCGGATTTTTGTGGATTTGAATAATACCGGTGATTATCTATTGGAGGCACAGGGAGAAGCTACATTAGATTTTCAGTCTCAATATTTTATGATCTACAGTAAATACACAGTCAGTAATTCAGCTAAATTTTATTTTGATGATATTGAAGTGAAAAATCTAGAGGTTGACCAAACGCCACCAATATTGGAAAGTATTCAAGTATTAAATGAAAAGCAGTTGATTGTGAAGTTTTCTGAAATTGTGGATAAAAATACCGCTGAAAACATAGATAATTACACTCTTTTACCCAATATTCACCCGTCTCAAGCACAAAGATTATCTGAACATCCGGATGAAGTTATGCTGACTTTTACCGATAGTTTTGAAAATAATACAGCTTATACCTTGGAAGTAAAAGGTATAACGGATCTTTCCGAAAATGAAATGACACTTTCAAGTCTAAATTTCATTTACTTGCAGCCTTTTTCACCAAATTTATATGATGTAGTTATAAATGAAGTGATGGCAGATGTGAATCCTGAGCCTCAAGGTTTACCTCCATACGATTATGTGGAACTTTACAATAAAACCGAACAATTATTCGACTTGTCGGGATATACTTTAAAATGGGGGAATCAAGAAAAAGTATTTCCTGAAAATACACAGATACAACCGCATGATTTTTTGTTGGTTACAGACGAAGATGCAAATTTCCCCAATGCTGAACATGTGGTTACATTTTCAAGTTTTCCAATAAATAATGAAGCCTTACTTTCACTATCAAACAAAAATGGTGAGTTGATTCATGCCATTCATTATGATAAAAACTGGTATCATGATAAAGACAAAGAAGATGGAGGTTGGGCAATTGAAATGATTGATACTTCCAATCCCTGTGGTGGCGAAAACAACTACAAAGCATCTGAAAATCTTAATGGAGGAACGCCGGGCTTTGCAAATTCCGTAATGGGAGAAAATCCGGATAATGTAGCTCCTGAACTTAAAAGTATTCAAATTATAGATTCAAAAACATTGGCGTTGTTTTTCTCAGAAACCATGGATATGTCTGTGATAATGGAAGCAAACAACTATCTTTTACAACCCAATAATATCGCTCCCAACGTTATTACTTCTGATGAAAATGAGTATAACAAGGTAGAAATTCATTTTGAAAATGAGGTTTTTACCGGAGAAGGCAATATTTTCACATTGCAATTAACAACACCATTTGTTGATTGTGCCGGTAATCCATTGTATGAATCAGAGGTCTCTTTTTCAAATTACACACCCAAATACAGCGACATCATTATTACTGAAATTATGGCGGATGTTTTGCCCGAACCAAGAGATTTGCAGCCTTATGAATATATTGAGTTATACAACCGAACGGATTATCCCATTGATTTATCGGGCTATATTTTGCATACAAAAAGTAAAGAATTGATTTTTGAGCAAGGCACTTACATTCCCAAAAAGGAATATCTTGCTGTTTCGGAATCCAGGCTTGTATTGCCAATATATAATGTGGTTATGGATAATTTATCCATTTCTAATGAGGAAGACGAGTTGTATTTGGAAAGTCCTGACCATGAGATTATTCATTATGTAACTTACAAACGTGATTGGTTTGATAATGAAATGAAAGCTGAGGGCGGATGGTCGTTAGAAATGATTGATATTAATAATTGGTGTGGAGAAAATGAGAACTGGTCGGCATCTGCAAGCCAAGCCGGCGGAACACCCGGAAAAGAAAATAGTATTGCAGATGTTTTGGATGATGTTTTTGCTCCGGATGTGTTGCGTGTCATTTATATTGATGAAACACATGTGGAAGTAGTTTTTAATGAAGCGATGCATATTGAAGGTTTAGATGATGTGGAGGCATATTCAATCACACCGAATGATATTGGCATAACACAGATAAATCCTGTAAAACCGGCTTACAAAAAAGTATTGTCAACATTATCACAGCAGAGCACCTTGTATTTTCAAAACCTATAATTCCGCAAAAGGAAGATGTTGTAATCAACGAAATTATGTTTAATGCTGCTGATGATGGTATTGATTTTTTGGAGATTTATAATTTATCCAATCAATCGATAGATTTATCCGCACTTACATTGTGTTTGGCAGATGAAATGACCGGCGAGATTGAAAAAGAGGTGCAAATTACGGAAGATAAGGCTGTTTTTCCACCAAATACATATCTTGCCATTACAAAAGATAAAAGTGTATTATTACAAAAACATCCCACGACCTCTTACCGAAATGTATTTGAAAATGAAAAGACACCCGGATTAATTAATGATGATAAAGGTATTTCCTTGGAACGGATTGACCCAACGGCTGCCAATATCAAAGAAAATTGGCATAGTGCAGCAGAAAATGTTGGTTTTGCCACTCCCGGATATGAAAATTCACAGTATTATAAACATCAGATTTCTGAAACAGAAATTAATATTCAACCTAAAATCATTTCCCCAAATAATGATGGGAAAGATGATGTTGCTGTGATTTCTTTTAATGTAAACAAACCCGGATATAGTGCCAATATCATCATTTACGATGCTTTTGGCAGAAGCTTAAAAACACTGGCAAACAATTATCTATCAGGGAATAACAATCAAGTTTATTGGGATGGAACAGATGACAGAAACCACCGTGTTCCGATAGGACACTATATTGTTTATATTGAGTTTTTTGACTTGGGAGGTCAACGACAAACATACAAAAAGACATTGGTGGTGAGTGAAAATTAAGCTGTAGTAAAAGAGAACTACAAAACATGAAAAACAAAGACTTTACGGGTTTTTAAAACTTGTAAGTTTTTAAAATATATCTTTCTGAATAATGTTAACTTATTGTTTCCACAACACCTTAACAAATGAAGGGGTTTTTAATAAATACAATCCTTTTGGTAATTTTTGAGTTTGAATTTCAATTCCGCTATTGTTGCGGTTTATCGAAATACTTGGAGTAAAATCTTTACCTAAAACATCATATATTGAAATGTCGGTTGTTGTATAATGTTCAATGATGATTTTATTTGTAAAAGGATTAGGATAGATATGAAAAGAGGTGGTGTTGTTAACATCTTCTATTTCAATCGGTTCAACATGGGTTGTTTTACGAATTGTTTCGGAACATTCCCCTTTGTAAGAGGTTAATGTAACATTATAATTTCCTGCATTTTCGTATGTATGGCTTATTTCCGATACATTTTCACTTGTATGCCCGTCTCCAAAATCCCAAAACAAAGCATCAACATGTTGAGAAGTACTCATAAAATCAACACTAAGCTGATTTTTTACATATTCAAAATTTGTATATTGATTGTAAGTATTAATGCGCCAGTTACTTAAATGATTTAATACAGTTGTGTCAGCCAATAGTTGATACTTTTCCGCTTCCTGTTGTGTTAGAGTATGTATCACATCCGTACCCAAAGAAGGTTTTTTGAAAATGGAAGCATAAAATGTGCAAGCAATAATATATGAACCTTTGGCATTGGGATGAATGTCTCCGGTACTTCCCCAAAGCATGGTTGTTTGGTCTGCATTCCAGGCTATTCGTACAGCTTCTCCTGCAGGTGCAAAAAAGAGTGAAGTTGAGTCTGATAAATATTCTATATTCGCACGAATTAAATCCATGGTATTGTTATACGTAACCAAATCTGATGCTGTGCTTCCCCATACTCCATAAGAAATTTCATAATAAAGTGTTTTGGCACAAGGATTATAGGCTTGTATTGAGTCTTTTAGGATTTTAGCTCTACTTAAAGTGGCTTCTATTGGTTCTGAATAGCCGGGAGATTCATTAGACCCGGGTTGTAATACTACATAATCCCAATTTCCTTTTCGAAAATATTCATACACATTCGGATCATTAACATGATGAATAAATCCTGTTCCGCCGGGTGCATATACTGTAACATCCGTGTAATCTTTTTTGGAATTGGCAATTGCTTCAAAAGTTTGAGGCATATTATTAAAATAGGTAATACTATTACCGATAAATAGTACCCTTGTTTTATCTTGATTTTGGGTTTGAGATTTTGCTGTTAATACGCTGATTAACAATGAAAATAAAATAATGCAGGTTTTTCTCATGGACTTTGTCTGATTAATATTATGTAAAACACGGTATGTGAAAAAATACCGTGCTTTACATTTTAAATAGCATTTCCTTACAATTTTTCATTGGCAAGATTGGCTAATTCAGAGCGTTCTCCTTTTTCTAATTTTACATGAGCAAACAATGGATGATGTTTGATTTTATCAATTAAATAAGACAAACCATTACTTTGAGTATCAAGATAAGGTGTGTCAATTTGATGTATATCACCTGTAAAAATAATTTTGGTATTTTCTCCGGCACGTGTAATAATGGTTTTTACTTCGTGAGGGGTAAGGTTTTGCGCTTCGTCCACAATAAAGCAAACATCTGAGATGCTTCGACCTCTGATATAAGCTAATGGCTCAATAATCAATTTTTCATTTTCAAGTAATTGATCAATCTTATTAAACGTATTGCTATGGTCACTATATTGATGTTTGATAAATTTCAGATTATCATACAATGGTTGCATGTATGGCCCTATTTTATCTTTAGCATCTCCCGGTAAAAATCCAAGGTCCTTGTTGCTTAACGGCACAATAGGTCTTGATAGGTATATTTGTTTAAAATTAGAACGTTGTTCTAATGCTGCCGCCAATGCCAATAATGTTTTTCCGGTTCCGGCAATCCCTTGTAATGTAACTAATTTTACATTATCATTTAATATGGCATGTAATGCAAAAGCTTGCTCAGCATTTCTCGGAGTAATTTGCATGACTGTATTTTTTTCAACCAACTCGATCATATTGGTTACCGGATTCATATAAGCTAAGGCAGAACGTTGAGGGGATTTGAGATTGTAATACTGATTGGGAATAATTTCTTTAATACCGGCTTCTTTTGGAGTGATTTCTCTCTTACTATAAAGTTTGTCAATCAATTCCGGATTAAAATCTTCAATAGTTTCTTTTCCATCATATAATTTGTCAATATTTTCAATTTTACCGGTTTTGTAATCCTCAGCTTCTAAATTAACGGCACGTGCTTTTATCCTTAAATTAAAATCCTTGGATACCAATACTACTTTTTTGTTAGGGTTTTCTTTGGCAACAATCAGTGCTGCATTTAAAATACGATGGTCGCCTTTATCAGCGCCAAAAATTCTTACAGCATCTCCTTTGCTTCTATGTTCATCCATTTGAACTTTAATATTGCCTCGATCTTCTCCTAATGGCACCCACTCATTCAATTTACTTTTTTCGGATAATCTATCCATGATTCGAGTAAATTCCCGAGCTTCATAGTTTTTGTTTTCATGACCTTTTTTAAAACGGTCTAATTCTTCTAAAACTGTAATGGGAATTACAATGTCATTATCTTGAAAACTAAGTATTGACGAGTGATTGTGTAGGATAACGGATGTATCTAATACAAAAAT
>PDWI01010688.1_pt1 | contig 10222 bp, 10 predicted proteins | sample 1430891 | NCBI WGS metagenome assembly PDWI01 (sample SAMN01162508, study PRJNA174530) | Oral metagenome, whole genome shotgun sequencing project. | biome: Marine environment; feature: Marine mammal; material: Swab sample of the gingival sulcus; isolation source: swab sample of gingival sulcus... | reverse complement strand
AGCAAGCTTGCTGCTCGGGCATGCAGCCTGGCTTTATGTTTTCGCTAAGAGAACCTGCTACGCAGAACGCTCTACGCGAAAAATAAAGCGACACCGCGCACTAGCGTCGCTGACAATTGCAATACTGTAACAATCTAGGTGTATTAGCGCGAGCTAAAAGAGAAGGAAATAATATGCGATTATTGGCAATGATAAAATTTCATATTAAATTATTTGCTAGCAATTCTTACTTTGTCTGGCTGATGCTAACGAGCACGACAAGTATTATGCTTTTACAGTATTTAAGTGCTTACGGTAGTGGCAATCTTGATGATAATAGCATTTGGCTACGAGCGGGAATTTTCGGTCTTTGGTCGTGTGCAATGACGGCAGCAGGTTCTATTGGCTTTCAACGTTTTCAAGGCACTTTAATTTATTTGCTAAGTGGGCGTATTTCGCCGCAATTAGCTTTAGTTGCTGTAATCGCACCTGCAGCTAGTTTTGGTTTGCTTAGTTTTCCTGTAGCAGCATTGTTAGCATTTATTTTAGGTCTAAAAGTCCAGTTTAGTTTTTCTTTATTTGCACTTATTATATTATTTTGGCTGGGTGCTGTCATATGTAGTTTTTTAGTGACAGCAATTTTTGTTTTAACACCGCGTGCTATAACCTATGAAGCTGTTTTAGTCGTGCCAATTTTGTTATTCGCGGGCTTGTTTAGCCTGCCAGCAAATTTAAGCTGGATAACAATGATAGGGGAGTGGTTTATTCCTATCACTGTACCGACAAAATTAATTTTAACAAATCAAAGTGTAACAAGTATTGCGTTAATTAAGTTTGTTATCAGCAGCTTTTTATGGTTGTTTTCAGCTTACTTTTTAAGTGAATTTCTCTTTAAAAAAGCGAAACAAACGGGCGAACTTGGGGGAATAGGCTTATGATAGCGACTTTATCAGCTGTTGATTATTTACAGCGTAAAAAGACAATTTTTTTGAAGTTTTTAATTTTACCTGCGATAAATATTATTCTCTTATCCTTTATCAGTAGTCAGTATAGCAGTGAATTTTCTTTTAAGGCAGCGACAGCCACAGTGATGTTGTCGGGATTTTTAATTGCCCTTGAAACTTTTACCACGCTTTTATTTGGCGATAGAAAAAGGGGCATTGACAGATTAATGCTAGCGCAAGGTGGGTTCAATTACTATTATTGGTTAACAAAAATTATTATTGTCTCTTTTGTAACTATAATTTTAGTGCTTGTTAATTTACTTTTTCTCTATTTATTAGGTGGTGATTTAGTACCTCTTAGGCAAGCATTTAGCGTATTTCCTCTATTTTTGCTTTACGGTATAGTCTTGGGTTTTGCCGCTTTTGTCTTAGCGTGGCAATTAGATAATCCATATTTTTTTAGTAATTTAATCAGTGCCAGTAGCCTTGTTTTAGCTGGCGTAATTATACCTATTAGCGCTTATCCGCCAGTTTTTGCCAAACTTTCTTATCTCTTACCGTTAGCGCGTACAATGGCATATCTTTATGGCGAACAAGCATTGTGGCAAATTGACTTTATCATTATGCTAATTTGGCTTGTCATCGCTATAGTTGTTTACTTCTATCAAATCAACATCGTCTTAAAAAAACAAAATAAATCGCTGTTTTAATTAGGCATTTCAGCTCACTTGTGTGCAAGCTGCACACTAGTAGTCCATTTCTATTTATTTTCCCTTATATATAGTATATAATATAGTTAGAATATAAATGAAAGGGGTAAATAATGGAACAGAAAGAGTATAATTATCTTCCACTTCGGTATGATGTGATATTTAAAGCATTCTTTGCTAGAGAAAACCACAAAAAATTATAGCGATGCTTCTTTTGTTTGTCAGCAATAAATTTATCAAGCCGTGTCATTCAGAGGAGATTGCTTGCAATCGACGTAGGAATCTTACGGCTTGATTTTTATTTAACCTATAACTTTATATAAGCGATACACTCATTTCGCTCACTTCGTTCGCTACATTCGTCGCGCTAGCGCGCTCAATGCCAAAGCTTAGAAAAGTTCATTTTTATGCAAGCATAAAATGAGTTTTTTTAAGCTTTGTCGCTCATCGCTGTTTAGTTCGCGGAAGTAAATGTAGAAATGCAAATAAGAAGAAAAGAATTTTTTCTAAAACGAATTTACTATTATAATACAAAACTTTATAGCCAACAACTAAAAAGAGGGGGGAATTATAATAATTTAAGGAAAACAATTAGCTTAACTTTCACTTTATATGATGTATTTACAGAAAAAGAAGTCAGTAAGAGTAATAGTGTAGCATATATAAATAATGTTTCTTTGTACCATACTGAAAGCTTAACACCGTTTATGGATGACATTCATTTATGCTTTGTTGAACTTAGTAGGTATAAACGTTTGTTAGCAGATAACAAAGTGAAACGTGATTTATGAGCAGACTTATTATTAGCTGATAGAGTAGAAGAATTAGCAGAATTAGCAGAAAGAGGTGGTATTATGGCAGAAGCGGTCAAAGAATTAAGTTATTTTTCAGAAGATGATGTTGCTAGCAGTGCAGCAAATGAAGAAACAATAACGCCACAAATTCCTGTAGTTGCAAGTATTTATGCCGATACAGCCTTAACAGAAACTGATAAATACGGTAATCAATACTACCATACATCAGATAAAATGATAGACGGTTCCTTATCGACTTGCTGGACTGATAATGTAAACGGCTATGCTGTTGGGCAAAAAATCGATGTAACTTTTAATGATAGTTATGCTATCAATTATTTAGGCGTTTATAATGGTCATCAGAGAAGAAGTGATTTGTATTATGAAAATGACCGCATCAGTCAGATGACAGTAACTTTTGATGATGGTTCAACAGAAGTTTTCAATCTTCCAGACCAAATGGGCTTAACGCAATTATTCTTTTCTAAAGTTCATCAAACAAAGCAAATTCATATTACTATCGACGACTTATACGGCGGCAACACATGGCACGATGTAGTCATATCTGAACTCACCTTTGACCCTAGTGTCACTTATGCTGTAGCGCCTGTTCAGAAAACACCAGCAACAGCGCAAAATTACAACTACATCAATGCTGCTTCAAATTCTCGCTATTTATCAGAAAATGAACTATGGGAATATGATACATGGACATTATATCTCATGCGCAACGAAATCTATGCTAGACACGGTTATCCATTTCAACATCAAGATTTAAAAAATTATTTTGCTGGTCAATCGTGGTATACACGCGGTACTGGATTTAGTGATAGTTGCTTATCTGATATAGAAAAAACAAATATTCAAACCATTTTATCAGTAGAAGAACAAATGGGTTCTAGTTATTTAAAATAAATATGATTATTTATTTATGTTATACCGATTATAGGAAATTATCTAGCATAATATAGAAATTTCACAAGAAATCACATTGAAAAAATTGTCTGTATTTGATACAATATATATAGTAAATTAGTGGATTGCATAGTCTCTTAATTTAATAAGTTGCTTTAGGTTGATAATAAATATCTAGAAATGAGGAAAAATGATAAAACATACTTTTAAAGATTCAGTTTTTAGATATACGTTTAAAATCAAGAAATATGCAGCAGATTTATATTATGATATTAGCGGAAAACAAATCAGTAGCGATGAGATAGAATATGTAGATTCTGAGAACTTTGTGATGAATGAACTCAGAAATGATATAGCTTTTATGAAATCAGATAATTCTTTGATTGTGTTGTTGGAACATCAGAGTTCAACAAATTACAATATGGATATTAGATTGCTAAGTTATTATATCAAGCTGATTCAAAGTTATATCAATCGTACCTATAAGTATGGCTTACATACGTCGCAAAAAATTGTGATTCCTAAAGCAGAATGTTATGTTCTCTATAATGGTAGCGCGATAATGGACGATAGCGATTTATATAGAACACCATTTATAATTAATGATAGAGAATTTAATTTGAATACTAAATTCATTAATATCAATTTTGATTGCTTAGAACAATCGATACGAGAACGAAAAGACGCACTGGGCGCATATGCGTTACTAATAAAATTATATCATGAGTTTAATCAGTCACTTGCAAAAGAAAATTTGTATGATGATTTAGATGTGCAGACGGAAAAAGCTTATGAAATGGCAGTAAAGCAATGTCAAACAATGGGCTATAACTTAGAGATTTTCAAGAGAGAGGAGTTTAAAACCATGACGATGATGACATTATCTATTCAGGAAGATATGCAAATTAAATATGAGGCGGGGGTTGAGCGCGGTGTAGAGCAAGAAAGAAAAGCAATTGCTCAAAATATGTTATCCTCTGGTATGGATGCATCGCTGGTTAGCCAATATACGGGATTAAGTGAAGAAAAACTAAATAAATTATTGTTTTAATTAGGAATTTTAGCTCACTTGTGTTATAATAATGCAGTGGGCTTTTTTTAATGAAATCATAGATAATAAAAGGAAAATTATGTCTATTGAACTGAATTTAGTTTTACCAAAATTTGAAGGTCCTTTGGACTTACTCTTACATTTGCTGGAAAAGAATGAAGTCGATATTTACGATATACCGATTAGTTTGATTACTGAGCAATTTTTGCAGTATATAGAATTAAATAGGGCGCAGAATATAGAATTGACGAGTGAGTTTATTGTGATGGCGGCGAATTTATTGGAAATTAAGTCACGTATGTTGCTGCCTATTCACGATGATGACGATTTAGCTTTTACTGGTGATATTGAAGACGACCCGCGTTTTGAATTGGTGCAGCGTTTGACGGAATATAGAATTTTCCGCGATAAAGCTTTAGAACTTGACGAACAATATCAAGAGTATAGAAATCGCGCTTTTAAAGAGCGTAGTAGCGCTAAGCAGCTTCAAAGTGATAATTCTGATGAACTATATAAAAATATGGATATTGAAATACTCGTGAATGCACTCAATAAAGTGATAGCTCGCATACCAGAGTATGACGAAACGCGTAAGGATTATTTTAAAAAATTACAGCGCGATAATTTTACAGTAGAAGAAAAAATGCTTAGTTTAACGCAAAAATTCGAGCTGAAAAACTATTATACTTTTGCCGAATTAGTTGCTGATAGCAAAATCAAAATTGAAGTGATTGTTACTTTTTTGGCGCTGCTTGAGTTACTTAAAACAGGAGAATTTAAAATTGTGCAAGACAGTGTTTTTGGCGAGATAAATATAGAGAGAGTTAGTAATGAGAGATAAGTTATATAGTAAAATAGAAGCTTTTTTATTCGCTTGGGGCGATGCAATTACATACAAAAAACTAGCGAATATTTTAGAAATCAGCACGAGCGAACTAAGAGAAGTCGTCGCTGAAATGAAAGAGCAGTATAAGAATGATGCACGTGGTATAGAAATTATTGAAGTTAATCAATCAGTGCAATTAGCCAGTAAAACAGAATTCGGCGAGATGATTTATGACGCTTTAAAGCAAGACAAAAATCGCGGGCTTAGCCGAAATTTGCTTGAGGTTTTAGCAATTATTGCCTACAAACAGCCGATAACAAAGACAGAGATTGAAGTAATACGCGGTATTAAAGCCGATAGGGGCGTACAACAGTTAGTCGAAATTGGTTTTGTCGAAGTTTGCGGGCAACTGGAAAAAATCGGTAGACCGAATCTCTATGCGACGACGGAGTATTTTTTGAAAAAATTCGGCTTAACAAAGTTAAGTGAATTACCACCGATAGAGTCTTTTGAACGCTTGCAATTGAGTTTATTAGATGAGGAAAGTGATGGCTAGAACTAAAAATACAACAAAGACTAAAAAAACGACGAAAACTAAAAATAATCTGCGTTATGAGATAAAATTAACGCTACTGATAGCGCTGGTAATTTTTTTATTGCTGGCATTATTTACGAATACGACTAGTTTTGTCGGCACTTTTATTAGCGGCGTGTTAAAGGGCATTTTTGGCAAAATTGCTTATGTTTTCCCTTTGATATTATTTGTAATAGTATTTGTCTTGATGAATCCTTATTTTAAGGCGAGTAGAAAAAGAATTGTCGCCGCAACCATTTCGTTTAGTATTGCTGCAATGCTTTTTAATGTTATTATTAACTTTACAGACGAAAGCAAACGCTTATTTTCTAAGGGCGGCATTAGTTATGCCTTTCATACGGGAATGGAAGCGGACGGTGCGGGTGTTTTGCCACAGTTTATATTTGATATTTTAGAAGTACCGCTAGGTATTACTGGCGTTTGGCTAATGATTGCTACGCTTTCTATGCTCTTTTTAATCTTTGCTTTTGATATTACACCGACAAAAATTGGCAAACTCTTAGGTCGTTCAGCTGTAAAAACAAAGGATACCATAGATAAATCAAGTACGGCTGCACGCGAAGCAATTAAGACGAATATTGCCAATAAAAAAGAGAGTTTTAGTCAAAGGGCAAGTAGCGAAAGCTCTAAAAAGAAATTAATTAAACTGCTAAATGACGAAGAATTCACGACGGAAACAAAGTCGGAAAATTATAGCAATAAAACGGCAACGGTACAATCAGAAACAATACTACAAACTGTTATGGCTGAATCGGATTTAAGCGAAGAAATGCTGATGTCTGATGATAATACAGGTATTACGATTATCGATTATAATGATAACGATTATGTTGAAAATGAAATTATAGAAGAAGCGGAAACGGCAGAGGCTGTCGTCATTGAAGATGAGGAAGAAATCAAAGCGGTTGCTGGAATGCCTGTTAGTCCTAGTGTGCAAAAAGAAATTAAAAAAGCCAATAGCGTAATTACAGAGGAAGAAGCACAAGCGGTAGAGGCAGAGATTGAAAAAGCGGTAAAAATTTCTTATGAAAATTATCGTTTGCCAAGTTCGCGTTTGCTTAATGTGGGTAAAAATAACAGCAGCGAAAAGGACAATCAAGATATACTTAAAAAAGCAAAACTTTTAGAGCAGACCTTGCTGAATTTCAAGGTCGATGCAAAAGTGGTGCAAGTCAGTCGTGGTCCTATGATTACGCGTTTTGAGATACAGCCAAGTGCTGGCGTTAAAGTTAGTAAAATCGTTGGGCTTGCCGATGATATTGCTTTGAATTTAGCAGCGATTAGCGTGCGCATTGTCGCGCCTATTCCAGGTAAAGCAGCAGTTGGTATAGAGATACCGAATAAAACAACATCTATTGTTACGCTAAGAGATGTTGTCGACAGCACTGTTTATAAAGAAGAAACGTCGCCGCTTCGCTTTGGCTTAGGCAAGGGGATTTCGGGCGCGCCTATCGTTGCCGACCTTGCTACTATGCCCCATCTTTTAATTGCAGGCGCAACGGGCTCTGGTAAATCAGTTTGCGTGAATACGATTATTTCCAGTATGCTTTTAAATGCCAAACCTGATGAAGTGAAATTTTTAATGATAGACCCAAAAGTAGTAGAATTAAGCGTTTACAACGATATTCCGCATTTGATTTTGCCTGTTGTTACAGACCCCAAGAAAGCGTCTATTGCGCTGACTTGGGCGGTGGATGAAATGGAAAGGCGTTATCAAGCCTTTTCTGAACAAATGGTGCGCGATATTGCTGGCTATAATGATAAAATTATTTTGGCGGGCGAAGGCGATTTAATGTCGCGCATTGTTGTTATCATTGACGAATTAGCTGACTTGATGATGGTTGCGTCAAAACAGGTAGAAGATTCCATTTGTCGTTTAGCGCAAAAGGCGAGAGCAGCGGGTATACATTTAATTGTAGCAACGCAAAGACCGTCTGTTGACGTTATTACTGGCGTTATCAAGGCGAATATTCCATCACGTATCGCTTTTTCTGTTTCATCGGCAATCGATTCGCGCACTATTATCGATATGGGCGGTGCAGAAAAATTATTGGGTAAGGGCGATATGCTCTATTCTCCTGCGGGTATAGCTAAACCAACAAGGGTGCAAGGTGCATTTATCTCAGAAGCAGAAGTTGAAAAATTAGTAACTTTTGTAAAAAATGAAGTCGAAGGCGAAGTGCATTACGACGACATTTCTCTTGATGATACTAGTAATTTTGGCAGTTATGAAAATGAAGCAGTTGATGATAAATTGCAAGCGGCGATAGAATTTGTCGTTGCCAATGAAAAGGCATCGACCTCGCTTTTGCAAAGACAGTTTAGAATTGGCTACAATAGAGCAGCGCGCATGGTGGATGAATTAGAAGAACGCGGTATTATAGGACCAGCACGTGGGTCGAAACCGCGCGAAGTCTTAATGACTAGAGAAGAATTAGAAAATTTGGGTGAGTAATGTCTTATAGTTATTATATAACAACGCTTGGTTGTGAAAAAAATGTTGTCGATTCTGATATTATGATAGGACTCTTAGATAAGAGTTATCGGCGTTTAGATGAACCAGATGAAGCGGAGATTATCATTGTCAACACTTGCGGTTTTATCAACGACGCCAAAGAAGAATCTATTGATGCACTTTTGGATATGGCAAATTACAAGCAGGGAAAATGTCAATTTTTGATTGCGGCAGGCTGTTTAGTGCAGCGTTATGCTAAGGAGCTAGAGCAAGAAATTCCTGAAATTGATGCCTTTGTTGGCACGACAACATTTCAAGATATTTTAAATATTATTCCTTTACTGATAGATAGCAAAAATGTTTATGCAAATACAGAAGATATTGATAGAATTATCAGCGAAGATTTACCGCGTCACATTGAAGAAGGCAGCAAAACGGCAGCGCTAAAAATTGCCGAAGGTTGCGATAATCGCTGTACATATTGTATTATTCCTTTTTTAAGAGGAAAATTCCGCTCGCGCAAAATCGAAGATATTGTTAAAGAGGCAAAATACTTGGTTAGTAGGGGGGTGCGTGAATTGGTTTTAATCGCGCAAGATACCTCGCGCTATGGCATAGATATTTATAAAGAATATAGATTGTTAGATTTATTGGCAGAACTGGAAAAAATCGACGGTTTACATTGGATTAGAATTCAGTATATGTACCCCGATATTCTAACGGAAGAGATAATAGAGGGAATTGCTAAAATGCCTAAGGTGCTCAATTATTTTGATATGCCTATACAACACGCGAGCAATAAAATTCTCAAAAAAATGAATAGAAATTGCACGATAGAGCAAATTGAAAATGTGATAGGCTACATCAGAAAGCATTGCCAGAACTACGCTCTTAGAACGACGATAATCGTTGGCTTTCCACATGAAACGGAAGCCGATTTTGAAGAACTTTTAGCTTTTATAGAGAAAAATCCCATCGATAAACTTGGAGCATTTTGTTATTCAGCTGAAGAAAACACGCCCGCTTTTCGCTTTGATAATCAGGTGCCGGCAGAAATTGCTGAAGATAGAAAAAGGCGATTAATGGAAAAGCAAATGCTTATTTCTGCAGCCTTATTAAGTGAAAAAGTTGGACAACGAATAGAGAGTATAGTTGAAGAAAAAATAGAAGATGGCATATATTTAGGACGAACGATTTTTGATGCGCCAGAAATTGACGGCGCGGTTTATATTCATTGTGATAAAGAGCGTGAACTGGAAATTGGCGATTTTGTCCTCGTCGATGTTACCGATGCGCTTGAATATGACCTATTAGGAGATGTAGTATGAATATACCAACTCAACTAACGGTATTAAGATTAATCTTAGTGCCCGTTTTTATGTTTTTCTTATTAAAAGAGAGTTATTTAATCGCGTTAATTATATTTTGTCTCGCGTCTATAACAGATTTCTTTGATGGATATTTAGCACGTAAGTGGAATCAGATTAGCGATTTAGGCAAACTCTTAGACCCATTGGCAGATAAAATCTTAGTCGCTGCTGCCTTAATTGTTTTTGTTGAACTAAAAATTGTGCCGTCTTGGGCGGTAGTAATCATTATCGCGCGTGAACTTTTTGTCAGTGTGATGCGCGCAGTCCTAGCAGCAAAGGGCGTTGTCGTCGCAGCGGGGAAAATGGGCAAGTGGAAAACGGTCACACAAATGGTATCAATTATTCTTATACTCGGAGCCTTTGCTTTTAAGCTAACTAATATCATGCCAATCGGCCTAGTATTATTCTATATTTCAGTAATATTAACTGCAATTTCAGGAATAGAGTATTACATTAAAAATAGACAGAATATTATATAGTTTTTACGATTGTCAGCGACGCTAGTGCGCGGTGTCGCTTTATTTTTCGCGTAGAGCGTTCTGCGTTAGCAGGTTCTCTTAGCGAAAACATAAAGCAGAACGAT
>PDWI01010687.1_pt1 | contig 10222 bp, 14 predicted proteins | sample 1430891 | NCBI WGS metagenome assembly PDWI01 (sample SAMN01162508, study PRJNA174530) | Oral metagenome, whole genome shotgun sequencing project. | biome: Marine environment; feature: Marine mammal; material: Swab sample of the gingival sulcus; isolation source: swab sample of gingival sulcus... | reverse complement strand
GCTTACATCAATCCATGAGGAAGTAATAATAAATTTAGAATCAACACATGGGATGTTATTAAGGAGAAACAGGAGTATACAGGCTGAAGGATTATTTGGTATTCTTAAATGGGATAAGTCGTATAAAAGAGTATTTAGAAGAGGTTCAAAGTATGTTGCTCTTGAATTGATGCTGGTGGCGTGCGGTTTTAACTTATACAAGTACAATAATAAATGTAATCGAGCGATGGTGGCTGCGTGAAAAAAACAGTGGATGGAGAGAGTTATTTATATACCTTTATTTAGTTTACTCATTTTTTAATAAAACCAAGAATAAGAAAGATAAAGTTAAACCTAAAATAATTACTACATGAAAAAAATGACCAATTGTGGTGTTTTACCATAACTGGTCATTTTAACTAAGGACTTTTTTTACAGCCCCTTTTATTTTTTATACTTCGATTCTAATGTCTTTAGCAGATGATTTATCTGCTGTTTTCTTTGATTTAATAAGACTTGTACTTCTTTTATTTCTTGTTTTGATAATGAAGTACCTTCTTCCATATAATTCATATCCTTATCAACATACACCACATAATCATGGTTGTTGTTACTGTCGTAAAGATATAGTGCGTATCGTGATTGACGATTGAATATATTTTTCGTCCAAACGATTATTCTTATGCTATCGTCTTCATTAATGATTGCATAATTTCCTTCCATAGAAGGGTACTGTGGTACTTTATAGGTCGTTGTGTATTGCTGTTCTTCATTGTAATACACACCATTTTTTTTGGTGTAATTTCCTTCTAAAGGATTGAACTGGTAGTAGTTTATAATCCATACTATATTGTAAAGTATCGCTAATACGGCGATTAGTGATATGATCTTATGTTGTTTTATAAAATTCATTTCTTATTCATCCTTAACTAATGCGTTGAGTTCTTCTCCTATCATCAAGATAAAAGCAAACAGGTACAGTAAAATCATTAATAAAATGACCGATGACATAGAGCCATATATTGCAGAGTATTTTGTGAAATTAGAGATAAAATACCCAAATGTATAGACCGTGATGATAAGTAATACAGTGGATAAAAAAGCACCAGGTATAATCTCTGAACTTTTTCGCTTCTTATTTGGCAATATATAATACAAACTAGATATCGATATTGTGAGTATTATAGAATTGATCGCCATTTGTAGCACTTCATTTGTTATCATACTAGAAATATAGATAGATACCACAATCATAAATAAAACAATGATGAGTGCTATGATTGAAATTAGTTTGGTATAAAAAAAGTTTCTTGTTTCTGTTACGTCATTGACGATATTAAACGCTTTCATTAACGCACCCATTGCTTTTGAACTCATTAGAATAATCGTAATGATAAATGGTGAAAATTCTAATGAAGAAAACTTATTCGAATAAGTAAAATAATCTTGCAATAGTTCTAAAATTTGGTCTGGTAATCGAGCAAAACTATCAATTAAACTATTTATATACTCGTAACCCATGTTGGTAAGTACCATTATGATAATGATAATAAATGGGAAAAAAGCTAATAGCAAATAATAGGCGCATTGCGCTGCATAAGATGTTATATCATGTGCGCTTACATTCTTTTTTAATTTTAAAAATAGCTTGTTCATTGTATCTCCCTTAGAAAGAATTATAACATGATATGGTATTTTATGCTATGATATAATGTAAGATAGAATAGGAGAGATAACTATGTATGATTTTTTAGTAGTGGGAGCAGGACCTTCTGGATCTGCTTTTGCCCGACTGATAGATAAAAAATATAAAACATTAATCGTAGAAAAAAGAGATATGTATGACGATACTACCTTTCATTATGGAAAATGTTGTGGTGGTTTACTAGCACCAGAAGCTCAAAAAGTATTAGCATCAGAAAAGCTCGCTCTACCTAAGAGTGTTTTGGTAGAAGAACAACCATTTAATGTAAAAAGCATCGATTTTGATAATCATAATGCAAAGTATTATCAAAAGCAATATATTAATACCAATCGAGAAAAATTTGATCGATGGCTTTTTTCTTTAATAGGTGAGCATGTGGATAAAAAAGTAAAGACGGTATGTAAAGGCTATAAAAAAACAGTGAATGGCTTTCAAGTTGATTTAATCAGGGATGGAGTAAAAGAAAGCGTTTACACAAAATATATAGTTGATGCAAGTGGTGCTTCTTCTAGCATTATAAGGAAAAATTTTAGTGGAAAAGAGTTGCCTAAGGCGTATAAGTCTATTCAAAGGTGGTATCAATATGATGGAGACACTTCTTCATACTTAGCATTTTTTGACAAAGACGCAACCGATTATTATGGATGGGCAATACCAAAAGACGATGCGTTAGTTGTTGGTATCGCTACACAGTATAATGATTCAAATGACCGCTTTGATGTGATGTTAGATAAGATAAAGAATGCAGGGTATTCCTTAGGTGATGAGTTAAAAAAAGAAGGGGCTATTATATTTAGACCTAGAATAAAAAATAATATCCATCTTTATAAAGGAAACATTTTATTTATTGGAGAGAGTGCGGGACTGATAAGTCCTAGTTCAGCAGAAGGAATCAGTTATGCGCTTAGTAGTGGTGCTACATTAGCACGAGCGGTAAATGAAGATTATTATTTATTTAAAGATATTTATAAGAAGAAGATGAAAAAAGACATTGCTGCGCTTGCATTTCGAAATTTTAAATCTAGTATTATGTATTCGAGGTTTTTAAGAAGAGAAATTTTTAAGTCGGGCGCACTTAGTATGGAAGTAAATGATGAAAATAATAGTATCACCAAGTAAAACGATGGATATGAAACTTTTGTATGAGCATGTACAACTTGATGCGAAAGACAGATTGTTTCGGGAGAAAGCAAATCCTATAACAGAACAAATAATGACGGATTTAAAAGCGCTAGATAGAGATTTTATTGCATCGAAAATGAAGATAAAAGGAGATCTATTAGAGGAAACATTAAAAAACATTGTTCATTTTGATTCGAATGACTATGGGAACGCTATTTTTTCCTATACAGGAACTGTGTTTAGTCAACTTGAGTTAACGACATATGATGATGAAAGTATAGACTACATTGTAAAAAATGTTAGAATACTTTCTGCATTATATGGTTCTTTAAATGCCATGGAAAAGGTAAAGAAATATCGACTTGATATGAACATGAAGTTATTTGATACTACATTATATGCTATGTGGGAAGAATTGTTACAGGAGTATTATGAGGATGAATGTATTTTTAATCTTGCCTCTGGTGAGTACTCTAAAATGATAAAGAAAAAATGTATTGACATTGACTTTTTAGTGAGTGGAAAAAGAGTAGCGTATCACTCTAAAGTGGCTAGAGGAGAGGTGCTGAATTTTCTAATCAAGCATAAAGTGGAAGACTTAGAGTTATTGAAATCACAAACATTTAATGGATATTCATATTGTGAGGATTGTTCTACGTCTCGAAAGATGGTGTTTGTAAAATGATAATAAATATAATAGCGATTACCATTGTTATCGTCCTAATTTTAATTAGAGTAGGTGCTTTTGACCAAAACCACGTTATTGTGACATATGAAATCAAGAGCGATAAAATAAAAGAAGAGGTAAATATTGTATTACTTACCGATCATCATGGTTGTTACTATGGTGATGAACAAGAAGATATCGTGGATGATGTCAAGCGTTTAAAACCAGATATTATACTCTATGGTGGGGATATATTTGATGATGGACTTCCTTATGATAATACAAAAGTACTTTTGCGTAATATGATGGGGATTGCGCCTTCATTTTATGCTATTGGTAATCATGAAGTAAGAACGGGAGAGAGCGACTATTTGAAACAACTTACTGCTAGTTATGATATTAAGGTGCTAGATGGTATTGATGTTTCTTTAGATGTTAAGGGAACTAATTTTTTGATTGCTGGTGTGGATGACCCAGAGTCTGGTAATTGCCGTTTTGACGGCTTAAGAAAGGATAAGGATGCATTTAGTATTTTGATATCTCACAGACCAGAACTAATCAATGAGTTTAATGAGTTAGCATATGACCTTGTCGTGTCAGGACATGCTCATGGTGGTCAGTGGCGGATTCCGAAACTAATTAATGGCGTGTTTGCACCAAATCAAGGCATATTTCCTAAGTATGCTGGGGGAAAGTACCTCTTAGAACATACGACTTTAATTGTCAGTAGAGGATTAGCAAGAGAATCAACAACAAGACTAATCCCTAGAATATTTAATCAACCAGAAATAGTACAAATCAAGCTAGTGAAATAGCTTGATTTTAATTTACTAAAGATACGATAATCCAAAGTATTGGAAATGCTAAAGTGATTAAAGCAAATGCATTTATTAGATAAATTTTAGAAAATTTATAAGTTTTATAGGTTAAAATTATTCCAGTAATACCGATGATAGGACATATTATCAGTGTGATGTATCCAGATGCTCTGAGTCCTTCTAGTTCGCTTTCAAATAGTGTGCTCGGTAAAATAACTGATAGTATCATTAGACTAATTCCCATGACAAGTAAAAAAGTTAGTATATTATTTTTCATCATTCCTCCATAAAATTATTATAATCGTTTATAAAAAAAATACAAATAATACTATAATTAGGAAACGTTTTGCATTTTTTACCGTCTATAATAGTAGTAGGCGAAATAAATTTGTAAAAGGAGGTTTATATGAAATACATAAAAAAGCATCTATATTCAGGATTAATTTTTTTAGTACCTATGTTATATGGTGTGTTAATATATTCAAAACTTCCAGCGCTTATAGCGCTTGGTGTAGATAAGCATAAGGAATTTACATCATTTGTGTCAAAGGATGTATTTGTGTTTATTATTCCAATATCTCTGTATCTTATCCATGTTGTGATTTCCTCTTGGTTTGATAGGATGGGAAATAATAAATGGTACTATCTTCTATATTTTATTATCGTATTTTTTATCATTAGCTCTATTTATCTTGCCTATGTTGATTCGCTTAACTATGGTCCAGAATATGATGCGATAGATTATTACCGTTTTGACTTTACGCATCCATTTAGTATTTGTAAAATGTTATTGTTATTTGTCGGTATGGCTTTATTTTTTGTCGGTGCCTATATAGATAGAGAGCCAAATATAAAATGGATAAGTGTCGCTTTTTTACTATCCATGATATCAATGTATATGCTAGACTAACATGCTTAGTCTACTTTTTTTGTAAATATGTTGACATATCATTTTAACTGTGCTACTGTATTAGTGTATTAATACAACGGTAAAAGGAGGTTAAATGGCTTATAAATTTGATTATGATAAACCGATATATTTGCAATTAGTAGAAATGTTTTTAGTAAAAATTTTTACAAATGAGTGGAAAGTAGAAGAAAAAATACCTAGTGTAAGAGAACTCGCTAGCGTGTATGGAGTTAATCCCAATACAGTACAAAAGGCATTATCTATTCTAGAAGAGCAAGGAGTTCTTAGATCGGAGAGAACGGTGGGTAGATTTGTTTGTAATTCATCGTCGAAGTTTCATAAAATGAGAGAGAATTATATTTCGAAAATAACCCTAAATTATTTAAATGAAGTTAGAAAAATTGTTGATGATTTTGATGAGATTGTAAAAACCTTGGAAAGGAATTGGAATAAATAATATGTTAAGAATAGAATCTTTAAGTAAAAGCTATGGTTCAAAGTTAGTTCTTGATGGAATAGAGTTAGAATTAGAATCAAATAGTATTGTGGGTCTACTTGGACCAAATGGTTCAGGCAAAACGACATTGATAAAAATAATATCAGGATTAATCCAAGATTATAAAGGAGAGGTATATGTTGGTGGTAAATTAATCGATCATACTACGAAAGCAAAGATTTCATATTTACCAGAGCAACAAACACTCAATGAATGGTGGACGATTGAGACTGCACTTAAGTTTTATCGTGACTTTTTTGAAAATTTTGATGTCGAAAAATTTGAAAGTATGATAAAGGATTTTAATCTAGAAAAAAATATGAAGATTAAACATCTTTCAAAAGGTATGAAGGAGAAGGTAAATCTAGCCTTAGCTTTATCAAAGCAAGCAGATATTTATCTGCTAGATGAACCTTTAGGTGGGGTTGACCCTGCTGCTAGAAGTTTAATACTAGAAAATATTATCAGTAATTATAATAAGAATTCTCTATTAATCCTATCGACGCATTTAATCACAGATATTGAACCAATACTTGATAGAGCAATTTTTATCAAAGATAAGAAAATTTTACTGAATGAGGAAACAGATACGATACGATATGAACAATCAATGAGTGTTGATGAATTCTTTAGAAAAACGTATAGAGAGGTGTAGTATGTTTTTAAAATTATTAAAATGGGACTTAAAGAGTCAAAGAAAAATGTTTGTGCTTTTTGGTTTATATATACTTAGTATATTTGTATTAGCATTTGTTACTGGTTTAGGACAAACTATAAATATTAAATGGATTATTGGAATAGCTACAGGTCTTAACTTCTTATTACTTGTATTAATGTTTATGGCGCCACTAGTATTTTTAGCGATAAATTATTCGGATGACTTATATGGAAAAAATGCATATACGATGCATCAAATTGCAACGAAGACATCTACTATATTAAATGCAAAAATAGCATCAGGTATTATTTATTCATTAGTAGCTTTTCTGATTGCAGATATAGGCATTATTGTAACAAATATAATATTTAATGGATACAGTTCTACTAGAATGGTGTTATCAAAACTTATACATGCTTTAGATGCATTTGCGAGGATTCCTCATCATATCACTAATTTAAGTGCATTTAGTTTTTGGTTAATTATCATAGCATTTACTCTTATCGGCTTTTTCTCAGCTCAGATATTTTATGCGATCATTGTTACACTTGGTAACACTAAATTGCTTAAAAAACTTGGAAAAGGTGGTATGGTTATTTCTTTCTTAGTGATATATCTTGGACTACAGTTTGTATCAATTGTATCGATGCTTTATATTCCGGTAACACTATATGTACAACATGTTAGCGATGATTTGTTCCGACTATTTATTAGTTTTAGCAATATCAATAGTTCGTATCTATCATCTTTTGAATTACCAATAATACCAATCGGTGCGCTACTATTTATGAGTATTTTATCAATACTTGGATATATATATATTAGATATTCTTTAAACAATCAAAAGAACATTTAATGGAGGTAGATATGAGAAATAAAACGGTTGCTATGGAGATCTTTGAGAAGAATAACATAGCATACGAAGTGCTTGAATACGAAGCGGAAGTTTTTAAAAGTGGGCATGATGTTTGTGCTAAACTAGGAGTTGGTGAACATGAAATGTTTAAAACGCTTGTTGTGAAAGGATATAGTGGTGAGTACTATGTGCTTGTATTATCAATAAGCAAAGATTTGGATTTTAAAAAAGCAGCAAAATATGTTGGAGAGAAGTCCTTATCATTTGTTCCAATAAAAAATATAGAAGAGGTTACAGGCTATGTTAGAGGTGGTGTAACGTTAGTTGGAATAAAAAAAGAATATAGAACGATTGTTAACAATGAAATGAAAGAACTGGATGTTGTTAACATAAGCGCTGGTACACTTGGTATGTGTTTAAAACTTAAAAGAGAAGATCTTTTAAAAGTAGTAAATGTAGAGTTTGCTGATATCGAAAAATAATGGAGGAATATATGATTGTTACTACTACAAATCAAATAGAAGGCAGAGAAATTTTAGAGTATAAAGGGATTGTGTTTGGTGAAGTGATATCAGGCGTAGATTTTATAAAAGATTTTGCTGCTGGTATTCGAAATTTAATTGGTGGTCGCAGTGGTAGTTATGAAGAAGAGCTTAAAATGGCTAGAGAAGAAGCGATTCGAGAAATGAAAATTAGGGCTAAGGAAATTGGCGCTGATGCAATCGTAGGGGTAGATATCGATTATGAAGTTCTTGGTACCAATGGCGGTATGCTTATGGTTACTTCATCAGGAACAGCAGTTATTTTAAAATAAACAGGCATTGCCTGTTTTTATTTTTTTTATTGGGTAAATATAAACAAGATAAAAAAGGAGAAATTAATGTTATTAAGTTTTGGTTTATTTTTCATAGCAGGATTTTTCATTCTAGCTATGATACTTTTTAGTAAAAGATAAAAGAGGGAAAAAATGAAAAAGATTATAATGTATTCAAGTAGCACATGAGTGCATTGTAGGAATGCGAAGGCGTACCTTAATGAAGAAGGTATTCCTTTTGAGTTAAGAGATGTTAATTCAAATAGTTTTTATAGAGATGAATTTATGAAAACTGGCGCTAGGGGTGTTCCTACATTTGTCATAGGTAATGACATAATAATTGGGTTTAATAAAGAAGAAATTTTGAGAAAAATTGATTTTTTTATAGACAAGTGCTATAGTTGTAAAAAGAAAATGATTTTACCAAAAGATAAGGGCAGGATTAAAGCGACATGCCCTACTTGTGGTGAAAAAACAATCATAAATACAAACAACAGATAGTTATTTGTAAAGGGGAGGAACCTATGAGAATAGATAAGAATTATGTTTTGGAGAGCGCTAAGAAAATTATGAAATATGATAGTCCAAGTGGTTATTGTAGTGAAATTATTGATGAGTTAATCATCCCTTGGATTAAAGATATGGGCTATCCTGTAGAAAAGACAGTTAAGGGAAATGCTATAGCAACTATTAGAGGTAAATCTAGTGAAAATACGGTGGGTTTTATTGCTCACGTTGATACTTTAGGGGCTATGGTGCGTTCTATCACACCACAAGGTACTCTTAAATTTACAGAAATAGGAGCTCCGATAGTACCATCTCTGGACAGTGAGTATTGTAGAATAATTACAAGAGATAAGAGAGTCTATACGGGCACTTTTTTAAGTACATCTGCTGCCATACATGTATATGATGATGCTACAACACTTGCGAGAACTCCAAAGAATATGGAAGTAAGAATTGATGAAAAAGTAAAGAGCAAAGAAGATGTAGAGGCACTTGGTATTGCAGTTGGTGATTATATTTGTTTTGATACAAAAACAGTGGTTACAGAAAGTGGTTTTTTAAAGTCACGATTTATTGATGATAAAGGCTGTGTTGCTATCTTTATGGGCTTTTTAAAAGCATTAAAAGAAAATAATATTGTGCCAGAAAATGACATAAAGCTTATATTCTCAACATATGAGGAAGTTGGACATGGTAGTTCGTATATTCCAAGTGAGATTAAAGAATTAATTGCGGTTGATATGGGTTGTATTGGCGATGATTTAAGTTGTACAGAGTATGACGTATCAATATGCGCTAAGGACTCATCTGGACCGTATGATTACGACATCGTGAGTAAATTTATTACAAAAGCGAAGGAAAGTGATATCTCTTACGCAGTAGATATTTATCCTAGGTATGGTTCGGATGTTTCAGCAGCACTTAGAGGTGGCAATGATGTCAAAGGTGGTCTGATAGGACCAGGTGTACACGCTTCTCATGGTATGGAAAGAACGCACTATGAGGCGATGGAAAATACGATCAAATTAATGATAGAATATGTGAGATAGTGTTATGGCTACATGGGGTGTTCATATAAGAATAGCAAATGAGTTATTGACGCATTTTAAAGAGTTAGATAGGGAGAAATTCTTTATTGGAAATATTGGACCCGATTGTGGTGTCTTAACCGATAATGGATTTGAACCGAGTAAAAAAATAACGCATTTTTATAATGAAAACTCAAAGATTGATTATGAGGGTTTTTATAACAAATATATATATAATAAAACCTATGATATAGCGGTTTATTCGTATTTATTAGGATACTATAGTCATCTTATTACAGATTATTTATATACTACGTTTTATAAAAGTATACTCAAAGAACAGGATGTAAAGGCGCTAAAACAAGATAAGTCTTTGATTATCAAAATAAAAGAAGAATGGTATGATATTGACCATAAGTTTCATAGGGATCACAAAGACTGTGCCTTTTATAAAGAGTTTTGTTTGATCAAAAATTTTGAAGAAGTATTAAATTTTTTTGAAAAAGATGCTACAATTAAACAGGTAAATAATATAAAAGATTATTATCTTAATATAGAAAAGAATAAGACTAGTGATTTAGATAGAGAGTATCACTATTATACGAGCGATCACGCTACTTATTTTGTAAATTTTGCAGTTGAATCGATTATTAAGTGTATTG
>PDWI01010685.1_pt1 | contig 10223 bp, 11 predicted proteins | sample 1430891 | NCBI WGS metagenome assembly PDWI01 (sample SAMN01162508, study PRJNA174530) | Oral metagenome, whole genome shotgun sequencing project. | biome: Marine environment; feature: Marine mammal; material: Swab sample of the gingival sulcus; isolation source: swab sample of gingival sulcus... | reverse complement strand
CGAAGGTAAAACTACAAAGTTAATTGAATTAGCTAACAGTCAATTAAAAAACGTTAAAGGTCACATAGTATTCATCGATCAGAATGAAAGTCATATATATGCTCTTAAACACGAAATTAGATATATTAACATATCAGATTTCCCTATAGATGTTTCTAGCGAGTTCTTTGGTTTCATCTGTGGTATTCTCTCAAGGGATAACGATATTGAAATAATATATGTTGATGGATTATTAAAGCAAGCACATATTGATAATATTAGTAATTCTACAGAGTTGATTGAAAAGCTAAGAAAAATAACTGATAAATATGAAGTTAGGTTCGTTTTCTCTGCTAACTGCGAAAAGAAAAATCTTCCTGAATCATTAAAGGAATACTTAATTGAAGAATAATATATTATGAAAAAACATATAAGCCTTAGTCCAATGGATTTAAGGCTTATTTTTTATGCTTTTATATTAAATTAAATCATTTATTTTTCAAAATTCCTATACGGTGATTACAGAATATTTCTCCAATCAATATCTCCTCTTTCAAGTCCTTTAATAAGCACTTCAGCCGTTGCTAAATTTGTTGCTATTGGTATATTGTGTATGTCACATAATTTAATTATACTCGATGAATCAGGTTCATGAGATAACTTTCCAAGAGGATCTCTTAGGTATATCATAAGATCAATTTGATTGTTTGCAATCTGGGAACCTAACTGCTGTTGCCCTCCTAAGTGACCAGCCAAGTATTTTGCAACCTCAAGACCAGTAGCTTCTTCAATAAGTCTACCAGTAGTGCCTGTCGCATATAAATCATGCTTGGACAACATATTCCTATATGCTATACAAAAATTCTGCATCAATTTCTTTTTTGAATCATGAGCTACAAATCCAATATTCATTTAACAACATCCTTTCTAAGTCTATTTACACCACTAACGTTTAACTCACTCTGTGGTTTTTTAGGTTGCATACTAACATTTAAACATATCCCAATACCAATCATATCAGCCCACAAAGAACTTATACCATAACTGACAAAAGGTAAAGTTAGTCCCGTATTAGGCAAAATTCCTACTGCTACACCAACATTTATAAAAGTTTGAAAAGTAATCAAACTTGCAATACCAGCAATAATTAACTTGCCCATCAAATCCATACTATTAAGACCTATATAAATAAGTCTTGCAATAAGAACTAACATAAGCAGTAGTAAGATTACAGTACCTACAAAACCAAATTCTTCACCTAAAACTCCAAATATAAAATCTGTCTGAGATTCTGGCAAAAACTTATAATAATTTACCTTACCTAAATAAAGTCCTTTTCCAAAAGCCTGTCCTGAGCCTATCGCCAAAACAGAATAATTTGTTTGGTATAATAAGGATTTATCAACAGCCTCTGGCTTTATAAGCGATAAAATTCTATTAACTTGGTACGTCTTAAGCAATTTTTGTGTTGGCGACTGAATGTACCTGATCAAAAAATATGTCGCTGGTGTCGCCACCACAATAACTCCCAATATGTAGTAATAACTAATATTAGCTACGTATATTAAAAATACAAATAATACAAATATAACAATACTTGTAGATAAATCAGGTTGCAAAAATATAAGTCCAGCTGTCGAAGCTGTAATAGCTACAGCCCCAAGTATCACTAGCAAATTATTTATCTTGTCCTTAAAGTAATAAAAGTACGATGCCAAAATAAGTATCAAAATTATCTTAGAAAATTCACTAGGTTGAAATCTATAAGTACCTATTTCTATCCATCTAGTAGCATTCTTTGAGCTATCACCCATTACCAAAACAGCTGCTAATATCGCTATATTAAATACGAACATCGGAATAGACAGCTTAGTAAACCAGTGATAATCAAACACTGATGCTAATAACAATAACAGCAATCCGCTTCCAAAGCCCATAATTTGTCTATTTCTATAAGCTGCACTACCATCCTCTAAATAAATCCCAGTGGCACTTCCTATAAGAACAATACCTACCATTCCTATAATAATTACTAAAATTAAAGTAATAAAGTCAAACTTTTTTATTACATAATTTTTGAACATTACTTCCTCATTTTCTTAATAGGTATATTGGCAAAAAGTGCAGGTGTATTACCATTCTCACCCTCTGTTCCAATCTTTATATCAAGACCTTGTTCATCTATAACCATATACTTCTTAATAACTTCTATTATTTCCTGTTTCATCATATTTAGCACTTCAGGACTACAATTAGCTCTATCATTTATAACTACCAACTGAATTCTATCTTTCGCTTTTTGTGCCGAACTCTTTTTCTTGAAAAATCCAAACATATTCTCACCCGCCTATCTAAATGCTTCTTTAAGTCTAGCAAAGAATCCTTTGCCCTTTGATAGATCCATATATGGAACTTCTTCTCCAGTGATTCTCTTACAAATATTAGCATAAGCCTTGCCCGCTACTGAGCTTTCGTTACTTATGATAGGTTCTCCATTATTAGTAGAAACAACTATATCCTCATCATCTGGAATAGTCCCAATTAAGTCTATTGCCAAGATTTCAACAACATCCTCTACACTCATCATATCACCACGTTTTACCATGTCCATTCTAAGCCTGTTTACTACTAGTCTATGGTCTCTAATATCATTTGAATCCAATAAACCAATTATTCTATCTGCATCTCTAACTGCAGATATTTCAGGTGTAGTTACCACTAAAGCTCTATCTGCAGCTGCAACAGCATTCTTAAATCCTTGTTCAATACCTGCGGGGCAGTCAATAATTATATAATCAAAACTTTTCTTAAGCTCTTCACAAAGTTCTATCATCTGCTCTTCATTAACTGCATTTTTGTCTCTTGTTTGTGCCGCTGGTAAAAGATAAAGCTCTGGGAACTTTTTATCCTTTATCAAGGCTTGTTTTAATCTGCAATTTTTCTCTACAACATCGACTAAATTATAAACTATTCTGTTTTCAAGTCCTAAAACAACGTCTAAATTTCTAAGTCCTATATCAGCATCTATTAAAACCACTTTTTTACCTAAAAGTGATAAACCACATCCTATGTTTGCTGATGAAGTAGTCTTTCCTACTCCCCCTTTTCCACTTGTTACAACTATTACTTCACTCACGTAATTACCTCGCATCTTTTATTTTAATAAGATAAAGTCTTTAAAAAGTCCTTTATCAATAGTATCAATAACTATTCTTTCGTCTTCTACAAAAGCTAATGAAGGCTCTTTACCTTCAAAACTCTTAGGAGTTCTAGCTATATACTCTGCTATTCTAACCTGAGTTGGCTCCAAGCTAAGCGCAAATATTGAGGCATTTTTTTTGCCCGTTGCTCCCGCATGAGCAAATCCTCTAATCTTGCCTAGTACAACTATGTTCCCAGTAGAAACAACTTTTGCACCAGCATTAACATCACCTAAAAGCACTATACTTCTATCACTTTTAATCTCTTGACCTGAACGTAAAGTTCCTTGAAAAAATCTGGCATACTCAAAGTCATCGTCTAACTTAGTCACAAGCTCTTTTTTAGATAAGTCCTCTTTAATAATCTCTTTCTTTTCCTTAATGTTTTTTTCTATAGTAGTGAAATTATTAGGTTCCACAACCTTCATATTTTCATCTACTAAACAAAAAACTTTTAAATCGCTGTGTTCTTTAATAATGTCTAAGACTTTTTCTTCAATCGACTTATCTACTTTATCATAAATAATCTCAAGAGAAACCTCACCTTTACCGAAGAAAGCTCTACCTGCCTCTAATTTTTGAGCGAGTTCTTTATAAGCCTCTTCTAAAACGGCATCTTCAGATATTACGACTTTAAAACCGTATTTATTTCCTTTAATTAAAACTTTGTCATTCATATGATCCTCTCAGCATATTTTTATTATACAAAAAAAAGTTCTTTATGTATAGTCTTTAATTCACTATGTTAATTTTTATACTTATTTACTAAAAAAGTCTGCATTTTTTTATAAACTTTTCTATCTATAGTGTTAAATGCAACCTATACTACTATATCTATTGTTAAAGGAAAAAGCAAATTATTTATGATTTTTACCTAAAACAAGCTCCGACTACGGTTCTTTTTCCTACCTTTTTTATTTAAATACTAATGTGTCTACCTTTACTAAACCCACAGAACTGGATTCGTACGTTATTTATGACATTTACCTAAACTCATTCCCATAATCTATGTCATTTACCTTTTTGTTTAGCTTAAAATAGTTTTCTAGTACATCTATTGCACAATCTGTCGCATAAGCAGATTTAAATCCATATTGTAATACTACCACTACTGATATTTCAGGCTTATCATAAGGTGCGAAGCCTGCAAAGAGTCCATGTGCTGGTCTTTCAATAACTGTTCTCACAGGGTCTATGCTCTTATCATCATAAGATACAATCTGGGCAGTACCAGTCTTGCCTGCAACCCTTATTGGAAAGTCCGCAAATTCATTTTTCGCACTTCCTTTTTTACCCTCTGTAACTAATAGCATACCCTCGTTTACAATATCGACGTGCTCCTTCTTGAAAGCCTCTTCTTCTATTACCTTAGGAGTAAAATCGACTATTAAATCATTGTTTGAATCAGTAATCTTATCTACTAAATTAAGCTCTTTCACTCTACCACCATCAGCTAAGACATTGATGTATCTGGCAATTCCAACTGGTGTATAGTTATTCCTCTCCTGACCAATAGCAGCACGAACTGGGTCAATCTTTGGAGTGTCTGGTCTAGCCTCTTTAATCTCTAATCCAGTTTTAGAACTAAGCCCAATCTTGTCAATATATTTATTAAGAACTTTTATTCCACTATCACTGTTAAATTCGCCATCATCCGTATACTTACTACCCATTCTATAAGCCATTTCGAAAAAATAGTAGTTGCAAGACTGCTCTATAGCACGAGTCATATTAATATTTCCGTGAGCACCGCCATAAGCATGAATCCAGCACCTAGCAGGTGGAAATATTTTGGTAAATTTTCCAGTAGCTAGCACCCTCTCTCTCTTATCTGTAACATCCTCAGTAAGGGCTGCCAAACCAGTAGCCATTTTGAGGGTTGAACCAGGTACGAGTTTAGACATAGTCGCTCTTGGATACAACGGTTTTGCAGGGTCTATTCTAAGCTTATTATAATACTTTCCATCAAATTCATTAACAAAACGATTATTGTCATAAGTAGGATAACTAACCAAAGCTAATACTTCGCCAGTCTCTACATCTGTTATCACTACAGAACCTGAAGAAGGGTCTAAGGCTAGATCTTTAGGCTTAAGCTCTAATAAAGTAATCTTATCCTTCATAAATTGAAGAGGAGAATATCTACCATTTTTTAAATCTCTATATTCCTTTTCATTAGCACTTACAAGCCCTAAATCAACCATCATTAGGGATAAATTCCTATAAGAAATCATCTCTTTGTCAATTATATATAAGTAATAAAACTTCTTGATACCTTTCTTCTTATATACTTTATCAAAAATCAATTTGTTCAATTTTTGAACAAGAAGAGGGTCTGCCTCAAACTCATATTCATAAGTTTTATCATCCTCAATGTAGGGAACAGAAGTCTGATATATTACTTCATCATCATATAAATCCAGATGCAATAAATTATTGTCATTAAGAGCCTGCATTAACTGATAAAAACTAACCTTATTTTCTAAAAAAAGTTCATAATATGGATTCCTATAAAAACTTCTTTTTAGATACTCATCTTCTATCATTGATTTGAAAATAAAGAAGTACATACTCTCATTAGAGTTTTTATAGCCCTTTTTTGAGTTCTTTATTTCTTCCATTACCGAAGCACTTTTATCCACAATAAACTTATTTGCCTTTTCAACTATTCTTGTGCCAGTTTTTGTTTTCTCCAGATTTTTTTCACTCGTATCTATTAAATTATATCTAAAAATAGAATCAAAAACTTCTTTTAATAGAACTACAACCGTTCTTTTTCTAGGCATTTTATAATATAAATTATCTGCAAGTATGTCAGCTAAATTTTGCTCTAAAATATTATATGTTTCTATTTGTAAGTCGTGATTTAAGGTTATTACCACATTATTACCAATGCTAGGTTCGTTGTCCTCTAAGACTTTCATAGTTTTACCTAAGTGGTTTACTTCTACCTTTTGATAGCCATCATAAGCTCTAAGATATGACTCGAATTCTTTCTCTATTCCAGCTACACCGACCTTATCATCTGCCTTGTAACCATCATCTTTCATCTCCTCTAGCTTGTCCTTATCAATCTCCCTAGTATAACCAATTATATGAGCAAAATATTCCCCATCATTATATATTCTAAAAGGGCTCTCCTTTATGCTAATACCTGGAAATATAAGTTTATTCTCTTCTAATGTGGCAACCGTTTCATAAGATACATTATTCGCTATTTTCTCTGGCCTAAACTTACTATAACGCCTTATATGCTGGGAATATCTAATATTTAATATATCAAGACTATCCTTAAACAGATATTTATTTTTATCCACTTCAAATAGTTCCATCATATAATTAAAGACTTGTGAAACAGTCATATTTGCTTGTTCTTCACTTAATCTTTCTTTTGCCTTAACATTAAAAATATTCTTTTTAAAATCCCTAATTTCTCGCTCTTTTCCATCAAAAACAAGCTCGCCATTTTCAATGACCATAGGCATAAAATTAATAAGCTTATCACCGTTACTATTTAGTATTTTAACTAGTTTATAAATCATTTCATTCTTGTCTTCAACTTTGAAACTATCATTTAAATAAACATCATATGCTAGGATATTTTCAGATAGCAAAAAACCGTTTCTATCGTAAATATTCCCTCTCAAACCTTTGGTAAAGACTTCCTTTACAATACTCTTTTCAAACTGTTCATTATACTTCTTGCCATCTACTATCTGAAGTTCATAAAGTCTACTAAAGAGAACATAAAAAAGCAAGACAAATACAATAAATATTATAAGTAATCTATTTGTAAGAAATTTTAAAAAACTTTTTAGATAAATCATAAATTCTTAGCTCTCCTTTTTTCCTAGACCACTCTTATAAAGCATCCAATAAAGCACATGATAGAAAACAAAACCTACCAAGACCGTATAAAACATCTCACTTAAAAAAATATCAGCGAAATAAGGTCTTAAGCTAAGTTTACCTCTAAAAACAAAACCAAAGAAAAACTGAGCATAGTTTACAATAAAACTAGACAATGCAATTAAGGTTAATGGCAAAACTATATTATCTTTATAATAATGATTATAAAGATAGCCATTAAAAAAACCTACATTCATATAAATAATACTATAAAAACCGAAAGATGAGCCGTATAGAGAATCGCAGAGCATGCCTATAATAACACCAACTATTGATGCATGTAATCTGCCTTTTAACAAACTCACTGAAATAATAACAACAATAAAAAGATTAGGTGAAACTCCTCCGACTGCAATCGCTTTAAAAAAAGTAGTTTGCAAAACAAAGCTTAGACTTATTAGAATTAAATAAAATATGCTGTACTTAATTATCTTCTTCTTCATAATTTTCCCACAACTTATCTATTACTAATACTTCCCTTATGTTTTTAAAGTCAACATAAGGCTTTATATAAGCCTTCTTTGTAAGCCCTCCTACACCACTTTCTAAAGAAACAATCTTTCCAATTAGTATACCACTAGGAAAATATTCACCTAAATGTGATGTTAGAACTTGATCCCCAACTACAGGATTTGCACCATCTTTTATATTTACAGCCTCTAAAAGTCCTTCGTCAAAAAGTGCTAAATTCCCCTTTACTATAAGAGTATCGTCTGTCCTAGCAATGGCAGCACTAACACCGCTCCTATCATCAATTATAGCCATAACAATAGAATAATTTTTGCCGACCTTAGTAACACGTCCACAGAGTCCAGCTCCACTAAGAACTACCATTCCATTTTCGATACCATCTTCCTCACCCTTGTCGATGGTAAATTGATTGTACCAATTTCCTGGATTTTTCGCTATTACCCTTGCCCCGATTTTAGGAAAATCATCGTACTTTTTATCGAGTTCATAAAGGTCTCTAAGCCTATTTAATTCATCTTTGGATTGTTTTAAAACAATGTTCTCATAAGTGAGTTCATCGACTTCTCTCTGCAATTCTTTATTCATCTCTTTTAACTTGCCAAGATTTTTGATTGCATATACATTTTTCTGTAATTTATCGCTAAAATAAGACATTCCCTTTTGCAAAGGAATAATTACATGAGTAACAGACTTTTCAAAAGAAGAAACTTCACCGCTACTTTCCCATGTGAAAATAATTATAAAGAAAAACATTACTGATATAGCACCAATTATATTTATAGGTGATAATTGTTTTTTTCTCAATATTTCCTCCTAAATTATCATCTGCTCTTTCATACTAACGTAACTGCCATCACCTATCACTATGTGATCTAACAATTTAATTCCAATTAAATCAGAAGCAAGCAAAATCTCACGTGTTACTTCTAAATCATCCTTACTCGGCGAAGGATTACCACTAGGGTGGTTGTGTAAAAGAATTATACCAACTGCATTATTTTTAAGTGCCTTTTTAAAAACTTCTCTTGAATTTACTAGAGATGCACTAACCGTACCCACACTTAAAGTATCCTCTTTTATTATTTGATTCTTTGAATTAAGGCTGAGCATAATTATTTTTTCATTTTCTAAGTGTCTTAAACTCTCCATATAACAATCAGCTACCGACTTTGGCGAATTAACGTCAAATAACTTCTTGTATCGTTCCTTATTTATCCTATCACTTAGCTCAGCCACAGCCTTTAATTGTATTGCCTTAACTCTACCTATACCCTTATTTTGCATTAACTCTTCTATAGTTAAATTATGCAAAGAAAGAAGTCCATCTTTGAATCCATTTAGAACCCTATATGCCATCTCCGTAGAACGTTCATTTTTTAAACCAGTCTTTAAAATAATCGCTAATAACTCAGCATCACTTAAAGCATTCGCTCCCTTTTTTTCAAGTTTTTCATAAGGTCGCTCGCTAAAAGGAAGATGTTTAATAGTCATATATCCATCCATAATATCCCCTCATTTAATTATTTTTAAATTACTTTTATACCATGTTTTTCAAAAAGCTCTGTTAGTCTTCTTACACTAAGACCCAAGACAGAATAAAACTCCCCTTTTATCTCTCTTATAAGAACAGAACCAATGCCAGAAATACTATAACTACCCGACTTATCATAAGGCTGGTCTAATTCAATAAACTTCTTTATAGTTTCATCGCTATTATCCTTAAAACTAACCTCTGATTCATCAAAAGCTGTATAGTACTCGCCAGTCTTTGCATTTAAAACACAAACACCAGTATAAACGTAATTCGTATTATTATTTAACTTTTTTAAAATTCTAAAAGCATCATCATAATGCTTAGGCTTAAGTATTATTTCTCCATCAAAATAAACTATGGTATCAGAACCTATGATATATCCATCAGAGTAAACTTTACTACAAGCCTTGGCTTTTTCATAAGCTAATATTTCAACAAGCTCACTAGGCGAATCAGCCTTAAAGCTCTCTTCATCTATATCTGCAGGAGAAATAGTAAAATCAATTCCTAGCATATTAAGAATATCTTTTCTCCTTTCAGATGCTGATGCTAAAATAATTTTTTCTTTCATCTTTTACTCTCTTTTAAACGAACTTGTATACCAAAATACCTATTATTACACCTATAATACTAGAAACTGTAATATTTAATACCAGTTTAAAAGTAAGTACGATTACCTTTAAATCAATTACCATAGCTTCAGCCGGAACACCAAAACTGTATCCGAAGTTTAACCATGATAAAAAGCTAACACTAGATGCTAATGAACCTAAAAAACCTCCGAGTACAATGCCTGCTAAAACTAATAAAAATAATGCCCAAGCATTTTTTCTGTTATTTCTACTTACCATTTTTTGCTCCAATTCATTTTACTTAGTACTAATATTTTTTTAACAAAGCAAAATAAGTCGAATTCTTAAAATTAGACTTAAATTAATCTTCAACTAAAAAAATATTAGTTTCACTTATGCCTATTGTATCATATTATAGATATTTTTGGTATAGAATATCGAGAACTCACCTTAAATTAATCTTAAGTAATCAAACATTTGTTACACTTTCTTCAAAAAAGATTGTTTGCTTAAATTCATCTAAGATTTTAAATGAAGTTTTGTAAAGGGTGGCTTTGC
>PDWI01010684.1_pt1 | contig 10223 bp, 7 predicted proteins | sample 1430891 | NCBI WGS metagenome assembly PDWI01 (sample SAMN01162508, study PRJNA174530) | Oral metagenome, whole genome shotgun sequencing project. | biome: Marine environment; feature: Marine mammal; material: Swab sample of the gingival sulcus; isolation source: swab sample of gingival sulcus... | reverse complement strand
ATTGATACAAAAATTCTTATCAATGGAGTTTAATACGTTTTTATCGTATTACGAAAATGCTCCTGATTTGAACGATTTAAAATCAAGAGAAAATTCTCGTGGTCGTTCGTCAAGTGAAAATATGACACGTTTCTTTATCAATATCGGACGAAAAGATAAATTAAACCCTGCAAAATTAATGGGCTTAATCAACGAACAAGGTATTGCTAAAAACGTAGAAATCGGAGCGATTGATATTTTAGATACGTTCTCATTCTTTGAAATTGATAAGAATTTTGAAAATGAAACTTTGGAAGCCTTTGCTAACAACAGACCTGATTTTTCAGGTAGAAGTGTAAATATTGAAATTACCAAATCAGACCGAGGTGGCGGTGGTCGCCGAAGAAGAAACGGTGGCCGAAACGGAGGTTTTAGAGGAAAACGCAATGACGGAGGAAGACGAAGTGGAGATAAAAAACGTTCGTCACGAAAAAATCCGTCAGAGGGATTTGGTAGACGCAGACGTAGAAAGTAACAGTTTATGAAAAAAATATTTTTAACTATTGGAATATTGTTTTTAAGTTTTTCATTTAGTCAAGAAAGAAAGTATTTCAAAACATTTTCCTTCATACCAATTAAAAATTGGAAAAAAAAGTCAGACACTGATATGGTTTTTGTTAAGCCTCTTGATTTAAGGGATTTATATCAAGAAAATATAACAATAGATGAATATCCAGCACAAGGAATGACTTTAAAAAAATTATGGAATTCTTTTGTTATCAAGGATTTTCCTAAATCTTTTAAAGATTATAAAATCATAGAATCTGGAGTGGATAATATAGACGGAAATTCTGCTAATTGGATTATATGTTCTAATTCTTATAGTGGGGTAAAGTTTATAAATATTGTTTATATGATAGTTAAAAACGACTTAATGTATTATATAATTGCTATGGCAGATTCAAAAGATTTTGAGAAGACAAAAAAAGACTTTATAAGTATGATTAAGTCAATCAAAATAAAATAATTGTATATAAAAAGCCTTTATAGATTTTAAATTTATAAAGGCTTTTTTTAGGTTTTAAAACCTATTCAGATTTATTATTTAACTTGTCTATTTTGTAAATTCTACTTTTACATCAAGTATTTTTGGGTTGTTTTCAACATCTACCATATTAATATCCTGTTCGATAGATTTAAAATCTGAGGAAATTTTATATTTAGCATTCGAAACACTTTTAATTCTATAAGGAAATTTAAAAACTTGTTTAAATTTCATCATTTTATTAAAAGGATTTTCTTTGTTTTTCTTTTCCTTTTCTTTTTCAGAATTAGATTTTGCTTTTTTAGGTTTCTTTTTGTTGATTTCTGCTAAAGCTTTTTCAGAAATATTAAATGTAAACTCATTAGAATTCATTTTCGATTCAAAGCGGTCTTGTAATTTCAGTATATCGGCCAAAGGTTTCATTTTTGTTTTTTTAGACTTATCCAACTTACCTAACTCAACATTTTTCAATTTTTCTCCTAATCCAGTTAATTCTGTCAATTTTTTAAATTTAAAATTGAAATTCATTTTCATTTGAGGGTCAGTAGAAGATGTATCTATCTTAACTCTGAAAGACATTGGTTTTAAAGCCATTAATTCCTTTCTTTCTTCTTCTGGAAGTTTACTAATACTATCTTTATGTTCTTCTATAATTTTAGAAAAATTAAATAAAGTATCTATATTTTTGTTATTTCCACTACTTTTTGAACCTTTCATTTTCATCATTTCAGATAAGTCCATAGCGATGCTGTATTCGCCTGAACCGTCTTCGTTAAATTGATAAATTTGCTCTACGGTGCAACTAAATAGCGTTAAACTTGCGATAAGTAATGTAATTATTTTTCTCATAATTTGTTAAATATAAAACCGCAAAGAAAACTTTGCGGTTGGTTATTGTTTTTTTTAAAATGGCAAATCGTCTGGTTCTGTTTCTGTGTTTTCAGGTGCAGGTTCGAACGCAGGTGGAGGTGTTTGGTTTTGAGCCTGTTGAGGCATTAAATTTTCTATTCTCCAACCTTGAATAGTGTTAAAATAAATTGCCTGACCTTCTGGGTTAATCCACTCACGACCTCTCAAATTTATTGAAACTTTAACATCTTGACCAACTTGATAATTGTCTAATAAAGCACATTTATCTTGTACAAATTGAATTGATAAATGTTGAGGATATTGCTCATCAGTTGTTACAACAATATCTCTTTTTTGAAATCCGTTATTCCCAACAGTTTCAGTTGCTTTGATTAATTTAATTCTTCCTATTACTTCCATGCTTCTTTATTAAAATGTTTACGATGAAATGCAAATTTATGAAATTAAAAATAAATAATCGTTTAAATAGGCTATAAAATTTTTAGTAATTTTGTTTTATGAAAGTATTAAAAAACAAGCAATTATTTAAATATATATCAATTCTTATATCTGTTGCAATTGTAGGATTTATTTTATGGAATACAAGCATTTTTCTTAATAAATTCAAGAGAGATGAGCGTTCTAAAATGCAAGTTTACGCCGCTACAATAGAGGAAGTTACCAATAATCCTAATCTTAACGATGATTTTAATTTAGTTTCAAAAATTTATCATCACGTGGATGGAATTCCGTCAATTTTAACAAACGAAGAAGGTGAAATTTTGGCATACAATAATTTAGATAGCTTAAAAGTTTCAGACGAATCGTATTTAAAGGAGCAGTTAAAAAGGATGAAAAAAGAAAACACACCTATTAAAACCGCTCAAAATCAGTATGTTTATTATCGAAATTCGGATTTATTACATTTACTTAAATATTATCCGATTGCTTTATTTTTAATTTTAGGTTTATTTTTAACGGTAATTTATTTCTTTTTTAATTCATCAAAAATAGCCGAACAAAACAGACTTTGGACAGGAATGGCAAAGGAAACAGCGCATCAAATAGGAACGCCATTGTCATCTTTAATGGGTTGGCTAACGATATTAAAAGAGGAAGAAATAAATCCTTTGTATGTTGATGAAATAGAAAAAGATGTTAACAGATTAAGTGTTATAACAAACAGATTTTCGCAAATAGGAGCTATTCCAAAATTAGAAAATGGAAATATTGTAACACTTTGTGAAAAAACTTTTAATTACTTAGAATCAAGGAGTTCGAAACAGGTTTCCTTTGTTTTTGAAAGTGATATTCCTAAAATTAACATCAAATTTAATAAGGAATTGATTGGTTGGGTAATTGAAAATTTGATAAAAAATGCTATCGATGCTATGAGGGGTAAAGGAAAAATTACTTTGAAGATTAGCCAGATAAGTAAAGGAGTGAAAATTAATGTTTCAGATACGGGAAAAGGAATTCCGAAATCTTTGCATAAAACGGTTTTTAATGCGGGTTTTACAACTAAAAAACGAGGCTGGGGGTTAGGTTTATCTCTTTCTAAAAGAATTATCAAAAATTATCATAATGGTAGAATTTATGTCAAAAAATCTGAAAAAAATAAGGGAACTACCTTTGAAATTATACTTTAAAAAATAATGCGAGTTCGAAACCAAACCCGCATTATAAAAATTAAACTTAAACCCTATTAAAAACCTAAATTATATCCTACTGATAATGATAAAACATGGTGTTTTGTGTTTGTTAAATCACTATTATCAATATCTCCTAAACTAAATTGATATATTCCTTCAATTACAAATCCTCCTATCTCAGTTCCAATTCCCATTTGTAAACCATAATCAAAACGTTTTGTCTTATCAATTTCTTCTCCCCACTTAATGTCAGATTCACCTATTTTAGTTTCTCCTTTCATCCCTAAAGCTTTTCTAAGATCGTTACTCAAACTCTCTGCTATAGTTTTAAAACTTTCACCTATTTCTTTTCCGTCTTGTAATAATTTAGTTGTACTAGTCCCTGCTAAACCAACACCAACATAAGGTCCGAATTTCCCATAAACTTGTACACCTCCCACATTATACATTCCTTTTAATGAAACAGGAACATTTAAATAGTACATGTTTTTTTTAGTTTGTAAATTGTATTTACCAGAAATTCTGTCATATTTTAATCCTTTTGTATTAAAAATAAGCCCCCCTTCAAATCCAAAGTTTTCATGAAAATCAATACCAGCTGTCAAACCAATATGATACCCTAACAGAAACTTTCTATTATCTTCTACGAATTTACTCGAGTTCTCAAATTTAGTAGACATATTAGATAGGTTTACCCCTCCTTTAATACCAAACTTGGCTGTTTGAGCATTAATTGTAATAGTAGCAAATAAAATTGCCATTGTAATCATTTTTTTCATTGTACTAATGTTTTAAAATTATATTTTACATCAGCAAATATCATACTAATTTAATTTAATATCCAAATAAAAAATGAATTTATAGTACTAGTTTAAAAAGTATTAAAAAACGTTTTAAACTATTTTTAGCCATTTTTATTAAACAAATAGCTTTCTGAGTTGTTTATTTTTAAATGATTAAAAAAATTGTTAATAAATAACCTTAAAACAATATAAAAAACCTTTGCTCTAAAATATAATTATTGTATATTGCAGATTATTTGACATCATTACACTATTTACATAAATATAATATAATTATTTATTTATTAGATAGTTATGATGTTTTTAAACAAACTTAACATTAATATTTTTTAAATAAATATATATGACAGACGGAGAAAAGTTAATTCCAGTTAACATTGAGGAAGAAATGAAGTCAGCCTACATTGATTATTCAATGTCGGTAATTGTATCAAGGGCATTACCAGACGTTCGTGACGGATTAAAACCCGTTCACAGACGTGTATTATATGGTATGCACGAATTAGGAATAAAATCAACGGGAGCATACAAAAAGTCTGCGAGAGTTGTTGGGGAAGTTCTCGGTAAGTACCACCCACATGGCGACACGTCGGTTTATGATTCTATGGTGCGTATGGCGCAAGAGTGGTCGATGCGTTACATGATGATTGACGGACAAGGAAACTTTGGTTCGGTTGATGGCGATAGCCCTGCAGCGATGCGTTATACTGAGGTACGTATGCAAAAAATTTCGGAAGAAATGCTTTCGGATATTGAAAAAGATACTGTTGATCATAAACTGAACTTTGATGATACCTTAAAAGAACCTACAGTTTTACCTACTCGTATTCCGAACTTGTTAGTGAACGGAGCGTCAGGGATCGCTGTTGGTATGGCGACCAATATGGCGCCCCATAACTTAACAGAGGTTATCAACGGAACGGTTGCGTACATCGACAATAGAGATATTGAAATTGATGAATTAATGCAACATGTCAAAGCTCCAGATTTCCCTACAGGTGGAATCATCTACGGATATGACGGCGTAAGAGACGCCTTCCATACAGGGCGTGGGCGTATCGTAATGCGTGCAAAAGCAAGAATTGAAGAGGTAAAAGGTCGTGAATGTATCATCGTTTCTGAAATTCCATATCAAGTAAACAAAGCAGATATGATTAAAAAAACTGCTGACTTGGTAAATGAGAAAAAATTAACAGGAATCTCTAGTATTCGTGATGAATCTGACCGTAAAGGTATGCGTATCGTTTATACCTTAAAGAAAGATGCTATTCCAAATATTGTTTTAAATAAATTATTTAAATTCACGCAGTTACAAACATCTTTTAGTGTAAATAATATCGCTCTTGTAAATGGACGTCCTGAACAATTAAACTTAAAACAATTAATTCATCATTTCGTTGAACATCGTCACGAGGTAATTGTTCGTAGAACGCAATATGAGCTTAAAAAAGCAGAAGAAAGAGCACACATTTTAGAGGGATTAATCATCGCATCTGATAATATTGATGAAGTTATTGCTTTAATCAGAGCTTCTAAAAGCCGTGATGAAGCACGTGAAAAATTGATGGAACGCTTTGAACTTACTGAAATTCAAGCAAGAGCAATCGTAGAAATGCGATTGGGTCAATTAACAGGTTTAGAACAAGACAAATTACGTGCTGAATATGCTGAAATCAAAAAATTAATTGATGATTTAAAAGATATTTTAGCAAATGAGCCACGTCGTTACAATATTATAAAAGAAGAGTTAATCGCAATTCGTGATAAGTATGGTGATGAGCGTCGTTCTACAATAGAATATGCTGGTGGCGATATGCGTATTGAGGATATGATTCCTAATACAGAAGTTGTAGTAACTATTTCGCATGCTGGATATGTAAAACGTACAAATTTAGATGAATATAAAGTTCAGAATAGAGGTGGACGTGGTCAAAAAGGAGCTACAACTCGTAATGAAGATTTCCTAGAACATTTATTTATGGGAACAAATCATCAATATATGTTGTTCTTTACTCAAAAAGGAAAAGTATTTTGGATGCGAGTTTATGAAGTTCCTGAAGGTGGTAAAAATGCCAAGGGTCGTGCAATTCAGAATTTGATAAATCTTGAACAAGATGATAAAGTTAAAGCATTTTTAGTTACAGGTGATTTAACTGATACCGATTATATCAATTCGCATTACGTAGTAATGGCTACCAAAAAAGGACAAATCAAGAAAACAGCATTAGAGCAATATTCACGCCCAAGAGCGAATGGTGTTAATGCTATCAAAATCAAAGAGGGAGATGAATTGTTAGAAGTGAAATTGACAAATGGAGAAAATCATATTATGATGGCTCTAAAATCTGGTAAAGCAATCCGTTTTGAAGAAAGCAAAACACGCCCTATTGGTCGAACAGGATCTGGAGTTCGTGGAATTTCATTACAACATGAAAACGATGAAGTAATAGGTATGGTTGCTGTTGAAGATGAAAATAGTGATATCTTAGTAGTCTCAGAAAAAGGATATGGTAAACGTACTTCTTTAGATGCGTATCGTATCACAAATCGAGGTGGTAAAGGTGTAAAAACATTAAATATTTCTGAAAAAACAGGACAATTAGTTGCTATCAAAAATGTTGATGATTCAAATGATTTAATGATTATCAATAAATCAGGAATTACAATCCGATTAGCCGTAGAAAGTCTTCGAACAATGGGTAGAACTACACAAGGAGTTAAGTTAATTAATATTAAAGGTAAAGACGAAATCGCTGCGGTAGCAAAAGTTACTAAAGAAGACGATGATAGTGAATTAACAGAAGAAAATAACCAAGAATAATTTTAAATTTTAATTATATAAAATTATATAGAAATGAAAAAACAAATAACATTAGCATTAGGGCTTATTGTAATGGGTGCTTTTGCTCAAAAAAAGGAATTGAAAGCTGTTGAAAAAGCTGTAGATAACAACAAATTTGCTGAAGCAATTACAAAATCAAAAGCTTTCGAAAATGTAATGGCGGATGCAAAAGATAAGTATAAAACTAAATTTTATTTTCTGAAAGCTAAAGCTTTTAAAGGCTTAAAAAAATATTCAGATGCAAATAAAACTTTTAAAGTATTATTCAAATTAGAAAAAGATTTAGGTTCATCAAAATATACATCAAAAGCAAAACCTATTTTGCAAAATATGGCTCAAGAGGTTTCAAAAAAAGCCCTGGATCTATATAATAACAAAAAAGATTATAAAGGAGCAGCACGAAATTTCTATTTAACATATGAATTAAGCCCAAAGGATACGGTTTTTGCTTATAATGCAGCAATTGCATCTCAACAAGCAAAAGATTATGATGGGGCTTTGAAATATTATAAAGAATTACAAAAAATAAACTATTCAGGAGCACAAATAATTTATTATGTTACGGATAAGTCAGGAAATCTTATCAATGCAGGAAGTAAAGTACAACAAAAAATGCTTATTAAATCGCCTGAATATAGCAAGCCAAAAGATGAAGTAATTCCATCTAAAAAAGGAGAAATTGCTAAAAATGTAGCTTTAATTCTTAAAGAACAAGGTAAAACAGAAGAGGCTATGAAAGCTATTTCGGATGCTAGAAAATCAAATCCTAAAGATGATACGCTTATTTTTGCAGCTGCTGAAATTTATCATAAATTAAACAAAATGGATAAATATGAAGAATTGATGCGAGAAGCTACAAAACTTAGACCTAATGACGCTCAATTGTTCTATAATTTAGGAGTTGTGAATGCTAATGAAAAACAAGTTGATGAGGCAATCAAATATTATAAAAAGGCAATTTCTATAAAACCTAATTATTACGAAGCAAACCTTAATTTGGCAGCGGTTATCTTAAGTAAAGATGCAGAAATTATTGAAAAAATAAATAATGCAATCGATAAAAATGATACAGCTAGCTATAATAAATATGTTAAGGAACAAAAAGAAGTTTATAAGAGTTCTTTGCCTTATTTAAGAAAAGCTGATGAACTAAATAGAAGCCTTCAGACAGTGAAAACACTTAAAAACATTTACGAATCTTTAGAGATGAACAACGAAGCAAAAGAATATTTAGATTTATATAAAGCAATGAAGTAAAATTCATTTTATAAAATTTGAAAACTCGATTTGATATTTGTCAAATCGAGTTTTTACTTCTTTAAGATAATTAAAATTTAGGCATTTGCTGTTGCCAAAGTTTGTAATAATGTTGTTTTTGTTGATACAATTCGTTATGATTTCCTTGTTCAATAACGTTCCCTTTTTGTAGAACAACAATTTTATCAGCATTAATTACTGTACTTAAACGATGTGCAATAATTATAATCGTTTTGTTTTTCTCTCGTAATGAATTTACAGCCTTTTGAATATAATTTTCAGAAGTAGAATCTAACGAAGATGTTGCCTCATCTAAAACCAAAATTTCAGGTTTTTTGTATAAAGCCCTTGCAATGGCTATTCGTTGTTTTTGTCCGCCTGAAAGTGTAGCTCCATTTTCGCCAAGATAAGTATTAAATCCATTAGGCAGACTCTCAATAAATTCTAAAATGCCTATATCTTTACAAATTTGTATAATAAGTTCAGTATTAGGAGTAAAATCACCAACTGCAATGTTATCAATTACGTTTCCTGCAAACAAATCTATTTTTTGAGGAACAACACTTACCAATTGTCTTAAACTTTCATTATCAATATATTTCAAGTCGTAGTTTCCAATACTTATTTGCCCACTTTGTAATGGATACAAATTTTGTAATAAGGAAATTAAAGTTGATTTACCTGAACCACTTTCGCCAACAATGGCTGTGATTTTTCCTTTTGGAATGGTTAAATTAAAATCTGTAAAAACCTCAACTCGTGTTCCGTAACGGAAAGCCACTTTTGTGAATTGAATATCGCCAATATGCTCAGTTTTTAGTTTTATTTTTTCGGTGCTGTCTTCACGCTCCAAATCCATAATTTCAAACAAACGGTCGGCGGCAATCATTGCGTTTTGTATTTGTTTGTTTGCTCCTATTAAACTCGCCACAGGACTCATAAAATATCCTATTATTGCATAAAACGACATCAATTCTCCTGCTGTAATTTCTCGCTGAATAACAAAATACGAACCACTCCACAATAAAATTATCGTGAATAATTGAGCAATAATTCCTGTTGAAGTCCCTGAAAAAATAGAGTTTAAAGCCGATTTATATCCAATTTGTAACAAACTGATAAAACGAGTTTCAGTTTTAATATTTGCAAAATCTTCTAAACCAAAACGCTTAATTGTTCCGACTGCGTTTAAGGACTCCACCAACTGACTTTCTAAATCGGCAGAGCGTTCCATTATAGTACGTTCCGTTTTTTTATTCAACTTATTTACAACAATATAAATAATAAAATACAACGGAATTACCAATAACATTATTAAGGCTAATTTCCAATAATACATAAACATCAGCCCAAAAGAAAAGAACAAAATAAGTACATTAACGGTTAAAGACAGCGAAACATCGTTAATAAATAAACGAATTTTCACCGCATCATTTATCCGTGAAATAATTTCACCGACACGCATAGTGTCAAAAAACTGTTGTGGTAATTTTAGCAAATGCTTGTAGTAACCTAAAATTAATCGTGCGTCAATTTGTTGCCCTGTTTTAATTAAAAATATATCTTTGAATACACCTATAATAACTTTTAAAAGCAATAAAACCAGCATTACTACGCTTAATAAGTTTAGTAATTTGGTATTTCCGCCAACTAAAACATAATCGGTAATTTTTTGTATATAAATAGAGGTCGAAAACCCAAGCAAAGTATAAATAACTGCCCCAATAAAGGCTTGTAGTAATACAAATTTATGAGGTTTTAGCAAAAACCAAAAACGTTTGGCAACTGACACTTTT
>PDWI01010683.1_pt1 | contig 10224 bp, 12 predicted proteins | sample 1430891 | NCBI WGS metagenome assembly PDWI01 (sample SAMN01162508, study PRJNA174530) | Oral metagenome, whole genome shotgun sequencing project. | biome: Marine environment; feature: Marine mammal; material: Swab sample of the gingival sulcus; isolation source: swab sample of gingival sulcus... | reverse complement strand
AGCATAAACCCAGGCAGCACTCCCACCAACGCCAAAGGAATAGTCGCCATAATATAAAGTGGAATTCTCAGCGAGTTAAACTGTGCCACCAAAACAAAATAAATCAGAAAAATTGCCACCAAAAAGGCCAGCCCAAAATCACGAAACACTTCCAAAGTCAGTTGCCACTCGCCACCAATTTGCACTCGATAGCTCTGGCCGTCCTCATCCAGATAAGTAACGCCGAACAAGTTCCAACTTTTGACCTGCCCTTCACCGCTAGGCAAGCGATACTCTTTTACCAAATAACGCAAAGCGTCGATGGACGCGTAAACAATGCCTCGTTTTTCCATTTCGCCATCCACATAAATAGTAGGAAACTGATTGTCCGCCGCCACTAATTCATCCAAGGGAGCCGTCACCTCCTCCAAAATCTCAGCCAGCGCCACCAATTCCCCACTTTTGGCTCGCACATTGATTTTCCCGATATCATCCAATTGATTTCGGTCTTCAGTCTGAGCTCGCAAAACGATATAGTGTTGCTGAATAAATTTCTGCCCGTTGTCCAAACTATCGTGGAAGAGATCAATTTTCAACTGGTCAGTCACGGTTTTTAACGCCAAGAAAACCGCCTGTTGATTTACTCCTAGCTGCGACATCTTCTCTCGGTTCAAGCGATAAGTTTTCTCCACTCCATATTCATAACTAGACACATCCAAATCCACTATGCCCTTAATCTGACTGGACTTAGCCAGTAAATCGTTGGCAGTTGCTCTTAACATCGGCAAACTATCGCGCTCCTTGCCCTGAATTTTCAACTGATAAGTAGACAAAACCGGTGGTCCGGGAGGATCTTCAATGATTTTTAATTTCACATTTTCCCGCAAGGCTAAGGGCTGCAAAGTAGCCCGCACCTCGGAAGCAATCTCCTCGGAAGTAACTTTACGCTCTTTGTAATGGGTTAAATTAACCTTGATGGTAGCCTGCGACTGTCTCATCCTGCCGTCACTACCCTTAAACATTCCATTGAAATCAATAATTGGCGGCGCCCCAACTGTGGTTTGCAGACTTTTCACCTGCTCGTTCTTTTGAAGTTCCTGCTCCATTTTCCTAGCCACTTCATAAGTCTTGTCGACGCTAGTAGCAGCCGGTGCATCAATATAAAGATAAAATTGATCCCGATCGGCTTTGGGCAGCATCCTAAATTTGACTAGTCCCACTAATGGCAAAGCCACAGAAATTAAAAGCAAAATTACCGCCCCCGCCAAAATGATTTTTTCTTTTTTCGGCTGAATAAAAACTTTGGCCAGGAAGTTAGCATAAGCCAGCTCCACTTGATGCACCAAACTGGCAATCTTCTTTTGCCAACGAGAAATCAAGCCCTTATCTTCTTCTGTTTTTAGAAAATAGTTACTGATAAAAGGAGTAAGCGCCAACGCGATGAATAAAGAAAAAACAATCGCCAACGGCACAAAAAACGGAATTGGCGCCATATAAGGACCCATCATCCCCGTCACGAAAGCCATCGTAATAAAAGCAATCACCGTGGTAATAGTGGACATCACCAACCCACTGCCGACTTCCGCCACCGCCGTAGCGATCACTTTTTCTCGTTTCTGATTGGCTTTCTTTTTCAGCAAACGATAAATATTTTCCACCACCACGGTGGCATTGTCCACCAGCAGTCCAAGCGACAAAATGAGAGCAAATAAAGTAATCCGATTGATGGTTTGTCCAAACAACTGTCCCATTCCAAAAACACTCAGTAGCGCCAGCGGAATTACCACCGCTACCACCAAAGCACTTCTGGTGTTAAGAAAAAGCAGCAACACCAAAACCACGATAAGGATTGATTTAATCAAGCTGCCAGTCAAATTGCCAACCGAATCTTTGGCTACCTGCCCATCATCCCTAACCACTTCAATCTGCACATGCTCGGGAATAAAACCCCTTTGCTTTAGATTGTCCAATTCTTTTTGGACTTGTCGCGAAACGGTGGTGGCATTAGCGCCTGACTGCTTGGCAATTCCCACGAAAACCGCAGCTTGCGTCTTGTCTTTTTGAGTAAAATTAACATATTGAGTGGTATTGGCTTGGGTTAGCTCCACCTGAGCCACATCTTTAATTCGCACCGTCTCGCCCTCAGAACTTTTAATCACCAAATCTTCCAAGTCAGCACTGTCCTCAATCTGACCATAAACCCTAAACGGCAAATTGAATTGATTGTCTTTTAATTCTAAATTGAGATTGTGCAAATTGTTTTGAGTGATAGCTTGACTGACCTCGGCTACTGTCAAATTGAAATGGGTCAACTTTTCCACATCCAAATTAACCACCAAGTCAGAGTGCTTGCCGCCCCGTACCTGCGTCTTAGCCACGCCTTTGAGATATTTCATTTTGTCAGCCAAATCCAACCCAAAAGACTGCAATGACTGAGGGGAAAATTTGTCAGAAGTTACCGCCAAAGTGACAATCGGCACATCATCCACATCAATTTCCTCAATCATCGGATCAAGCGCCCCGTGCGGTTTTTCATTCATATTGGAACGCATCCGCTGCACCAAATCAACCTTGGCTTCCTGCTTGCTAAAGCCGACATCAAAGTTGACCACCACTACACTTCTCCCAGGGAAAGTCTGGGAATAAATCTCATCCACGGCGGCAATTTCGCGCACCTTGTTTTCCATCGGACGAGTGATTAACTCATAAGTCTCCTCTGCCGTAGCCCAAGGAAAATCAGTAGTAATACGAAAGGCGGGCGCGACGATTTCCGGATTATACTGCTTCGGCATCAACCAAAAACCAAGTAGCCCAAAAGCAATCATCAAAAGAATGACCAAAATGCCAAGATTTTTGTTGTGCAAAAAAATATTGGCTGATTTGAAGAAGAAATTTTGCTTTTTATCCATCTTTTTTAATTATTTTCCGCTACTTGAACCAAATCACCGTCTTTCAGGGTGTGAACATTGGAAATAATCACCTTGCTGCCGGCGGGAATGCCCTTGAGCAAAACTTTAGCCTCTTTTTCAGCCACCGGCTCCACTTTTTGCGCCACCGCCTTGCCCGCTTGCTCCAGAAAAACAAACTGATCGCTATACTTTCTCACTACCGCTGTGGCAGGTAGCTCCGCACCCACCTGAAATTCACCCTGCTGCCAAACTACCTCCACAAAATCTCCCGCATTTAACTTTTCCGCCTCTGTCAAATCTAAAAATTTAGCCCGTACCAGCAACTTTTGCGAATGCTGATTGGGTGAAGGACTGATGGCAAAAACTGAAATTTCCACTTTCTTGCCGTCTTTTTCCAAGTATAATTTTTCGCTTATTTGCAAATCACCAGCTTCACTGCCTGCTACTTCCCACTGCACTTCCTTTTTTGATTTATCCCCCACTACCGTTGCCAAGGGCTGCCCTACTGTCACCACATCACCACTGTGCACCAATTTATTGGCTAGAAATCCGGCAAAAGGTGCCCTCAAATTAGCTTTGGCTAAATAGGCAAGATTTTCCGCTCGTGCTGCACGCAATTGTTCTGACTGCAACTTAAATTGAGCCCGTTGTTCCGGCTTCAAATCATCCCATTTGCGTCGCATCAAGCGCTCCTCCTCTTCCCCCATCTTTAACGCAATATCAGCCTGCTTTTGGCGCGCCCATAACTCATCCGCTTTAATTCGGGCCAAGAACTGACCTTTTCTTACGGAATCGCCTTGATTTAATTCAAAACCTGCAACCACGCCGCCAACCTGAGCCGCCAAAGTCGCCTGCTGACTATACTGCACTCGCCCGCTAAAAGAAGTTTCTTTTTGCCACTGGCTTTCCTTGGCAATTTGAACCACCACCTTCGTTGGCTTAGCTGAAGCTTTTTTCTTATTCTCCGACCAAGAAGAAGAGGATTGATAAATGATAAACCCCAAGAAAACCAGTGCTAAAATTGATAAAATATATTTTTTCATAAACTTATTGTTACTTAGTCTGAGCGGTTTTTACAATTTTGATTATATCCTGTTTCAGTTTGTCCGCTTTGGCCTTGCCTTTTGCTGTGAAAATTTTTCCTTCTTCAGTCGCTTCATTCAAATGGTGCTCCAACATCAATAAGTTGATTGATTTCAAAAGCCCAATCACGGCTAGGTTCTGCTGAATAACCGCAAAGCAATTCCCTTTTTTGTTTTCACCCACTTGCTTGGTGATTTTATTTAAACTGGAACAGGCTTTTTTCAAAGCAATTTCAATTTTAGCTTTATTGTCTTGCATAAGATTGGAAAATATAATGAATTATTAAAAATACCTACACCAATGGTATAGGTATTTGAGTAATTTGTCAAGCAAGTATAATTCAAAGCATAATAAAAAGTGCCAAATGTATGTAGACATCCTCAAGACTATTGACAACACCGCATTATCCGCTACAATAAAACTAACTTGAAAAAGTCCCAAGGTTTTTCCGTCTTTAAATAATGGTTATGCTTAAAAATCTATCAATAAAGCAAAGCCAACAAAGAACCAGAAAAACCACTGCCACCAATGGGTGGGTTTTGTTATAATTAATGTAAGAAATAGATGATTTACGAAATCAACTTTCTAGTACTTCAGTCACGGACCGAAAAGCTAGACAAAATCAGAGCTGAAATTGAAAAGTTAATCAGCCAAGGGAGCGAAAAGATTACCGACAAAATGCTTTACCAAAAGCGTAAGTTGGCTTATGAAATTAGCCATGAAAGGTATGGTTTTTATACCGTTTATCGCTTTGAGCTAAAAAGCCAGGCTGGCAAGAAACTGGATGAAATCAAAAAAAGTCTCAATTTAAATCAAGACATTGCTCGCTATTTGATTGTCAAAGCTGATGAATTACCAGAATTAGCCATTAAGAAAGAAGAAGTAGCTGAAGAAAAAACCCAAATTGCTGCCGCTCCCAAAGAGGAAGCAAAAGAAACAGTGACGGAAGAAAAGACAGAGCCTAAAAAAGAAGAAAAAGTAGTAGCGGCGGAACCACAGAAAAAAAGTATTAAAGAAGAAGTAGCTGAAGTACTTAAAGACGAAGATGAAGAGGAAGAAGAAGTAGCTGAAGTAAAAGCGGAATCTGAAGAGAAAGTCGCAGAAAAAAAAGAAGAAGCACCTAAAAAGAAAGAGGCAAAGAAAACAGTTGAAGATAAAAAATCTACAGAAAAAGAAGAATCCAAAGAAACCGCTCCCAAGAAAAAAGCAACCGATAAGACTAAAGACAAAAAAGAGAAGAAAAAACCTGCTAATTTAGAAGATTTAGACAAAAAGTTGGATGAAATTTTAGACATCTAATTTAAAATCACTAACTAAAACAAAATTAATTATTAAATTCAAAATTATGGATTTAAACAAAGTAATGTTGATTGGCAACATTGTCAGCGATCCTGAAGCAAGGACCATTCCTTCAGGACAAAATGTAGCGAAGTTCCGCTTGGCTACCAACCGTCGCTGGAAAAACCAAAGCACTGGCGAAATGCAGGAGGAAAGCCAGTTTCACAACATTGTCGCTTGGGGAAAATTATCTGACATTATCACTCAGTACACCAAGAAAGGTCAGAAAATTTACATTGAAGGTCGACTCACTCATCGCAGCTATGAAGATCAGCAAGGACAGAAAAAATACTGGACTGAAGTGGTCGCCGATAATATGATTATGCTGGGCGGGAAAGATGGCGCTGCTATGGCAGGTGCCCCTAGCGCCCCAGCCAACAATAACAAGCCAGAAAAAGACATCAATGTTCCACCAGCGGAAGAAATTCCCACCATCGACATCGATGACGAAAAAGAAGAAGTGAAAGTGGAAGACATTCCCTTTTAAAGTTAACCGTTAATTTTAGATAATTATTTATGAAGAAGAATCATTCCTATCCGGCAGTAGTCAAGAAAGAATGCTATCTTTGTCAGAACAATGTGCAAGTAGTTGATTACAAAGACATCGTCTTTTTGCGCAAGTTTATCAACACTGTAGGGAAAATCATTCCCCCCAAGCGCAGTGGCACTTGCACCAAACATCAACGCATCCTGACTAAGGCGATTAAACAATCACGCGTGATTGGACTATTGCCTTTTGTGGCTAAATAAAATCAAAATCAATGCTTAACCTAGGCGAAATCAAAGTTGGCAAAAAAATAATTCTCGACGGCGATCCATTGGTTGTTTTAGCTAGCCAACATTCCAAAATGGGTCGAGCGGGTGCAGTCCTCCGTACTAAACTAAAAAACATCCGCACGGGTGATATTTTCAGTAAAACTTTTCAGGGCAATGACAAAGTGGAAGAAGCCGAACTAGACTCTAAACAGGCTCAGTTTCTTTATCAAGACGACGAGCTTTTCTACTTTATGGATCAAGCTGATTACAGCCAGCTGGAACTAGCCGGCAAAATCATTGGCGAAAATGCCAACTTCCTCAAGGAAGGCGCAGAAGTAAGCATTCTCTATTTTGACGGCCAGCCCATCAATTTGGAATTACCGGTCAAAGTTGAACTGAAAGTAGTGGAGGCGCCACCTTCCATCAAAGGCAATACCGCCGATGGCGGCTCTAAACAAGTGGAGCTGGAAACGGGAGTGAAAGTCAGTGTTCCGCTATTTATTGAAAAAGACGACATCATCCGCATCAACACTCAAACCGGCGAATATTCGGAGCGGGTTAATAAGAAATAGCAACTATTTATCTAAAAGAAAAATCTATCCAGACAAAAAGAGCCCTAAGGCTCTTTTTGGTTTTTGAAAAAATCAATCCACTGAATTAAAATCAATGAGTTCCACTAGATCTTCTCTTCCAAAAATCTCATCCACCTTACAAAAATTAACTTGCCTTTCCCTTTCTTCCAAACAAAGATAACCCGCTCCCTCAATATTAGGTCTTCCCGACAGAAAAACAAATTTGTCATTTTTGGCTAAAATTTCAGCCTGTTTACACTCAATATTATCATTACAGGCACTTTCCGAATATTCTTTTGCCGGAATAACGATAATATTCCAAACTTTCATTTTTTCGATATAGCCGAGCTCCGGCTGATTAAAAGAGCGAAGTACTTTATTGTCTAGCTGATAATTCACACCCACCCTTGTTATTGAAATTTGCTGGTCAAGCCCCACCCGAGATTGAGTTTGGTCAATCTCAAATGAATAATGCTTAATATTCCCAGGCAGTTTCATCTCAAAACCAAAATCTTTATTTTGATATTTTCCCCACGAAGAAGTATCAGTTTTTTCACACTCAAAATCGTTCTCAGTACAAATCGAGCTGCTAACGTCTTGATAATGGAGCCCGTGTTTTGATTCATTATATTTTTCAATTTCATAAGCCATATTAGGTGCATTAAAGCAGTAATGAACACCCGCACCAAAAAAAATTATTGCCAGCAATAATCCTAGCCCATAAGGGAAAATCTTTTTAAGCAAATTTAATTTAGACTTATTTTTTCTCATTTGAGTTAATTATTTACCCAAAGATAAAATCCTCAAAAATGGATTGGGCAAAACAAAAATCTAACCAAAATAGCTATCCAGCAATCGTTCCACTTTATCGGCAAAAATTTTTCCATAAATCACTTCGCCAATTTGCACATTGGGCCCCATCATGCACTGTCCAAAACAACCGACTCTTTCCAAATTCAATTTAATTCCGCTTTGATTGGTTTCAAGATATTTTTCCACTGCGCTAACAATTTCCTCACCACCTTTTGAGCTGCAGGTTGCTCCGTCACACACTCCCACTGTAATTTCAGTCAGCTCCTTATTCTGAATTTTTTGATACAATTCGTAAGTGCTAAAAATTTGACTTCTAGTTAATTCAAAGTAGCGGGCAATTTTATCAGCCTCGCCTTCTTCAATTTTTCCTCCCTGTTTAGTTATTTCCCTTATCGCCGGCAACAGATTAATTGGATTACTGCCAAATTCTAATAAGATTTCTATTTTTGATGTTTGTGTTGTATGCTATATCTGCGAAAATATCTTTATTTGAGGGTTCCATTGTTTTTGTTTCTATTTTTTACAAAAAGATTAAAGTCAAAAATATCTTGTGCTTCTTTGTCCCATTTTTCACGGTGCAACATCTGAACTGTTATGAAAATATCTTGTTTTTTGTCATAACTATCTATTCTCTCTAATCTTCCACTGTAATCTTTGTCTATGATTTTATTAAAACTATAAGGCAAAATAGTATCTGTCATAAAAATATAATATCTAGATATGCCATATTTATTCTGTATTTCAAACCTCTTATATGTTTTATCGAACATAATAGTATCTTTTAAGTCTTTTCTTTTACGATAAAAAGGCACTTCTCCTTTATAAAAAACAGCACCGCTTTCTTTGATAAAAACCGATTTTTCTTCTCCGTATATAATATTAGATAGTAAAAAATTTTCTTTTTCACTTTTAATAGTATAAAAGGAACTGTCTTTTATAAAAAAAATGTTTTGTGTAATTTCTGGCACATACACATTTGGAATGATTTCAACAATTTCATTGTTTAGATAATTAATTTTAGAGGTATGTATGTATTTTACATCTTTAAGTCCTTGCGAAGCATTTAAATATAGAGTTGTAAAAATATCTATTGCTCCTTTTGGCGAATGAATTTTATTTTTTGTACAAGAACAAAAAATAAAAACAAACATTACTAAACTGTATATAAGTTTCATAGTTACAGACCTCTTTTTATATTATGTTCTTTGACTTGTGCTTTTTTATTATCTTCTAATTCAATCGCTTTAATGGGTTTATTCGTATTTATACGATTCATTTTATCATCATATAAATTTAATGTTTTGTATTGAGGATTAAGAATTGCTTTTCCCTGCATGTCTTTATTTTCGTGATTAAATTTAACTTTAACGATATTTCCTTTTTCTAAAGATTTTATGACTAGATTTTTTTGTTCTTTATTCTCAAATTTTAAATTTGAATGTTCAACTATTTTAACCGTATCTACGCCGTAATTTTTGTTGTAAACTTCCATTTTATATTTTCCATACTTAATTTATTTAAAAAATATTTTGTCTTCAAAGTTAAGAATAAAACATAACACACACAATATCAAATAGTTGAATGATTGCTATTTGTTCTTTATTGGTCTTAAATGAATATCCTTTTATATTATTAGTTGCTATTTGTTCTTTATTAATCTAAAAACGACCTATTTATAAAAATATAAACAGGTCGTTTTTCATTTTTTATGTAGATCTTATATTTTTCTACCTCTTCTAACTTCTAATTCTATTTCCTTCTTTTCATCTCTTTTACGATTAGCGTCTTCATATAAATCAGGATCATTTACATCTAACTCTATTTTAGATTTTCCTGCATTTTTATTTAGTTCTAGGCTTACCGAATTAACTGTTTCTATTTCATTAGAAACTATATTCATATTTTGGGTAATTTCTTTTGCAATTTCTGGAAATTTATCAATCTTATCTAACAGAAATTCTTTTAATTTTAAAAGTTCTATTTTGTATTTATTAACTTCATTAATTTCCTTTTTTTCAATAACAATTTTAGTTAAATCCTTAATATCTTTTTGTAAATCATACTCTTTTACTATCTGCCCTTCTCTTTCTTTTTGTGCGATAAAAACTTTTGTATTATAGTCTAATGTTTTGGGGTCTGATAAATTAGTCAATTTTGAGTATTGTATATTAGACTGGCTATTTTTTAATATTTCTGATATATCTATATCTCGTTGATAAGTATTAACATCCAATTTTTTATTATTTTCTTTTAGTTGAAATGTTATTCTATCTTTTTCATTATCGACTACAATAATATAACCAGATAAAAATTTTTCAAAATCCCTTTCACTTAATTTTGGGGATATTTTATTTTCTTTGTCTAAAATACCATAATGTTTTAATTCGCTTAAAGGTAATTCTTCGTTTATCATATTATAAATGTTTTAAGTTGTTATTATTTTGAATAATTTTATCAGAAATTTCAATGGATCTATAAATTTATTGTTTTCCTTGACAGCAAAATGTAAATGTGGACCTGTGGTTAAACCACTATTACCACTTTGAGCTATCACATCTCCGGCTTTTACAATATCATTTTTTGCATAATATATTTTTGATAAATGTAGATATATTGTTTCAAACTTATTGTAGTGTGTTATTTTAATATACCTACCATTAGTATTGCTTACTCCTATATCTTTTACTACTCCGTCTAATACTGAATAAACTGGTTCATAATTTGCTTTTATATCAATGCCTCTGTGATACATTATTTTTTTTAACATTGGGTGT
>PDWI01010682.1_pt1 | contig 10224 bp, 8 predicted proteins | sample 1430891 | NCBI WGS metagenome assembly PDWI01 (sample SAMN01162508, study PRJNA174530) | Oral metagenome, whole genome shotgun sequencing project. | biome: Marine environment; feature: Marine mammal; material: Swab sample of the gingival sulcus; isolation source: swab sample of gingival sulcus... | reverse complement strand
ATGTCTTGCCCTCTGTGGTCAATGAAGGCGGAAAATGCCTCCTCAAAACTCATCTTTCTGTCAAAACCTGCCCTGTTGGCAACTAAAATGGGAACGCCATTTTCCGCCGCCCGTCCTTTCCATACCTCCAGGGGGTTTAGCCCCATATTTGGCCAGTTGGCAGGAATTAAAAACATTCGAGCTCCCCGAAGTGCAGTGGCCCTTGCCAGAAGTGCAAAATAGGAATCGGAACAGATTAGCACCCCCACCCTGCCCCAGGGAGTCTCAAAGGTATTGTCTTGGTTGGCATCTCCGCAACATGCCCAGCGATACTCTCCATTTATCTTGTTGTAAAGCAGTTCAGCCTCTCCCCGGGGACCAAAAACTATGGCTGAATTATATATTATTCGGCTCCCCGGTGCCCTGTAAGCCGCCCCAAGGCATATATAGTTTTGAAACTCACCGGCAAGGGAGGCGAAATTTTGATAGATTTCAGATTCTTCGTTTATGGTCATGTGAATCAGTTCATCTCTGCTTTGAAAGGAATATCCCGAAAGTCCCATTTCAGTATTCACTATTATTTTAGCTCCCCCCTGAGATGCCCCACGGTTGAGCTCCAGGAGATGTTCACAGTTTCTTTGAAAGTTGGAATGCTCAACCAGAGGGTGAATCACTGCGGTTGTTAAAAATTTATTATCACTGCTCATCCCTGCACCCACTTGTCTATAAATCCCATTGAAATTGCATCATTAACATAGTTTGTAAAATCATCTCCAAAGAGGCCCCGGTTAATCTTTTTAAGATTTTTCATGTAGGAGGTTATGGCCTGAAAGTTTCCCGACACTGCCGCCGCGATTTGCGCGCCATGATAGTTAAAGATTTCAGGAACACAGCTTTCGGGAAGTATGCCCCAAACCACCTTGTCTCTGAGATGAACAAGAGCTGCCACGGAGGCAACCACCAGAGGGTCCCTGTCCACCTGACTGAAGTTCTTGTCAAACAGAACCGCCATTTCCTCATCAAGTCCCCTTGCCACCCTCTGAACCATGTCTTCTTTAGTGAGCCCGAATCTCTCCATGTGGGCAAGGCATGAGCGCCGTGACTGGGGAGTGAGCTGATTTTGAAGAGCCAGGGTTTCCTTAATGGCAGCAAAGACAGCCTTGCCAATGAGTTCACCCAGAACGGAATGCTTCCCTGCACCGGTGAGGGCCTTCCCAGTTCCCTGTGCAGCGGCCACGGCAATCTGGTCTGTTCCCGTACCCGTGGCAAGACCATCGGAGTATCGGGAACTAACTGCCAGTTCTTGCAGCACTGCAGTCTTGGCCTCCGTGGCAGTCATAACTGTTCTCACCATGGCTCCGTCTGTGAGTGGCCTGTTGATAAAGAGCATTGTATTTATGGTTCCATGAAAAACGGGCTCCTCATGGCCGACCCGGTCATAGGAGTCTTCTGTTTCAAAATAGGAGGCAGGGTCACCCACCCTGCCGGCATTGCCCTCAACTCCTCCCGTGCAAACTGCAAGAACGGAAAGGTCTCTAAAGGAGATTTCCTTGTGAACCGCATATCTCATATTCGCTGCAGTGCCCAGAGTAACGCATTTATCATGGGGCAAGCCATATCTTTCGCATGTCAGCTCTCTGTACTTTTCGGGGTCAGATGCAGCAATGGAATGGCCTCCCCTGTGATGGTCCTTGGGCTCGCAGGACTGGTGATTATACATGAAAGACATATCATGCTGCAAGCCCCCCCCTGCCCTGCAGGTTGAAAGCACCTTGTGGGGCTTGAGAAATTCAGCATATATTATCTTCTCCTCTCTTTTAAGAATGAGACAGTCTCCAAACTCTCTGAGAATCATGGTTTTCCTCTAAAAAATATTCAATATAATAAAATAAGTTCAGTTTAAAATAATCCAAAATCGAGAAAAAATTAGAACCAAGAGCCGAAGATAGATTTTTTTGTGCGCCCCTAACCTAATTTTATTGAGAAAAAGGTACTCCGCCTCATGGGGCGAAGTACCCGTAAATCCATATCAAATTATAGTTCAAGCTTTCAGGAAAGCACACTACCTGTCACTTAAATTTACCTATAATTTTAACAGCCCGGCAAAAAACAACTTGCTTATATAGAAAGCTTTAGACCCCCATAAATCTCTCTTCCTGGCATTTGGTATCCACCTTCGGTATAGTCCTTGCCCAAAAGATTCTCACATCTTAACCAAAGATCAACATATTCAACAACTTTATATGCAACATTGCAGTCAAAAGAAATTACTCCATCCTCTTCATAATCATGCGATGTCCAACTTGGATCACGAAGAGTAAAATTCAGAGCGCTTCTGTACGATGCTCTGATAAAAGTTGTTAGGTTTTTGATGGGATACACTGTCAGTGTAGCAGTCAGCTTATGCTTAGGCGTATAAGCTGCATCTTCAAAATCATCTGCCTTTGTGGCCTTATATTGTGCCTTAAGAAAGGTATATGCCAAATTAAACTTTGCCAAAGAGCTGAATCGTGCATTGAAAAAGGCCTCAAAGCCCTTAGAGAAAGCCTCTCCTCCTGCCTGGTCATATTTAGAAATGGCACCATTATAGATGAGTTTATCTTCAAAGTCTGTATAGAAAAAGGTAAGACCGGTTTTAGCGATATTCAAAACATCATACTCAACCCCGGCTTCATAGTTTATACTTTTTTCCGGCTCAAGGTTCTCATCGCCTATGACTACAAAAACTCCACTTGAAAGATATCCTCCATAGAGTTCATAGAGGGAAGGCATTCTATAACCGCTACTAATAGCGGCATGTATCTTCACTCCTAAATCTTTTAAAGATAAAGCCGATGATGCATCATAGACAAACTGATTGTCAAACTTTTCTGGCATGACAAATCTGCCCCCCAAATTCAAGTTGACCATATCATCAAGAAAGGAAACCTGCAATAAACCATATACATCTGAAGTATGATATTTAACATCATGGACATGAACAGTCCAATCCTCATCACCTGTATTGGGAAACCCATCGGGACCTTTTGCATCTGTTGGCGACTTATCTACAAGTTTTTGTATCTGGTGGTCAGCACCCAAGCTTAGAAGAATAAAGTCATTCACTGCCACATTGTGCTGCATGTCAAAGATAAAATCCTCTCCATCGAAGTAGCTTTTATTATTAGAGTTGGCCCCCCAAAAATAATGTCTATCCGTATTGGTATATGAACCCTTTAACTCATAATCCCAATTATCAAAAACCCTATGGGCGACCTTTAAACCGGTTGTACTGAGAAGTCCCTCTCTATGCTTATCATCTACAGGGTCACCTCCCGGGACGAGTTTCAACGCAGCATCCAGATTCGGGGTTGTCCCCAGACCCAAGTCTGTTTTATAGTTCAGGGTGGCAAGGTCAACTTGAATTTTCCCAAAATCATATCCCATCATTGCAGAGAGACCTAAGTTCTTGTAAAACTGGGTGTCATCTACTCCCTCCTTGGTAGTACCCTCTGACCAGACATAGGTAGGATTCAAGTTAATATAGAAGTCTCCCGCACCATAGGAAACCCCGCCTTTAACCGTAAACTGTTTCTTTCCTCCATATTCAGTGCTCAATTCACCATGAATACCCTGGGAAGATTTGCCGGGTAGAATATTAATAACACCGCCAATAGCGCGAGAGCCATATAGAGAACTCCCTGTTCCTTTAAGAACTTCCACCCTTGATATATTAGAGGGAATATACATATCTTCTATAAAAAAGGAAGCATCTCCCTGAGTAGATGCACTATCATTCAGAGGAATCCCGTTAAACTGAAACTGTGTATAGCTGGAAGGAATTCCTCTCACACTAACAGTGGTAAACTGACCGGCACTGCCATTTCTTTTCACAAAAACTCCGGGGAGATTGTCAAGAAATTCAGGCAAATAGGCCTCCTTTGCATCGTCAAAGTCCTTTTTAGTTATGACATTGACACTTTTAGTAATTTTTTCTACGGAAACTTCCGTTTTGGTTGCTGTTACAACCACCTTTCCCAACTCCTCTTTCTTCGTCTCATTTTCCTCTACCCCTATCTCCTGCGCAGAGAGAGAGAGCAAAAACAAGGCAAATAACACTTTTAACGTGTAAAGAAATTTTGTTCTTCATGCTATTCTCCTTTTAGAATGTAATTTTTTATAAAAACTGCTGAAAACCAGCAAGTTTTTATCAATACCCATGAGCAGCCTCTGTAAAAAGACCTATTTCCAAAAAAAATAATCACAAAAAAACCCGAAGCCTCAGGGCTTCGGGATTTCCATTTTATCCTCAAAACATTAAAGACTTTCACTTCCCATGAAAATCTTCACCATGCGTTAACAGTTCTTCTGGCTCTCGGATCAACCTAATAACCAAACCTTCCCGCACTAGCAGTGGTAACCTATGGCTTTCGTCCCCGATTACAGCGATGGATTCGCTCCCGATTTTTACGGGATTATCTCAAGTCTCCGTGTTATGGAGAATTAACGCAGTTAAATGTTTTCTTCTATTCCTTTTAATTACTATATTATGGCAAGTAAAAGTATAAATACCATGGGTGTCAATATAAAATTGCACAAAATTTACTGAAAGAACCCCTAGTTCACGTTTGAAGTCATCGTATCGATTACATAAAATTCTTGGCTAATTCAAGCATTTTATCCAGGAGCTCTTTTAATTTGGGACATCTCATATATGCAATATTGGGGTCAAGCCTATGAAACAGCTCTCTTCCATTTACAACCTTTTTATATGATCTCCCCGTTTTCTTTTCATAAAGTCTTTCTAATAATTTCCCAAGAGGATCATTAAAATTCACAGATTCAGGTTCTTTCACTTTTCCGGGAAAACTTTTTTGAATTTTATCCGGAAAAATAGAGGGATCGCTTAAAAGCCATGCTTCTATTTCATGTACTGCAAAAAAATGAAAAAAATTAGGATGACAGACCTTTCCCTCTATGTTTTCTTTACCCCAAGAATAACGCTCATCGCTATCTTTCATGTTATTCGGATAAAATGTGGGACCATAAAGATCTAACAAAGAGATAACTGCGATAACCTTATCTCGATCAGGGCCTTCCAAATACATTTTAGATTTTCTGGAAACATCTTTGCAGAGTTCACTCCAGCCTTCAAAACGCACAGGCTTAACTCCAACAGGTTTCTCAAGCTGAGGATCAAGCCACCTTTTGAAAAATTTTGGCAAAACTTTCTCTTCTGTATATCCCTCAACAAAAAGAATGAACTTCATGCCATTTGCTCCAGCTCCCCGGACTTAAACAGCCCCCCAGGGAATACTCATTTAACCAAAATTCAAAATTCTTATCCTCTAAAGTCTTAAAAGTAGTTTCTCCATTCTCCCACATAGCCACAGTGGTGGTAGGTCTATCACCAGTAAAAGCATCTAAGAACTGAGGGGAATGGGTTGTAAAGATAATCTGAGATTTTCGGGATGCCTCAGTAGCATACTCGGCAACGATAGGCAACATGGAGGGATGTAACCCTGTTTCCGGCTCATCAATCGCAATTACTGAAGGAGCAGAGGGACTAGCCAAAACGGTCAATAAAAAAAGAAAACGAAGTGTTCCATCCGAAAGCTCAGAAGCCGATTGTTCTCTATGAAGCGACTTCCAACGAACCCGCATTTGTATTCTCTGATCAGCTGCAGGAGGGAAAACCAGCTCTTCAAAGTCATCACCGAAGGCCACTTTCATAGCTGAATTTATATCTTTTTTAAAATCACGATCTCCTGTATAAAGAGTGTGCATTACCGATATTAAATTTTGTCCATCAGAATCAACTTGATTTTCTAAACGGGCAACCGCAGGTTGGCGGACATAAGCATTCTTATTGGTATGTAAATCATGGTAAACAGCAATAGATGTTAGTTCTCTATGAAAAGGAGGAATATTATGATTATTTATAAATGGACCTGAAGCGATTGAAAGTAAGCTCTCCTCCTCTGAAACAAACTCTTCAGGAGTTGTAAAAGAATTTTCCTCTTCGTCAAAGATAAGAGCTTTATTTGTAAATCTTTCTAAAAATTTAAAAGGCCTTTCTTCAAGATTCTTTTTTACTTTGTAGGAATTAGATAATACTTCATGATCTATTTTATAGGAACTGCTTGTTCCAAGTCTCAACATTTTAAGCTCATAGCAGTCCGGTTCAAATTTACCTTCAGGTTTTAATTCAAGGACAAATCTTATAGATTCAGAAACACCATCCCAAACTATTGGATCCATTCCTCCTAAAGACTGAATATACTTCCCCAGCTTCCCCTGAGCCGATATGGAAATAAGCTCCAATAGTTGCAATAGATTGGACTTCCCTGTGCCATTTGCCCCTATAACAACATTAAGGTCTCCGGGGCTCCAGCTTACATCACGGAGAGATCTAAAACCTTCTATATTCAACCTACTAATTTTCATTAGACTCCCTTTTAAATAAGACCTATTTCAAAAAAATAAAAATTCTTGTAAACAGTTCACCAAGAAAGCCAATTTTACAACCATTTTTTAGCTCCCTATTTTCTTTTTTTAAATTACACTTAAATATTCACATACAGCCTATCTTAACTTATTCTATATCTATTAAGAGCAATAAAATTTTTCAAAGAAAATGGTAAGGAACAACTTATATTAAAAAACTATTCTCTACAAGAAATTGTACTAAGCTTGCCAAGAGAATATCAAATTCCCGGAGTCTATTATCCTAGTACTTTAGGCTATATTCCACGGTTACAATAAAAGTCATTTTTTCCTTAACCGATGCCACATCAGGTGGGAAGGGAGGATATGGCCCGGCCCTTACAATGGTAGCCTGACCGGCATTGTTAAGAATTTTATGTTTACAACCTTCAAGAATAAATGCAGCTCCCATGAGACTCCCCGATTTATCCAGGGTAAATTTCAGCTTTACATTACCCTCAAGACGCATTCTTCTGGCGATGGAAGGATAGTACTTCCGGCTATGGATTTGGCGAAGAACCTTGGTCATATAGTTTTCTTTAGCATCTATGACCTCTTGAGATAGGGATTCCTTAACTTCCTGCTTCTTCCTCTGAATTTTGATTTTCTTTTTCTTGTCTAAAAGGTGGGGTATTTCTCCGGCAGGAGATTTTTTTCTTTCAACGGGCTTCAACTTTTCCCACTTCTCAAGAACAATGACATTGATAAGAGTGACATCGGATTTTCTCGACTTAAGTATAATCTGATTTACTTCACGATTTCTCCTGAACTCAACAATGAAAGCAAGGTGAATTACAACAGAGAGCAAAAGAGTGAATTTCAAACATTTATCAGGATTGCTCAAAAACTTTAAAATTTTCTTTTGACCCTTGTTACTCATGTGCTATATTGATCTCTCCCACCCCGGAATTTTTAATAATATCAATTATTCTGACAAAAACCTTATAGGGTATATTTTCATCGCCATAAAAGATAATTCTCTTCTTTTCACCCTCTTTAGTCTCAATGGTGGCAATTGTATCACTCAATCTCTGAGCCAATTCTTCAACGGGAACATTTTCCTTGTTCAGGTAAACATATTTATTCTTATCCACAGATATGACAATATCGGTTTTTTTTAACTTATCCTGATCGGAGGCATGGGGAAGCCGCACAGGCATACTGGGCTTCATAAAGGCCGAAGTTAAAATAAAAAACAGAAGGAGCATAAAGATGACATCAATCAAAGGCGTCAAATTGGGCTCTGATGAAATTCTTCGTTTTTTAAGAGATAGTTTCATCAGATGGCCTCAAAATATCAAGAGAATCCCCGGGCTCTGCCTCGGTAGTTAGTTTCTTTTCAACTTCATCATTTCTGACGTTGATTCCGAACAGGAGGTTCAACTCAGAGACCCTTCTCTCTATTCTTGCAATCCTTTCATCCACCAAGTTTTGAAAATAGTGATAGAATCCCGTAACAGGAATTGCAACAATAAGCCCAAATGCCGTTGTCAATAGAGCCTGCCAGATACCCCCTGCAAGAACATTGATATCTGCCTGACCTCCCAGGGCTGCAATATCTTTAAAGACATATATCATACCAATTACTGTTCCAAGGAGTCCCATGAGTGGAGCCAAATTTCCAATGGCTGAAAGTATTGGAAGGTGTTTTTCCAACATTATAATTAAATGTTGGGATTCCACATTTACAGATTCTTCAAGAATTTCCTCCCCTTTGCTTACATTCTTCAGATAAACATGGGTTATTCTTCCAATGGCACTTTTGAACTTTTCAGTTCTGGCAATGGCTTCGCTGAGTTTTCTCTGTCCCACCAATTCTCCAATTGCATTCATGAGCAACTTATGTTGACATCTCGTAAGTCTATAGTAAATAACCCTCTCTATGGCAATTGCCACGGCAACAATTGAAGAGGCCAGAATGAAATACATCACAGGACCGCCTCTTGTCAATAACTCTAACATTTTTTCCCCCAATATTTAAAACATCATTTAAAATTTTTATTTGGCTAATTCAAGATTTACACTTCTTTCAATAAAATAGCCAACTATTATTTACTCTATTTACAGTCGGTAACAAGCTGTGTTGCAGTTACAGAAGATATGTTTTTTAAAACAATAAACAATAAAAAACCATAGTACAGAATAATATTTAACAAACATACTAATATGGAATTTCTGTCAAGAAACAAATTAGTCAAGACTAGTGAAAATAGCTCTAAAAAATCTATTTTTTTAATTAAACCCTATTTTCCCAGAGAACGAAGCCCTCTTACTACCCTTATACAGATAGAAATCATGACAACAATGGCGCCGACACGAAACATATATAGACTGACAAGGAGATGTCTATTCTGAGCACCATAGGTTTCCGGACCTGCCCCCCTATAAAAGACATCAATGATCATGTAGTCATAGAAGAGGCTGAGCAGAAGCAAGAGAGCTCCCAGGAGCATCATCTTCAATTCAAAGGTCATTTGTTTAGTATAAGCCTGAATATTCATCACTGTTCCTCGAAAATTAACATTAAAATCCATAACTTTTTCTGTAAGGCACACAAAAAGTTATATATGAATTAATCCCAATCCCTCTTCCTGTCAATATTCAATAAAGGCATCAATGTGGTGTCAAGAAAAAAAGAATTGGAAGTACTTAACCGCTTGACATTTAAAAAGAGCAAGAAACAATCAGACCATGCGAAGATTATCTATATACACACTGGCTTTAACTATTCTTTTTCCGGAAATCTCAGTGGCTCTTGATTACGACCATATAAAAGTAGAAATTGCCGGTAACTCTTTCACCGTTGAGGTTGCCGATACCCCAAAGAAAAGAACCAGGGGACTCATGTTCAGAAAAGCATTGGGAAAAAACAGAGGAATGTTATTTATACACCCTGAAAGTGACTACTTCTCATACTGGATGAAAAACTGCTTAATAAATTTAGACCTTATCTTTATAAACAGCGAAAAAAAAATAGTTCACATATTCCACAATGTTCCACCCTGCCATTCATTATTTTGCCAATCATACAAAAGCCCCATTCGGGCCATGTATGTCCTGGAAATTTCAGGAGGGACCTCCAAAAAACTAAAGCTACGCAGGGGTATGAAAGTCAAATTCCCATGAAATCCAAATTTCTTCAATTCACCCGGGGCATATCACAGCCCCGAATTTTTTTTGAACTCCTCCATGAGCTTTTTCACCGAAGGAATTAGAGCCTCTTCCATTGCCACAAGCCTTTTAGAGGTCTCCTCGGCAGATTCTGAGAAGGTGGAGAAGTAAAACTTAATTTTAGGCTCCGTTCCCGATGGTCTCACCGTTACCTTGGAGCCGTCATCAAGGGCATACTGTAAGACATTGGAAGAAGGCAAAACATAGCCCTCGCTGTCTGCATCGAATATTTCACCATTGAGAAAATCCAAAACCCTCTTTACCGCAACAGCGCCCATACTCTTAGGAGGGTTTTCCCGGAGATGTTTGATAATAGATGAGATTATCTCCTTACCCTGAAGTCCCGTGGCCTCAATGGAAACATTTTTATCATCATAGTAACCATACTTTGAAAAGATCTCATTGAGATAATCTCCCATTGAACGCCCTGAATTCATGAGCCAGGCACAACATTCGGCAATCATGAGTGTTGCCAGAACGCCATCCTTGTCCCTGGAGTAGGTTCCGGCGAGATAGCCAAAGCTCTCCTCCCCTCCAAAGACATATTGATATTTACCGGTGGACTCAAACTGTCTGATTTTCTCACCGATGTACTTAAATCCGGTCAAA
>PDWI01010681.1_pt1 | contig 10224 bp, 7 predicted proteins | sample 1430891 | NCBI WGS metagenome assembly PDWI01 (sample SAMN01162508, study PRJNA174530) | Oral metagenome, whole genome shotgun sequencing project. | biome: Marine environment; feature: Marine mammal; material: Swab sample of the gingival sulcus; isolation source: swab sample of gingival sulcus... | reverse complement strand
ATTTGTGTACAGGGGTTTGTTGAACTGGTCTCTTTGTTCGCTGAAATAATAGACATTTTTGGGGAAATATGTCTTGTACTCGGGGAAAAGGGTGGCAAAATGTTTCCGGCATGGTGCCTTGAAATCTTCTGGACAGAGTTTTGGAAAACGCTGCTGGCAGCACGAGATAATACGATCAAAAAAATGACTGCCCATGAACATGTCATAGGCAACACTGCAAAATTCTCCAGAAGACATTCTATTATAATTGTTCAGATGCTGTGAACAAAGCCTCAGATCATTTCTAAGACGCATATCAATGCCGGTACTGAGATCCCGGTGAACAATGCGCTGTATTGTTGCGTCATTGTCTATTTCCAGCAGGACATTCTGGCCATGGGGCTCAAGAATATAGCCCAGTGCAGTATAGCAATGCAGCCAATGACTGATGATTGGCTGCATAATGTTTTCAACAATTGTCTGTACCGGATCCCTTCCTTCGAGAAGGGTAAACAGCAGTGGCGCAACGCTGCTGTCATGGAGATCTTTTCCGTAGAGAGCAAAGCCGGGAACGAGCCGGGACTGTTTAGTGTTGTTGGGAAAAGGATTCATATCCCGGACGAGATAGCCCCAGTTTTCGGTGCGTGCGGTGTTGGTTTCTTGTGCTATCGCAGAAATGCCGAGAACTTCACGAAGAAAGGCAAAGTTCTTGTCAAAATCTGTGATATTTTTTTCAATATCCCGAGAAACATTGATTGCCTGCTCAATGACTTCATCACGCATTCTTCTCTCGTAGCGGGAAACACGAAATGGAAAATGGACTTTGAGGGCATGAAAGGTGGTGGTCGCGTTGCTGTACAGTGTTCTCGTCGAGGAACTTGGTATAACCGTAATGTTAGGCATCGCTCTGCCCTGGCATTGTACAGCCATGAGATAGGGGTCTTGGACACAGTGTTGCATCACCTGGGGATGAACACAGAAAAGACATTCTTTTTCAGAAAGATATGTTTTTTCCAGCTCTTGAGGTGGGTTTGCGGTGTAGATAGTAACCTGGTTCCGGGGAACCGCAAAAACCTTGAGGGAAAAATTGTCTTTTGCCGCTGTGGGTTGGTACTCTTGTAATGCCTCTGAATAGCTGGAATGAGCACTGTAGGTTCGGGTGCCTTCGTTACGGTATCTATCCAGATAAATGAATGGCGGAATTTTCATGTTTCTATATGTATTTTGAACGGAAAAGACAAACATACCCGGTTCCTTTCCTGGATTCAATGGGCTCTTGTCAAGAATTGCCATTTCCCTTGATTGGTATTGCTGCTTTCTGTCAGGTAGCATCATGTCTTTGGAAATTTGTATTTCATTGCTCGAGGATTATGTTACAGTGGCAGCCGATGGTTTTTTACAAAACTATCTGGTTTGAAAAGGCAGCTTTTTTGTTGAAGCAGTGAAGAGTTGTTCTTATTTTTTTATCGAAATATCGAAGATATTATCTACTTTAAGGACATGTGAAATTATGACAAACACCTCAAGTTATAAACGAACGTATCCAATCTCCTGGGGGCAGCTGCATCGGGATGCCAAGGCTCTTTCCTGGCGGTTGCTCGAAGATAATTATTATAAGGGCATTGTTGCTATTACCCGTGGTGGTATGGTTCCTGCTGCGATTGTTGCCAGAGAATTAGATGTTCATCTTGTCGATACTATTTGTATTTCTAGTTATGACTGGCAGGATAAGAAGGGCGAGGCCCAGATTCTTAAAAAATTTGATGGTGATGGCGACGGCTGGCTTTTAATTGATGATCTTGTTGATACTGGCCGTACGGCCAAAATTGTCCGGGAAATGATCCCTAAGGCCCATTTTGCAACGATATATGCCAAACCGGCGGGTCGTCCTCTTGTTGATACATTTGTCACCGAAGTGAGCCAGGATACCTGGATTCTTTTTCCCTGGGATTCAGAGTCCCAATTCGTGACTCCTCTTGCTGGCTCAGATCGCAGATAACAAGGTGTCCCATGTCGTTACCATCGATTCGTCTTGAGAATATCTCTAAAACCTTTGGTAAGGTTGAGGCTAATAAGTCGGTCAATCTGACCATTAAACCAGGCAGGGTTCTGGCCTTGCTTGGCGAAAATGGTGCCGGAAAATCAACCTTGATGTCGATCCTTGCCGGGCAGCTTCAGCCAACGTCTGGTTCCATTTATCTGGGTGAGCAGCGCACTGTTTTTACCACCACCGAGCAGGCCATTGAGGCTGGAGTTGGCATGGTGTACCAGCATTTTAAGCTGGTCGAAGCAATGACTGTTGCCGAGAATATTTTTCTGGGTAAACAGGAGTCGTTTTTTCTGCGTCCCAGGGAGATGTGTGCCGAGGTTCGGGAGCTGGCCGGGCGTTATGAGTTGACAATCGATCCTGAAGCCAGGATTCGCGACCTTTCTATGGGTGAGAAGCAGCAGGTTGAGATTCTCAAACTTTTGCACCGCAAATCTGGCTACCTTATTTTTGATGAACCGACTGCGGTGCTGACTCCTGCTGAGGCGGTAAAACTCTTTGAGACCATGCGTTCCATGGTCGATCAGGGGAAAGCTATTGTTTTTATTAGTCATAAACTCGAAGAGGTGATGGCTGTTGCCGACGATGTCGCGATACTGCGTCGTGGAGAAATTGTTGATCGTGTTGCAGTCTCCGAAGTGCATTCTACAGCCGAACTTGCGGAACGTATGGTGGGCCGGGAGGTTCTTTTTGAGGTAGATCGTAAACCCTGCGAGGCACGTCAGATTGTGTTGAAGGTCAATGATCTGAACGAAGATAGGCTGCATTCTGTGAATCTGGAATTACGTAAAGGTGAGATTCTCGGTTTGGTTGGGGTTGCCGGTAATGGACAAAAGCCTCTTGTTGAAGCGATATGCGGGTTACGTAAACCACCGAAGGATGCAGTGACCATTCTTGGTAAAGAGTGGCGCAGTTTTTTCCGCAGCAGGACCTGGGATCTGGCGTTGAGCTATATCCCTGAAGATCGTCAGGGGTTGGCTACCTGTCAAGGTCTTGACCTTCTTGATAATTTTTTATTAACAACCCGAGGTGGTTTTGTTAAGGGGCCCTGGCTGTTGCGTGGCAAGGCCAAAGAAAAAGCCGGGTATCTCCTTGAGACCTTTGATATTCGACCACCGAATCTGCAGGCTCTGGCCTGGCAACTTTCTGGAGGAAACCTGCAAAAGATGGTGCTGGCCAGGGAGTTTTATCGACGGCCTCGGTTGATTGTGGCCGAACAACCCACTCAGGGGCTTGACATAGCCGCCGCTGAAGATGTCTGGAAGTTGTTACTTAAGGCCCGTGAACAGGCCGGTATTCTTCTTGTGACCGGTGATCTCTCAGAAGCTCTGGCTCTTTCTGATAGAATTGGAGTGATGTTTGGTGGTCGCTTGATTGCTTGTTTTTCGCGGGATGATGAAGAAAAAGTTGCTGCGATTCCACAGATGATGGCCGGGCTTGAGACATAAGAACGATTATGCAACATTCTGATAATATTTTGCTTTTCAGGCTGTGAGATGGCCTGGTGAAATGAGTTGATGAGAATTGTACTTTATTGAGTCTATAGGTTTTTGGCAATTCTTGCTAAGATTTGGCGACGCAGTCTCTTCCGTTTCTTTTCGCCTTGTATAATGCCTCATCGGCTCTCTGGATCAAAGAAAAAACGGTGTCTGTCTCCTGGTACATTGTTATTCCAAGACTTATTGTGATATGACCATATTGACCAAAAGAGAGTTCCTTGATTTGAATCCGTAATTTTTCAGCCAGGGCTTCAAGGTTTTCTTCGGTTATCTGGGGAAAGATAATAAGAAATTCTTCGCCGCCCCATCTCCCGATGGCATCGGATGCCCTGGTGTGCGCTACAAGTGCTTGTGCAAGCCCAATCAGTACGCTGTCTCCAACTTGATGTCCATGGGAATCATTAATTGTTTTGAAAAAATCAACATCCAGGAGACAGATTCCAAATTGTTGTTTATTTGTTCGATTATAATTTATTGCGTGTTGTAATAATTCATCAATTTTTGATCGATTATAGAGCTGGGTGAGAGTATCTATGCTGGCGGCTTTTTCCAGCATTACGTTTTGATATTTTATTTCTTGCTCTGCTCGTTGCAGGAGTTTGTTATTTCGCATTATTTTTCTGATCCAGAATAAGAGAACAACAAGAATACTGATAAATAAAATTGCAAATTTTATGGTCAATATATAGTTTGTTTTTTCGGCAAATTCTACAGGAAACCATTTGCTGGATATTTTTTGTTTTTCCTTGTGATCCATGTTGTTAAAAACTTTATTAACAACGCGAGACAATGTTTTATCCCGGGATTTTGTTCCTATTTGAATATGTAAATTTTTTTCTAATTTCCCCGATATCTTCAGCTCCTTGTTGTACTGATTCATTTGTAATGCATATACCATGCTGGGAAGGGAATCTATAAAGGCAAAGACTTCTCCTGAAGCTACTTTTCGCAGGGCTTCTTCGCTGTCTGTAACTTGCTGTGCATTAAAATTGTAAGATTTTTCTTCAAGAAAATATTGCAGATAATGGTCTTTGAGAATAACCACAGGCTTGTCCCCAATGTCTGCTGCACCATCAACAAAACTGACATCATTTCTTGTTGTAATAACAATGGGAAAATTAAGATAGGGTTCAGTAAAAGAGAGCAGGCCTTTTTTAGAGGTTGTTTTTATCGCTAAAGGAACGATATCACATTTTTCTTTTTTAATAAGATCTAAGGTTTCATTCCATGAAGACGTTTGTAACATCGAAAAGCGGATGTCTATTTTGTCTTTGAGGATGTCAAGATAGTCAATGACAATACCACAACGCTTGCCTTTTTCGTCGATGAAATGGAAAGGGGAAGGCCATTCTGGAGAAATGCAGACAGTAAGCTCTTTTTGTGGAGAGAAATAGGCCTTTTCTTCTATGGAGAGCTGTGTTTCATTGTGATGGTATTCGTATATTATTTTGTCTATTTCCATGCCTGGTTTTGCCTTGCCAAGCAATTTGTAAACATCGTAAATTTTTGTAAGATTTTCTGCTCGTAATTCGCCCAGTTTATTTTTTTTGTAATAAAGGAATTTTTTAAGTTTTTGGGCCTCATAGAGAAGGGCTTTCGGGGATTTTTTCAAAGAGTTGTATCTATAATAAACAATATCTACAGTTTCTTTGATATGGCTGAATGCATAGGCAAACCCTTTGAGTGTCGCTGCTATAAAGTTACGGACTTCTTCAGGGTTTTTCTGCAGATAGTCTCTTCGTGTAATGATAATGTCATTGTAAAAATCAAACCCGCAACCCTGTGAACTGAAGATAACAGGGTCTCCGCCAAGTTCTTTGAGTTTAAATGGTTCGTTGGATATGTATGCTGCCATAAGATCCGCTTCCCCGTTAAGCAGGCTTTTAGGGTCGAAGGAGTGTTTGACAATTTGCAGATCTTCGATTTTAAGTCCCGCAGCACTGAGCATGGCAACAAGGGACGCATCAGAGATATGAGCCTCATTGAGCATTACCTTTTTGTTTTTGAATTGTTCGACAGAGCTGATTCCAGAATCTTTATTGCCAAGAATTACAAGTGGATTTGATTGATAGAGTGCTGCAAGAAGGACGAAATCATTTCCTTGTGAGATATCTATGAGAATCGATGAACTGATTACACCGTATTCCGTCTTTGCATTGTTTACTTCATCGGCGATGTCTATACCATGTTCCCATTCCTTGAAGATGACGTTGAGGCCAATATCTTTGTAATATCCTTTCTCTTTTGCGATATAAAACCCTGCGTATTCAAATTGGTTTTTCCATGGAAGCTGTACAGAAACCTGTTTGAGTTTTTCTGTGTTGTCGTTTCCGTAAACAAGGGCAGGAACAAAAAGAAAAAAAAGCAGAAAATATGTTATTTTATTCATCGTAACTGGAAAGACTGCTTTTGTTCTTTATAATGTTTGCAAAACCAGGGCTTTAGAGAGGAGTGTGCTGCTGAAAAATGCTGACATCCCAAAGATGTTTACGTGTTTGCAGCTCACCCCTGCTTCCATTATAATAAGGAAGAGGTTTTTGGAAATACCTTTTGTTAGGTAAACTATTTTTTGTGGTGAATTATTTCCGGCCCAAGGGAAAACATATTGTTCTCCCTTGGGCGTTTTGCGTGAGATTTGGTGTACTGGCAAGCGTTAGGTGTTTTTGAGATCAATATCCATTGTCCAGCCAAAAGGATCGTCGGCTTTTCCATACTGAATATCCATAAGCTGCCTGAAAAGCCTGGTCGCAAAAGTGTTTTTTCCGTCTCCGATGGTGATTTCACGTTCGTTAAATTTGATTTTTCCTACCGGAGAAATGATGGCAGCGGTTCCTGAACCGAAAACTTCCTGTAATGCACCTGACGCATGAGCGGTATAAATTTCTTCGATGCGAATACGTCGTTCTGTGACTTTGTATCCCCAATGTTTTGCGAGCTGTATTACGGAATCTCTGGTGATACCTGCCAGAATTGAGCCAGTAAGTTTTGGGGTGATGATTTCATTGTCGATGAGAAAGAAGATATTCATCGAGCCGACTTCTTCAATGTACTTGAGTTCGACACCGTCGAGCCACAAAACCTGGGTGTATCCATCAGCATTTGCCAGATCTGTGGCATAGAGGCTGGCGGCATAATTCCCCGCAGTTTTTGCCTCTCCAAGACCACCTCGTACGGTTCGTACGTAGTCTGGAGTAACCCAGATCTTTACCGGATTGAATCCTTCGGGATAATAGGCTCCGACCGGGGAAAGGATAATGAAAAAACGGTAGGTATGCGAGCTGCGTAACCCGAGATAGGGGTCTGTGGCGATGATAGTTGGTCGGATGTACAGCGATGTGCCGGGTTCTGAAGGTACCCATTGCCGTTCAATACGCAGCAGTTCCTGGAGTGCTTTTACGAGGAAATGTTCATCAAGTGTTGGAATACAGAGTCGTTGTGCGGAACGATTGAGACGTTTAAAATTGTCAAGAGGCCGGAAGAGTTGGATATTGCCAGCCTCGGTACGATAGGCCTTGAGCCCTTCGAAGATGGACTGTCCATAATGGAGTACCGTGGTTGACGGATCAAGGGTAAGCGGCCCGTAGGGCTCTATCCGTGGATTATGCCAGCCTTCTTTTTTATTGTAGTCGAGGTTGAACATGTAGTCGGTGAAAAAATTTCCAAAACCTAACTGGGAATCTTCGGGATGTTTTTTATGTGTGGTCGCTGGAGTGAAAGTGATATTCATGGGCTCCTCTCGATAGAAATAATGTGTATGATGTCTAAATGTTACGAATACATGCCTTGTCCTCGTGTAAGGCCATTGTAGCATGAAAAGATATTTTAGGCCTGAAAATATGTATTTTTAAGATGTGACTTTGGGTACTCGGGTATCATTTCTCTGTTTCTAATATATGTTGCGGGTTTGTTAAGCAGTAATCAAGAGTGGAAAACAGTAAAGAATTTTTGAGTTATAACGCAAATATTTTATTGTGATATTTGCCTTATGTTGTGAGCTCTGTGAGAAGCGTTGTATCTATTTGGTTAATACAGGAAACAACGAGATCGGCTTGACTGAAGTCATGGTGGCTGGACAGTGCGTTGGGGATGGCAATGGTGTATAGGCCAGCCGTCTTTGCGGCAGTGACTCCTGGTCCTGAGTCTTCAATGGCAAGACATTGTTCGGGGGATAATCCAAAAAGCGCACAGCTTCGTTGGTAAATTTCCGGGTGAGGTTTGCGGTGGGTTATCATATCACCACCGATGACATGTTCAAAGATTCCTTCAAGATCAAGGACTTTGATAATGCGTTGTAATTCAATAAGGTGAGAAGAGGAGGCGACACCAAGCCGTAATTTTTCTTTGAAGCGGTGTATCACGGTGAATATTCCTGGCATAGCCTCCACCTCGTTCAAATTTTTCAGATGGAGCTGTTGTTTTTCGGTAACCAGGGCTGCGCTTGTTTGCTTGAGATTGTAGGCGGCATGGTATTCCGTGGCAATTTTCTCATTACTGGTACCGACATAGCCGAGGAATTCTTCAAAAGAAAAAGAAGGAACACCATGGTTTTCTAACACGATTTTCCATGATTGGTAGTGAAGTTTTTCTGAATCTACCAGCGTTCCGTCCATATCAAAAATTATTGCCTTAATCATTGGATAATCTTGTTTTTTTAGGTGATTTTGTTTGTGTAAGAGTGACACTTATGCAGATGAGCGTTGCTGCTGCCATTTGTGATGGAGAGAGTCGCTCGTTGAGAAAAATCCAGCCCAGGAGTACCGCAAATACCGGGATGAGATTGATGAACATTGTGGCTCTGGTGGCGGGAACGTGCTGTACGCCAAAATTATAGAGTCCGTATGCCCCGAGGGTGATGAAGGCTCCGAGGTAGATTATAGCGAAGGTCGGAACCAAAGGGGTGCTGTTGGGCAGGGTGCTGCCGGGTAAAAAAATGAGAGGAAAAAAGAAAATACTGCCGAACACTGCCTGGACAGCGGTGAGGAAAAATGCAGAATATCTTTTTGTAAGTTGTTTTAAACTGATGGTATATCCTACGGCACAGACCATGGCGAGGAATTCAAAAAAGTTTCCCAGGATGGGGTTCGGGGCATTTTCGGTAGGTGTTGATTCCAGGGTGAGCCAGCAGACCCCAACGACGGCCATGATTGCTCCGATAACAGTCTTTTTGTTTATGGACTCGTGTAAGATAAAAAACGAGGCGACAAGTACCATGGGGGGTAAAAGGGCGGTAATAATCCCGGCCTGGGAGGCGGTGGTGTTTTCGATGGCCTTTGCTTCAAAAATAAAATAGAGACAGGGCTCACAAAACGCCATAAACAGGATGGGTTTCCAGTCACCTTTTTGATAATGAAGGCGGTGGGTTACCCGTTTGGCGACGACAAGAAAACAAAGGCTTGCAACAAACATGCGTCCGAAAATAACGAACATCGGGTCGTAGCCGGTAAAGGCAATCTTCAGTGCCATAAACGAGCTGGACCAGAGCAGCACCGCGAGCAGTAACGCCGCTATTGGTATGTATTCCTGTCGTTGCATTTTTTTTTAGTTGAGATTTTCGTTGTGTTCATTCAGGATTGTGTCGATTGCCAGGCTATCAAAAAAATAACGATTCCGACAAAATTCACAAAGAATTTCAAGCCCCTCTTTGCTTTCGTTGAGTTTTTTGAGCTCTTTATGGCCTAAAGAGTATAGTGCCGTTTTCATCTTCTCCTTAGTGCAACTGCACTGGTAGCAAAGCGGAGTCTGGGCTGTTGTATGGTGTGGAATATCAGAGAAAACTATGCTGAGGATTTCTTCCGGGGATTTTTTTGCGATAAGGTGGCTGGAAAACGAAGGAAGTTTTTGTACCCGTTGTTCGATGTTTTCAAGAATTTTTTCCTCGACCGGTGGAAGAGCCTGGATCAGGTAGCCTCCGGCGGCCTTGATAATGCCGTTGGGCTCAAGCTGCACAGATACGGCGACGACAGAGGGGGTTTGTTCTGATTCCAGGAGATAAAAGGCAATATCTTCACCAATTTCACTGGTATAGAGCTGTGTGATTCCTTGATATTGTTGCTCAAGACCAATATCCTTGGTAACTGTTAAAAAACCTGCCCGGCCCAGGCCTGAGGCAACATCAACCATGCCGTTGTTCAAGGGAACATCTGCCCGGGGGGTGGCCACATAGCCGCGGCTCCAGCCATCGTATCCTGCTTCGGTGATGATTTTTTTTAAGGGGCCGTTTCCCTCAAACTTGAGGCGGACAGACTGCCCGTCTTTAAGCAGTGCTGCCAGAAGGATTGCCCCTGTCAGTGCCCGGCCCAGGGCTGCCGCTGCTGTGGGGCCAGTATCATGACGGCGACATGCTTCATTGACCAGGTTTGTGGTGCTGCAGGCAATGCCAAAAATTTTTCCAGAGTTGCTAATAACGCGATGTACGGTGTCTGCCATTTTTTCTTCGTTGGAAAAAGAGTGAGAGGTGTTGGTATTATTCATCCTTTGCTTATAAACATCGCTGCGATCCCAGGCAATAAATTTTGCTCTATTTTGCTCTTTTTTGTGAAAGGAAGTTCTTAAGCTAATGAGAGTGCCAGAAAAATACGCGTTTGCAATTGTGGTAATTTTCATTATTCATTGTGATAAGATGTGTTGTTGTGTAATAAAACCTCTCTGAAAATGTGGTGAGCTTTAGTTTTGTGGAGGATGTGTATGGAAGTTGCTGTG
>PDWI01010679.1_pt1 | contig 10226 bp, 6 predicted proteins | sample 1430891 | NCBI WGS metagenome assembly PDWI01 (sample SAMN01162508, study PRJNA174530) | Oral metagenome, whole genome shotgun sequencing project. | biome: Marine environment; feature: Marine mammal; material: Swab sample of the gingival sulcus; isolation source: swab sample of gingival sulcus... | reverse complement strand
CATTGGATATTGTTATTACCACATAGTTGTCATCTTCTACGCCGGTAACGATTTCAATCATACTGATTTCAATCTTTTTATACTTTCGGATTTTAGGAATTAAATGTTATTAAAAAACTTTTAGATATAATGATGACAAAAAAAATAAAAAAGTTATATCTTTGCGAAAATTTTAATTTTAAAAAAAAATAATAATGAAAAAGGTTACAGTATTAGTAGTCAGTATGATTCTGTCTTTTAGCTACGTAGCAAGAGCAGATGAAGGTATGTGGTTTTTGGCATTTTTGAACAAAAATTACGACGAAATGAAGAAAAAGGGATTCAAATTGACTCCCGAAGATATTTACAGTATAAACAAAACAAGTCTGAAAGACGCAGTTGTGGCGTTGGACGGCGGTAGTTGTACTGCCGAAATTATTTCAGACAAAGGTTTACTTCTGACCAACCACCACTGCGGATATGGTGAAATTCAAGCACATAGTACCGTTGAAAACGATTATTTGAAAAACGGTTTTTGGGCTGGTTCTTATGCAGAAGAATTGCCAAATCCCGGCAAAACAGTTTCGTTTTTGGTGGAAATGAGAGATGTTTCAAATGAAGTTTTGAAAGGTGTTTCGGAAGATATGAGCGAAAAAATGCGTGGCGAAACAATCAGCAAAGCAATCGAAAAAATTCAAAAATCGGTTGTTGAAGGAACAAACTACAAAGCGCAAGTAAGAGAAATGTTTGACGGAAACGCATATTATTTATTTATATATGAAATATTCAAAGACGTTAGATTGGTTGGCGCTCCACCATCATCTATCGGAAAATTTGGTGGCGACACCGACAACTGGATGTGGCCTCGTCATACAGGCGACTTCTCATTGTTCAGAATTTATTGCGCTCCCGACGGTTCGCCTGCCGAATATTCGCCGGACAACGTACCTTACACTCCTAAAACTCACTTAAAAATAAGTTTGAAAGGTGTAAACGCAGGCGATTATGCTATGATTATGGGCTATCCGGGTTCTACCGACAGATATTTGACTTCTTGGGAAGTTGATGAGGTTATGAATCACGCAAACTCTATCAGATACAAAGTCAGAACCGAAAAATTGAATATTTTGAAAAAATATATGGACAAAGACCCTAAGGTAAGAATCCAATATGCAGCAAAATATGCTCAATCAGCAAACTACTGGAAATACTCAAAAGGTCAAAATCTTGGATTACAAAACTTGAAAGTTATCAAAAGAAAACAAAAATTTGAGAAAAAATTGATGAAATGGGTAAAAAAAGATTCCAAAAGAAAAGAAACTTATGGAAAAATGTTTGACTATATTTCAGATGCAGTAACTGCTCATGCCGATGTTGATATTGCTTCAAATTACTGGTTTGAAAGTATTTACTTGGGTTCGGAAGTGCCTATGAACGTTCTTAGCAATATGTCTTTTAGCGAAGTTTTGGAAAGTGGTGATGAAAAAGCAATTGAAGAAGCTACTGCAAAAATGAAAAAAGGTGCTGATGAATTTTTCAAAGATTATGACGCTGAGGTAGATAAAGAACTTTTTATCAAATTATATAAAATGTATATCGACAACGTAAAAGATGTTTATCACCCCGAATTTACAAAAACTATTGCCGAAGATTATGACGGTAAAATAGAACTTTTTGCAGACGAATTGTACGGACAATCTATTTTTACAGATAAAGACAGATTTAATAAATTTTTAGAATCGCCAAGTATCGAATCGTTTGAAAATGACTTAGCAATTTTATATACAATCAGCTTTATGAGAACTTACTGGGAACTAAAAGGTTTGTCTGACAATTTTGACCAAAATTACTCAAAAGGTAGAAGATTGTTTGTTGATGCGTTTATGAAAATGTATGCCGAAAAAGATCCTAAACACCTTTATTATCCTGATGCAAACTCTACACTTAGATTGACTTACGGTTCGGTTGGTGGATACAAATACGACGGCAAAGAATACACTTATTACACTACTGTTGAGCAATATATGGCAAAAGAAGACAAAAACAATCCTGAATTTTTTGTAACCGACAGAATGAAAAAGTTATACAAAGAAAAAGATTGGGGCAGATATGCTTATCCTGACGGTGTTTTGAGAGTAAACTTCTTGACTAACAACGACATAACCGGTGGTAACTCAGGTAGCCCTGTGTTGAACGGCGAAGGACAACTGATTGGTGTTGCTTTTGACGGAAACTGGGAAGGTATGAGTGGCGACATCGCTTTTGAGCCTGATTATCAGAAAACTATATGTGCCGACATAAAATACGTACTTTGGGTTATCGACAAATACGGACAAGCAAAACGGATTATTGATGAGATGGACATCATCGAATAAAATTTTTGGGGGCTTTTATGCCCCTTTTTTTTAACTACATCTTCGTTAAATTGAGAGTTGAGAATTGAGAGTTGAGAACGGCGCAAGCCATCACGATAGTAATTGAGAACGGCGTAAGCCATCACGAGAGTAATTATAATACTGATTATCAGAGAGTTATACCAAGACTCTCACAAACACATAAAACATTGATTATCAAGTTATTATAAAAAAACATTGAAATTAAATTATAAATGGTGCTTGGGCTTTTGAGAGAAATATTTTTATTGATTTTTAACCGTAAAAAATGCAAAGCCTGTTTTGTAAAGGTCGCAAAAAATGAAATTCTTGCGTTCTTTGCGCTTAACCTTGCGGACTTTGCGGTTAAATAAATTTCTCTTAACACTTTTATTGGCGAATAATAGACTAAATCACTGATAATCAGGTAATTACAAAGACAAATTTATATTTCATAAACCACTGATTATCAAGTTATTACAAAAAAAATATAACGAACTATTTGTACGATAGTTCGGTATTTTTATATAATAGTTTGAAAATCAATATCATAACGCTTAACTTTTAAATTAACGAAGTTAATTTTACTTGCAGAACAAATTTTTACCAACAAATTAAAACTATAAAATAATATGTCTTTTTTTACAGATAAAATAACCGAAGAGGGAGTAACTTTTGATGATGTCCTTTTGGTTCCGGCCTTTTCCGAAGTGTTGCCGCGCGAGGTTGAGGTTAAAACAAAATTTAGTAAAAATATCGAATTGAATATGCCGATAATTTCGGCAGCTATGGATACCGTAACCGAAAGCGCTATGGCTATTGCTATTGCTCGCGAAGGCGGAATAGGCGTTATCCATAAAAATATGAGCATCGAAAGACAAGCTCAGGAGGTCAAAAAAGTAAAACGTGCCGAAAACGGAATGATTATAGACCCCGTAACTATCAGCAAAGACAAAACTGTGGGCGATGCTTTGCAAATTATGCAAAGATACAAAATTGGCGGAATACCGGTTACGGATAAAAATTCAAAATTGATTGGTATTGTTACAAATCGGGATTTGAGATTTGAACAGAATTTAGACCAAAAAATTAGCGAAATAATGACTACCGAAAAATTGGTCACTACCGGCGCTAACATCAATCTTGAAGATGCTGCCGAAATTTTACAAAAACACAAAATAGAAAAATTGCCGGTGGTGGATAAAAACGGTAAACTGGTGGGACTTATAACTTACAAAGATATTACAAAAGCGAAAGACAGACCAAATGCGAGCAAGGACAAAAAAGGACAATTGCGAGTGGCGGCAGCCGTCGGTATTGGAGCCGATACCCCACAACGCGCAATGGCTTTGGTCGAAGCCGGAGTTGATGCTATTGTTATTGACACGGCGCACGGGCATAGTTTGGGCGTGTTGAAAACTTTGCGTGAGCTGAAAAAAACTATTGGCAAAAAAGTCGATTTGGTGGTCGGAAATATTGCGACTACGCAAGCGGCTATTATGTTGGCTGAGGCGGGTGCCGACGCTGTAAAGGTTGGGATTGGCCCCGGCTCTATATGCACTACCCGTATTATTGCCGGCGTTGGAGTTCCGCAAGTCAGTGCTATCTACAATGTTGCCGAAGCTCTCAAAGGACTTGGTATTCCGGTTATTGCCGATGGCGGGATAAGATATTCGGGTGATATGGTTAAGGCTTTGGCTGCCGGAGCATCTACGGTTATGGCCGGATCGCTGTTTGCCGGTGTGGACGAATCGCCGGGTGATACAATTATTTATCAGGGACGAAAATACAAAACTTATCGCGGTATGGGTTCGGTTGAAGCTATGCAAATGGGCTCAAAAGATAGATATTTTCAAGATATGGAAGACGAAATATCTAAACTTGTTCCCGAAGGTATCGTGTCGAGAGTGCCTTACAAAGGTTTATTGAGTGAGGTGTTTTACCAACTTGTAGGCGGTTTGAAATCGGGTATGGGATATTGTGGCGCAAATAATTTGCAAATGCTCAAAGAGGCTAAATTTGTGAAAATCACAAACGCCGGAATGATTGAAAGCCACCCGCACGACGTTACAATTACACGTGAAGCTCCTAATTATTCGAGATAATTTTTTGGACTTTAGCCGTTGGCCTTTGGCTGTTAGCTGTTGGCACACCAATTATTTCAATTACCGATATATCATCGCTACGCGATTTTGTACGGGCGATTTTTTTTCGTCCCTACGTAAAAAATACCAAAGCCCCCAAAGTTTTTTGAAACCTTTGGGGGCTGCGTTAGAAAAACAATACCGTATTTTTTTTGGGGGCAAAAAACATCGGGTTTGGGGGTGTTTTTTATTTTTTTTATTAATTTTTAACCGCAAAGAACGTAAAAAATGTTTCGCAAAGGTCGCAAAAAAGATGAAATTCTTGCGTTCTTTGCGCTTAACTTTGCGGACTTTGCGGTTAAACTAAGGTGAAATAAATTTCTCTCAATTCCTAAAAAGTCCAAGTTTTCCATTTATCCTTGATAGTCGGACTAATTTTTATTTTAGGTGTTTGCTCTTCTTTAAAAATCAGTCGCGATTGAGTACTTACGTTCTGTTCGAGATACGACGCTAAATCGTTGTAATTTATATTTCCTTTGGTTTCTTGTATTTTTTTCAAAAGGAAATAAGTAAATAATCCGTGTTTTTCTTGGTTGTAAGGTTTTGAGGTTTGGTCGCCTTGCGATGCCGCAAAAACGACAATATTGCCCGATACCGCAGTTTTTTTTGGAACGGTTCGGAAACCGGTTCTTCCCGGAATTAGACCGTCGGAATCGCGCCCGCCACCACTGAAACAGGCATCTAAAAATACAGTGGTTTTCTTGGTGGGGTGTTGCGAGAGCTGCTCATAAAAATCCGCCAATTTGATGGCATCGCCTACGTCGTTGTGTTTGACATTTACGGGCATCAAATAAGAATTTTTGTCGTCGTCATGAAAACCGTGTCCGGCATAATAGATATAAAATTCACGATTTTCTCCGTTGATAGACATTAAACTTACAAAATTTTCAATTTCGTTTTCCATCTTTGTTACTCTTGCGTCGGTGAGCATTATCACCTGATTTTCGGGAACTCCCAAAGTTTGAGTGGCATATTTTTTAAATGTTATTGCATCATTGATGGCAAAAGGCACATCAACAGCCAAACCGTCGTTACTTTTGTAATGCTCATTGCCGATTATCAACGCAAAACGATTGTTTTGAGCCTTATTTTTGGGTATGTTTTTATCAATTGCCGAAGTCAAACTTGCGTCCGCAATTTCTACTTGTTCTTGGTATTGACCGGTTGTTTTCATATCAACAGCCGCAATTTGTTGAGCCCGCATTTCTAAACCCAAATCATAATTTCCGCCGTACATATTTCGACTTTCGGATAATTTTATTTTCAGCGGAATATCCGTATCGGTATAATTCCACGTTGGCGAAAATGCAAATTTTATGATTTTGCTTTCGCCGGGTGCCAAATCGCCCAAATTGCCCGAAACCGGATATTTTTTCTCCATTGTACTTATCAAAGCATTTGAAAAGCCCGAAAATGTGTAACGCGATGCAACCGCAGTGCCTTGTCCTTTGTTTTGGATTAGCGCCGAAACCAAAATAAGTTCGCCTTGCTCAATGATGTTGTTTTGGTTTCCGCCAAGTTCTTCGATGCCACATTCTACGAAAACCAAATGTGGTTCTCTAAATTTTTGGGTTTGAATGGTGTAACTAATAGGTTTGGCGATAAATCCCTGATGCTCAGTAAATTTTATATCAAATCGGCGAGTAGTATTTTTAATTTGCGAATTTGCCGTAATATTCACTATGGACGTAACTGTTTTGTTGGGGCGAATTTCGTTAAACAAGTTTTTCGTAGGTCGAAACGACAAATTGGAACCATTATCGATTTTCACATCTACGCCTACGTCGAAAGCCGAATTTGTGCCACTGTTGGTGATAGTTATTTTTATTTGTGCTACTTCTTCGGCATCAAGCAGGTTATTGCCCGAAGGTTCTATAAATTCGGCTTTTGCCGACAACATAGGAATACCATTGCTGTAATCGGCTACTGCCAAACTTATACTTTTCTGTTGGGTTTTGCCACTGATAGTTCGTTGCGAAAATAGGGGCGTTGTGTGTAAAACAACTAACAATAATAATAAATGTGTTTTTTTCATTTTTTTGTTTTTTTTGTAGTAGTTGGCTGTTGGCCTTTGGCTGTTAGCCTTTGGCTTTTGGGGCGCCGTTTTTTTTATATTTTTTTCTGTACAAAATTACACTTTTTTTGTAAAAATACATTGTTAATTTGGTTGTTTTTTTATTTTTTTGTTGTCCTTAAAATCCGAAAGTATAAAAAGACTACGTTCCGTATGATTGAAGTTGTTACCGGAGTGGAAGATGACGATTATGTGGCAATAACAATATTATTTCCAATGGGTTTAAACCCATTGGAAAACAAAAGTTTGTATTTTTATGTTTCCCCCCAAACAAGTAAAACGAATAAGACCATAAAATAATGATAATCAAATAATTATTAAACAAACTAACGATATGTCAGGTTTTTGGGGTGGTATCGATTTTTTTTTTGGTGTGGGGATACCATTGTAGAGACGCCCAAATTGGGCGTCTCTACAATGGTATCCCCACACCGCATTATCCCCACCACCGCATCATCGTCCCCACCACCGCACCCCGTCCCCATATTATCCCATTTTGCGATTTCAACGATACCGTGAACGTGGTTTGATGATATGATTGTGCAACACCACAAACGGAAAATGATGCGACCTTTGCGGTTAACTTTGCGACCTTTGCGGTTAAAATTAGAACCAATCAACCCCGTCTTTGCAGTTAAAAATTAATAAAAATATTCCTCTTAACAGCCCTAATTCTCAATTCAACGAAGTGATTTAACTCCCTGACAATCAAAAATTTTCATTTTCAAATTAACGAAAAAATACGGGGTTAAAAAACAAAAAAAAATTTCAGACCGCCACAGGCGGTAAAACCGCTTACGCATTACGACCTACTTGCTGTAACAAATTTTTGTTTCAATTTTTTTGCGGAAGGGCTTCGTCCCTCCGCCCTGCCTCAAAAAATCGTACGTGGTAAGGGCGTAATGCATTACGCCCCTACATAAGCCCTATTTGCATTCGTTGAATTAAAAGCGGGCGGCGACGCGAAACCCTATGTTGTAGCTACTGAAAGTAGGGAAGTCGTAGATACGAATGGCAACACGACAGTCAGAAGCGAAGTTGAGCCAGCTACCGCCCCGAAACACACGGACAGAACCCGAAGATGGACCTTTGGGATTTCTGCTTGGACTGCTGTCATAATAATCTGAATCATACCAATCATTGCACCATTCCCATACATTACCGGCCATATCGTATAAGCCAAATTTATTCGGACTTTTGGTGCCGACCTTATGAGTTTTGCTTCCGCTATTATCATCATACCAAGCATAAGAGCTTAATGAATTTTCGCTGTCAGTGCCTGCATATTTTTGATGTATGCTACCTCCGCCGGCTGCATACTCCCACTCCGCTTCGGTTGGTAAACGATAAGTTTTACCCGTTTTTCGACTTAACCATTGACAATATTCATTCGCTCCATACCACGTTACATAAATTACAGGATATTTTGAATAACCACTTTCTACACTATAATTAGCCCCTCTTTGAATTATCCTACATTTTTCTGCTTTCCAACTTCCTGAAAAATTTATCATACTTTCTCCGCTGTACGCTCCACTTTTTACTTTATCGCTCCCGTAATCATTCAAAAAATAACAATACTCTTCGTTTGTTACCTCATACTTGCCAATATAAAAATCACTAACGGTTACCCTGTGGACGGGTTGTTCACCACTATCACCATCATTACTGCCCATCTGAAAAGTTCCGCCATTAATAAAAACCATTTCGGGAGATGGAAACGGGTCGGTTATAACGGCTTGTACTTTAAAAATAATATCTCCTTTTATGCTTTCGCCTCCTGCTAAGGCGTTCCAAATAATTTTTTGGTTTGTTATATTGCCTTTTTGGGTGGCGGTTATTTGTCCTATATCGCCGGTCAGATTGCTGTATATGCGCTGGTAGTTACGGTCGGTAAAACTATACCACAGTGTAATGTCAAACTTTTGGTCTTTTTCTACGTTCAAAATATCGTAGGTTATTTCTACTTTGTTGTTTTTTACTTCAAAATCTACGTTTGATATACGTTGTGCGTTACTCACAATTGTAAGTAGCAGAAAACTTACTGATAATAATATTTTCTTCATTTTTGTTTTTGAGTTTTTGGCGGTTGGGCGTTAGCAGTTGGCCTTTTGCCGTTTGGACGCCAGTTTTTTTGTGCAAAATTATACTTTTTTTGTAAAAATATATTGTTTATATTGTTTGTTTTTTTTGTTGTCGTAATTTTCCCCGCATTTCATTACATTACTACGGGGCTACAAATATACCATCGCTAAGAGATTGGCCGAACCTCGTAAGGCAGGATTGATTGATTCTAACACCAAAGGTTTATTATCTTTTGCTGTAAAAATACAGAACCAATCAATTTTTATGTTGTTACGCGGAGACATTGTTGTATGGGCGTTGCATGTAGAGACGTTGCATGCAACGTCTCTACGGAGAATGCGAAATACGGGAAAGTAATGTGGAAAATTTTATTTGCAAAAAAACATCGGATTTTGGGGTGTTTTTTATATATTCAATCCCCACATTCCGCCGTTGGCGACATACGGGGCAACCGATAGCCCATTGCTACGCAATTTTGTTCGGGCGAAAAATTTTCGCACCTACGCAAGCAGGATAAGCATTAATTGAATTAAAGAGCAACAACGCGAAACCCCAGAAAGTTGTTATAGTATGATGGTGAGGAGGTGCCACGCATAGATACACGACAGTGAAAAGCGCTGTAGTTCCAGCTACCGCCACGATACACACGTTTCGACCCCGAAGAAGGACCTTTGGGATTGGTTTTCGAATATAATGGATAAGCCGCATACCAATCATTACACCATTCCCAAACGTTTCCGCTCATATCGTATAACCCGAACTCATTCGGACTTTTTGTCCCAACCTTATGTGTTTTGTTACTGCCATTAATGTTATACCAAGCGTAAGAACTTAGAGAATTTTCATCGTCGGTGCCTGCATATTTTTGATGTTTGCTACCTCCGCCGGCTGCATATTCCCATTCTGCCTCCGTTGCCAAACGGTACGTTTTGCCCGTTTTTTCACTTAACCATTTGCAATATTCGTTTGCGCCATACCAAGTCACACATATTACCGGATATTCAGAATAACCACTTTCTACACTATACTCAGCCCCACTTTGAATTATTCTACATTTTTCAGCGTTCCAACATTCTGAAAAATCTATCATATCTTGCCCTCTATACTCTCCGTTTTTTACGTTATTAAGCCCATAATCATTCAAAAAACAACAATATTCCTCGTTTGTTATTTCATATTTGCTCATATAAAAATCACTTACAGTTACGTTGTAGTCTATTCCGTCATTACTGTCCATTTGAAAAGTGCCACCACTAATGAAAACCATTTCGGGATTGGTGGTGCTACTTACTATTTCTCCTTGTAGGGCTAACAAAATTGCAATTATTAATATAGTAATAATAAACATAAATAAATATAATTTCTTTTTCATTTTTTGTTTTTTGGGCGGTTGGCTTTTGGCAGTTGGCCTTTTGCCATTGGGGCGCCAGTTTTTTTGTACAAAATTACACTTTTTTTTGTAAAAATATATTGTTTCCTAAAATCCGAAAGTATAAAAAGATTGAATTCAGTATGATTGAAATCGTTACCGGCGTAGAAGATGACAACTATGTGGTAATAACAATATCCAAT
>PDWI01010678.1_pt1 | contig 10226 bp, 8 predicted proteins | sample 1430891 | NCBI WGS metagenome assembly PDWI01 (sample SAMN01162508, study PRJNA174530) | Oral metagenome, whole genome shotgun sequencing project. | biome: Marine environment; feature: Marine mammal; material: Swab sample of the gingival sulcus; isolation source: swab sample of gingival sulcus... | reverse complement strand
CTTCAACTACAGAATCACCTTCTTTCAGACTGGATCTTACAATTTTTCCTGCCAGGGGAGCAATAATTTCAGTTGCCATTTTTTTCCTCCATAAATTAAAGTATTTTATTAGGTTATGAGAGCAGGGTCAAAAAGATTCCTGCCGCGATTACGGTTCCGATTACGCCAGCAACATTTGGTCCCATTGCGTACATAATCAGATAGTTGGTTTTATCAGCTTCCATTCCCACCTTATGAACAACTCTGGCTGCCATGGGAACCGCAGACACACCGGCAGCACCCAAAAGAGGATTCATCTTTTCAGAAGAAAAGATATTCATCACTTTTGCGATGATGAGTCCGGCAGCAGTACTTACCATGAAGGCGCACAGACCAAGAACAAACAGGAACAATACTTCTTTTTGCAAAAAGGCATCTGCGTTCATGGTTGCACCAACGGGGATTCCAAGGAAAATGGTAACAATATTCATCAATTCGTTCTGAGCTGCGGTTTTCAGCCGTTCCACAACACCACATTCACGGAACAGGTTACCAAGCATGAACATGGCAATCAGGGCAGCAGAAGCAGGCACCAACAGAATAATCAGAATTCCTGAAATAAGAGGGAAGAGCATCTTTTCTCTCTTTGTAACGGTACGGGGTTTCTGCATTCTGATTTTCCGTTCTGCTTCAGAAGTCATCAGCTTCATGATGGGGGGCTGAATGATGGGTACCATGGCCATGTAGGAATATGCCGCAACAGCACAGGCCCCCAAAAGGTTGGGAGACAGCTTGGATGCCAGAAAGATGGTGGTAGGTCCGTCTGCACCGCCGATAATACCAATGGTAGCAGCTTCCGGCAGAGTAAAACCGATATGATGGGCAACAAAGAATGTAATGTACACACCTACCTGGGCACCTGCACCCAAAAAGATCAGTCTCGGATTTGCAAGGAGAGGAGCGAAATCAGTAAAAGCACCAATACCCAGGAAAATGAGGGGCGGTACTATCTCCCAGTGAATTCCATAATGATAGAATTTCCACAGGAAGCCGACTTCCGGTTCCATAAGACCTGTCAGAGGCAGGTTGGCCAGAATAATACCAAAGCCGATGGGCAACAGCAGCAGAGGTTCATATTCTTTTTTAATGGCCAGATAAATCAGAATTAGACCAATAACCCACATCAGGATCATTCCTGGTGTGAGCGACACAAAACCAGTTGTTCCAATCAGTTTAATCAGCTCTTCCATTATTTTTTCTCCTGTTGTGCTTTGGCCGGTTCTTTACCAATGATTGCCGCGGTAATCTTGATGGCAATATAAATTAGTGCCATACCGATAAATACACCAGCAATCCCACCGCTAAATACAATGTAGTCTGACATATTCCCTCCATATTATATATGTGAAAAACAATTAAGAACTTATATGTGAACCATTATCCTGTGTCAATCTTTTTTTGTTCATTTTCAGAAGAATTACCTGGGCAGAGAGATGCCGTTTTCTAATGGGTAAAGACTCTTAGAATCAGGAAGGAGGGGATGATTATAGATTGTCTGCGGTTTGGCAAATGAAAAAATAGTTGATTTTTTTATGGGAATAAGGGTACGCATAAAATAATTTTCGTCCAGGAAAAAGAAAAAGGCAGACATCCCGGCAATGGATGCCTGCCCTTTTCTTAGGCAAAATAATTGAAAATTAAGGAGGTTAGTTCCGCGCAATTCTTTGTCGGCAATGAGTTGAATAGTTCGCTGAACTGCAAAAATATTTATAACATATCATTTTGGCTGTCAACAAAAAAAGTTGCCAAAATCTAACTATTTTTAATTTTTTTTGGCGGATCAAAAAAAGTCTAATATTTTCAATATGAAAGGCTTGGTTAAATTTTATGAAAAAATTTTTCAAATTGCTCATTGAGTACGATGGAACCAATTTTTCCGGGTGGCAGCGTCAAAAAGATAAACCAACCATACAAGAAGAAATTGAAACCGTTCTGAGCATGATACTGAATCAAAAGATTCGCATTGAAGGTTCAGGCAGGACCGATGCCGGAGTTCATGCAACGGGACAGACGGCAAGTTTTGAAGCCCTCACCACCATGACATCCCAACGCCTGAAAAAGAGTCTGAACAGCCTGCTGAAAGTTCCCATTGTGATACGGGAGTGCGTGGAAACCGAATCTGATTTCCATGCCAGATTTTCTGCGGTTTCCAAGATCTATACCTACTATATATGGAATTGCAGCGAGCCGCGTGCCATTGGAGCGGCCTTTTCGTGGCATGTCCCCCGTCCCCTGGATGTTTCTGTCATGGATGCCTGCTGCAACATTCTTCTTGGCACCCATGATTTCAAGGCATTTGAAAATGCGGGCAGTCCCAGAAAATCTACTGTCCGAACCATGTACTCTGGAAAAGCATTCCAGGAAAAGGAGATGGTGGTTGTGGAATTACAGGCCGATGGGTTTCTCAGAAATATGGTCAGAAATATTGTGGGAACCCTGGTGGATGCAGGGCATGGGAAAATATCAGAAAAGAGGTTTTTGGAAATACTGGAAAGCCGTGACAGAAGCCTGGCCGGAGTTACAGCACCGGCCAGGGGATTGATACTGAGCAGGGTGAATTATCCATGAAGCCGTAGTCTGGCTCGTGAATGTTACTCCCGGTTACTATGAATATAATCGTTGTAAAATGTAATAATATCACGCCGGTAAATCATGGAAATAAATTTTTCCGGGGCATGTTCTTCCACAACAGGCAGGGCATCAATATTCTTTTTTGTCAGTTTGATTAACACCGTATTCAAATCTTCTTCGGAAAAAGTCGTAATCAATCGGGATGTCATTACATCTTTCATGATGACAAGGTCTTCAATGTGCGGGGAAAACAGAACACCGCGCAGATCCGTTGAGGAAACAATCCCGGTCAATTGTCCCCGGGAATTGAGCACAGGAAAATACTGCTGTTTGGTTTCTTGCAGAACGGTCTTAAACGCACTCAGTTTCATATTTTCGCTGACACATTTGGCATCCCGGAGCAGATCCGCCATATCCTCCACCTTCATGGTTTGCAGAATATCCATCATGAATTCGCCTGCATGGGCAGGAGAATCAATACGGGATTTCACCTGCTTCTGAAAGATTGTCCATTTGCGGGACAGAAGATAGCAGATGGAGCAGACCAGAAGACTTGGCAGCAGCAGGTAATAGGAATTGGTCATTTCACTGACAAAGATGATGGTGGATATGGGAGAATTGGATACAGCCGTAAAAAATCCTGCCATACCCACGATGACAAAGCTGCCGGGCTGGGTTACCACCGTTGGAATGAGTGCGTGAAAAATTTTTCCTACAGCTCCTCCCATGGCGCCTCCAATGACAACGGAGGGACCAAATACACCGCCGGATCCGCCGGAGCCAATGGAAAAGGCCGTGGTAAAGATTTTTCCGATGGCAAGGGCAATGAGAACAGGAATGGCCACGTTATTCAAAATGGCTTCCTGGGCCATGCCGTATCCAAAGGCTAGGGTGTACGGCAGAAAAAAGCCAATGACTCCGGTGATAAGACCGCCAATGGCAGGTTTGATGTGGTTGGGAACCTTCCATTTAGAGAACAGGCCCGCAATTCCGTAAAAAATTTTGATGTATAGAATTGCGACCAGGACAAGAACCACGGACAAAATCATATACGGCCCAAGTTCCAGGGGATTGGAAAAGGAGAATGCCGGAGAATCAAACAGGGAACCCCAGCCAAACACCAGGCAGAACAGACAATAGGCCACTACCGATGAAATCCCTGCCGGGATAATGACTTCCGATTCAAAGTCAGGGTCCCGATACAGCACCTCTGCTGCAAATAGCGCTCCTGCCAGGGGTGTCCTGAAAATGCTGCCGATCCCGGCACCCATACCTGCGGCGACCATGATCCTTCTTTCCCTCACAGACAAGCCCAGCTTTGTTCCCAGAAATGAGCCAAAACCTGCACCGATCTGGGCGATGGGTCCTTCCACTCCACCTGAACCGCCAGTAGTCAAAGTAACCGTGGATGCAATGGTTTTAATAAAGGGAATCCGTTTGCGGATTTTTCCCTGTTTGTGGTGATATGCCTCAATGGCCGCATCCGTTCCATGCCCTTCTGCTTCCGGTGCAAAGGTATAGACAAACCAGCCGGAAAAAAGTCCGCCCAATGCAGGAAGAATCAGGAGCATCCACCTGTTAAACGGCGTGTCTGTGGAAGGCAAAAGCAAATGTTCGCCGGCAGGTAAAGAGGGTCGGTAGCCTGCCATAAGGTCCATAAAATAGTGCATGCCAAGACCACAAAGATAGTGAAACAAAATGGCCCCAAGGCCGGAAATAAGGCCAATGAGTACAAAATACAAAAACCATTGGCCGGCGTGGGCAAGCTCCCACTCTTCAATTTTCTTTTGCAATTCCATGATCTGAATTTACGCCTGATTCCGCAGTTCGCGGATTCCTTTTAGGATGGTTTCAAAAAGAAGGGTTACCTGGACTTTTGGCAGACAGGAAAAGGCAATTCTCAAATCCCTTTCTCCTGTGGCGATTAATCCCACTCCGTATTTTTTCAGCAGATGCTGCCGCAGATCTTCTGCAAGGACATTCTGCAAGCGGATACACATGAAATATCCTGAATTAAAGGGGTATGCACAGAATTCTTCTGCGTACTCGGGTTTGTTCAATTCTTCCTTGATGGCCTGGGCACGAAATTCCAGCAGTTCAAATTTTTCCTGTTTGCCCCGTTCATAGTCAGCTGCGGCCATGGATTTTAACACCAGGGTCTGGCTTAAATGGGAAACATTGGAAATGGTTCCCCGGATGCAGCCGGCGGTTTTCTTTTCCAGGGCTTCGTACAGGGCTGAAGCCTGATCCTGATTGGAAACAAAAGCCCCATAGGTGATGCAGCCCACCCGAAGTCCCCAGACATAATCTTCCTTGGTGGCACCGTCCAGCTTGATAGTGAGCAGCCTTTCGCTGGCTCCGGAAAGTTTGGCAAAAATGGATTCCCTGCTGGTATCTTCTCCAAAAAACAAACCAAAATAGGCATCATCTGCGACTGCCACCACACGGGTCCCCTGGTCTGCAATCTCAATCAGTACCTTTGCCACGACTTCTGCCTCGGTCTTGGTAAGTGTATATCCGCTGGGGTTGTGGGGGAAGTTCAAAATCGTGATAATTTTGTCACGGGCTTTTGCCTGTTCTTTCATCACCCGTTCAAAATCCTCCACATTAAACCTGGTCAAGTCTGCATCATAGGCCTGGTAATGGACAATCTCAGCCTGATTTTTCACGGCAAAGATCATTTGGTAATTCCCCCAGATCATGTCCGGCAGCACCAGTATATCACCCGGATCCACCCACATATCCGATACCAGGCTGACTCCGTGGGTAATACCGCAGGTGACAACGGGCAGACTAATGGGATGGCCGTCAAGTCCGGGATTTTTTTTGTACAGCATATCATGCCAGGTTTCCCTCAGCTCCTGGGCGCCAAAAGAGGAGGCATAGGGCAAATATTCATCCGGGTCCATTCCTGGCAAAAGACGGGTCAGGGAAGAAAGCCCCATCACGGATTTTCCCTCCCGGGCAATTCCAATGGTTGCGTTGATGGTATGTGCATATTCCTTTGCTTCCTGACTTTGGTTCAGGATGCCCTTGGGAAAAAACAAGGATTTCCCCGTCCGGGAGAGCATTTCATACACATGCGGATTGACAGATTGTATCTGTTCGTTCAGTTCCTTGGCTATGGGGTTCATAAATTCTCCTGATTTCCATGGGGTTATATCCTGTTATGCGAAAATTTTTCCCGCATCGGATACTTGTGCATGCTTTTTGGATAATCTTCCAATTATGTCAAATATTTTTGATTATTTCAATACCATTTCTGACATGAAAAATTCTGCAGGCAGCAGAAGGCTGTATTGCTTTTTATCCGGATTGTCCGGGTTTGTACATGGTTTGTATTTTTCATGTGTACTTTGTCTGCAAACTATCATAGAATCTTTTTCTGAAATGAAAATGATTTCCCGGCAAAATTCATGTTATCGGACAGATTCAAAACCGCACCCAATAAGATGCCCATAAAACCAGAGCTTTTCATACAATCGGCAAGCATGATCCAAAAGAAAATATACCGTCTCCTGTTTGCCGGAATTCTTGTACTCTCTATGGCCGGTTTCCTGGGGTGTTTTCCCCAATCTTCCTCCCCGGAAAATCCTCCGCAAATCATGTACCATGTTCGTTATGATACCTGCATGGTGAACCACAGGGCTGTCCGGGATCATCTGACCATGGTTCCGGCCTATGAAGAATTTCGGATGGAAAGGTTTCGTCCTGTGGAAATCCCTTGTTCCATAAGACTTTCGCAGGATTTTGACCCAAAAGAACTTCGAACCCGTGCCATTGAATCTGCCCTGAAAGCCATCCTTGAAAAAAACGGGCTGATCCATGTGACAACATTCAACACCACAACCGTTGTCAGTTACGAGGCTTTGGTCAGATCCCCTTTTCTTGTCATGAATGCACAAAATCCTGCCAACCCCCAAGGCAATGCAGAGCCTGTTTCCCCGGCACAGCAAACGATTTTTTCCTGCACTGCCCAATTTGAATTCAGCCCCCTCAGATTTCCCAATGAATGGGCAGAACAGCGTCACAAAAAAGAATTGAAACAAAAACTTGCAACCATGTGGGGACTCCTCCCATGAGACAGTACCAGATCCTCCATTCCCTTCGGCCAGGGACATTGTCCCCCAAAATCCTTTTGCTTTTTGTCTGCTCTGTCTATTTGATATGTTTCAATCTTTGCTCTTTTGGGCATGCTGCTTCGGCCAAAGCACCGGGGATTTTTTTGTCCACTCCCCAGGGCAGAATTCTCATGGAGCAGAATGCCCATGATAGCTACACTCCTGCCTCCATCCTGAAAATCCTCACAGGATTTGCAGCTGTTTCCCATTTTGGAAAAGAGTATCGTTTTCCCACGAAAGCCTGTTTTGATGAAACCACCGGAACCTTATATATAAAAGGATTCGGCGATCCCTTATTTGTATCAGAAGCCATTGAGGAATTTTCCGGGCAGATAGCAGACAGTATGAAAAGACAAAAAGCAAATCAAAATTCCGCCAATCCGCATCCATTAACATCCATTGTATTGGATCAAGATTTTTTTGCCCCTGATATTCACATCCCGGGAACAGGCAGTTCTGAGAATCCCTACGATGCAAGTCTTGGTGCTTTGTGTGCCAACTTCAATACGGTTTCTTTCCAGAAAAATCCTGCCACAGGAAAATACGGAAGTGCAGAACCGCAGACCCCCTTGTTCCGTGAATTTTTGCCTGCTGTCAAGGCTGCCGGCACCAGTCAGGGCAGAATATTGATTCCCAAAAATTTGCAGTCCATATATCCCGGAATGCTCATGGCATATTTTCTGGAAACAAAGGGCATCAGGACAGGTCCTTCCGAAACAGGAAAATCTGGTCCCCAGCATTGCCGCATCACCACTGGTCCGTTCCCGGCAGAACCACAGGGGGAATTGACCTTTTTTTCTCCCTTTGTGCTGGAAGAAGCCGTACAAAAATTGCTTCGTTATTCCAACAACCTCATTGCCAACCACCTCATCCTTGCAGCAGGTGCAGATAAATACGGAGCTCCTGCCACCCTTGAAAAAGGAGTTCGTTTTTTGACATCCTTTGCAAGGGAAACCATGGGAATGGAGCTTCTGCATATTTTTGAGGGTTCCGGTCTCTCCCGTAAAAACAAGATTACCCCGGCTCAGATGGGAAAAGTCCTGCAATATTTTGATCCCTTGTATGGACTGCTGAGGGAAAATACAGACACGTATTATAAAACCGGCACATTAACAGGAGTCCGATGCCTTGCAGGATATATCAAGGGGAAAAAAGGGAGCCGCTTTCCCTTTGTCATCATGGTAAAACAGCCAAATCCCGAAGCTGTGCCCGGAAGAATTGTCAGTCAGCTCATTGAGCAGGTAAAAAATTACGAGAAAAAAATCGGGGGCGAGGGATGAGCATTTTGCCGTATGCAGTACCATGTCCATTTGGGGCAAAATCCGACGCCAGTTTCCTCTGAAAATTCGAGGGATGGGACATGCTTTTTTGCCCTGAATGGTGCGAAAAATGATATGAAAATGCCACGATTTTTGGAAAGTGGATAAAACCGGAAATTAAGATTGACATTTTATTGTTTACGGTTTAAGTGCTATATAAAAGTTTACTTATTGGGGTTGCCGCGTAAGGTGGGCTGCCGTGCAATAAATAATAAAACCTAAACAGATAGGAGAAGAGTAACATGGCAAGTTATGTTGAAAGAGTCATTGCGGATTGTATAAAAAACAATCCCGGCGAAACCGAATTTCATCAAACAGTAGAAGAAGTTCTGTCTTCTTTGGAACCTGTTGTTGCACAACATCCGGAATACGAAAAACTTGGTCTTTTGGAAAGATTGGTAGAGCCTGAAAGAGGAATTACTTTCAGGGTTTGCTGGATGGATGATTCCGGCAAGGTTCAGGTGAATAAAGGTTACAGATATCAATTCAATAGTGCCATTGGTCCGTATAAGGGTGGTATCAGATTTGCTCCAAATGTATATCCTGGAATTATTAAGTTTCTGGGATTTGAACAAATTTTCAAGAACAGCTTGACCGGTCTTCCTATTGGTGGTGGTAAAGGTGGTTCAGACTTTGATCCCAACGGAAAATCTGATGCTGAAATCATGAGATTCTGCCAGGCATTCATGAATGAATTGTATAGACACATTGGACCGAACACAGACGTTCCCGCAGGAGACCTTGGTGTAGGTGCAAGAGAAGTTGCTTATATGTTTGGTCAATACAAAAAAATCGTGAACAGATATGAAGGCGTATTTACTGGTAAAGGTCTGACCTTTGGCGGCTGCCTGGGCAGAACAGAAGCTACTGGTTTTGGTATTGTCTGGTTCGCAGAAGAAATGCTGAAAGCCAACGGCGAGGCAATAAAGGGTAAAGTTGTTGCTGTCTCCGGATTTGGTAATGTATCATGGGGTACTGTTACCAAACTGACAGAACTGGGAGCCAAGGTAATTACCATTTCCGGTCCTGATGGATATATTCTTGATGAAGAAGGTGTCAGCACAAAAGAAAAAATTGCTTACATGCTTGAACTTCGTAATTCAGGAAAGAACATTTGTTCTCCCTATGCTGAAAAATTCCCCAACGCCAAGTTCTTCCCCGGCGAAAAGCCCTGGGGTGTTAAAGCAGATCTGTATATCCCCTGTGCTACCCAGAACGAAATCGTTAAAGCAGATGCTGAAACCTTTGTTAAAAACAAAGTTAAATTCGTTTGCGAAGGTTCCAACATGTCTTCAACCAACGAAGCGATCAAAATCATGCAGGACGGTGGAATCATTGTTGGTCCTTCAAAGGCGGCAAATGCTGGCGGCGTAGCCACTTCCTGCATTGAAATGGGACAGAACGCAGGGCATACTGTATTTTCTGCGGAACAGGTGTACGAACAGCTCCATGGTATCATGGTGAACATCCACAAAGCCTGTGCAGATGCTTCCATGAAATACACCAACAAATACAACCTGGTTGCTGGTGCGAACATTGCCGGTTTTGAAAAAGTTGCAGGTGCCATGATGGCTCAGGGATTGGTGTAGTCTGAAAGAGCCAAGATAAATAAAACCATGAAAGGCCAGGACGATTGTTCTGGCCTTTTATGGTTTTTTCAAAAGTACCCAAAAAGGATTGCAATGGAAAAAGGGGAGTTCCATATTGAATGGAAGCTCCCCTTTGTTTGTTAATCACCCTCCGTGGTGAACAGGTTTATCTCTTCATCTGGATTACGGTTTCATACATTTGATCCACCGTAGTCACAGTTTTGGAGTTTGCCTGGAATCCTCTTTGATTCGTTATCATGGTTACAAACTCTTCTGCAATGTCCACGTTGGACATTTCAAGTGAGTTTGGAGCAATCTTGCCAAGACCGTTTTCTCCTGGTTTATTGGTAATGGCCGCGCCGCTGGCACGGGTTTCCTTGAATAAGTTTCCCCCTGCGTTGGACAGGCCGTAGTTGTTCAGAAATTTTGCAAGCCCTACCCGGAAAAGGGGAACCAGCTGGCCGTTGGAATATCTGCCTGTGATCATCCCGTCCGAGGACACTTCCACTCCCAGAAAATCCCCTGCCGCGTATCCGTCTGAATCCCCAAACCTGGTATAGGATTTTTTGGACCATTGGGTTGTGGTG
>PDWI01010677.1_pt1 | contig 10227 bp, 6 predicted proteins | sample 1430891 | NCBI WGS metagenome assembly PDWI01 (sample SAMN01162508, study PRJNA174530) | Oral metagenome, whole genome shotgun sequencing project. | biome: Marine environment; feature: Marine mammal; material: Swab sample of the gingival sulcus; isolation source: swab sample of gingival sulcus... | reverse complement strand
GAATAACGGTTTTTATACATTCGACGACGCTTTTGATGATTTCGTCACCTGATTCGTGCCCGAGGTTGTCATTGATGAGTTTTAGTCCATTAACGTCCATAAAACAAATCGACATTTTTTTGTTTTCTGATTTTGATTTGTCGTATGCTTTGTTAATATAGTCAAATCCAGCTCTTCGATTATACGTAGATGTTAATGGGTCAAATTCTGAATAGTATTTTATTTTTTCTTTATTTGAAGCGTTGACGGACAAGATGATTGCCAATAAAATTGATACTAAAATAATATTAAGAAATGTCTTATAACTGTCTTTAAAAAAGTTTTTAAAACCATTGATACTGTTAATTTCGATGATGGATGCATATTCATCGTTCTTTTCAATGGTCGAAAGGATAATCCAAGGTTTTTCCTTGAATGCAATTTTTTCATCGACGACGCCATTTAGATTAGCGAAATCAACCGTTCTGTAAATGTACATATTCTTATCGTCAAGAAAGGTACCGTTCTTAGTTTCTATGATGGTTTTGTACAGTTTACTATTGGTCTTTGCAAGAGTTTTGTTCATTTTATCTGGGTATAAAAATCCCCAGTTGCTTTCGCTGTCAATGCAGGATAGGTAGTAACCATCAGCATTAAGAAGTTCGGTTTTTCCGATACTACTTAATCTGGTATATTCAAATCCATCAAGAATTTCTTGTGCTTTGTAGTTGAGTAATACGATGCCTATTTTGTTAAATCCGTCGTAGAGAGGTGTACCGACTCTTATTACAGGCTTAATAGGCGTTTCGATTTCGCCGTTTTCGATGTTTAAATCCAGCTGCGAAACGAAAATCTCGCTTTTTTCTCCATCGATGGTATCCCAAAAATAATATCGATTGGCTTTGTTTTGTAGTCTTTCTTCAGGTATGACAATACCGTTTTTGAAGTTTTGATCGTAGTCTATTCTTATTTCTTCGTTTCCATTAATGTCAATCATACGAATTTGATCGTAGAATTTTTTGCGCTTTGAGAAGGAGCAGAGTATATCTTCAATTTCTTTATATGATTCGTGTTGTATATAGTCTATTTCAAAAGCGTCTACAAGGTACAACAAGTCACTGAAAATAATGGAGAAAGTAGTAACTATATTGTTGTTTTGTGAATTAATTAGTGAAGTTTCGTGTTGGATAATATCGTTTAATTGGTATTCTTTTTCTTTTTTGTAAAATGAATATCCGAAAAAACCATAAATAATACTTAAAATTAAGAAGTAGACGACGAATCGAATAACGATATTTTTTATGAATTTTATTTTTTTGCCACTCATATTAAATTTTGTTCTATTTTGAACCCTCCTCTCAATTTTGTCTACCGATTTAATTATACGATAAAATACTTCATATAACAATACTGCTTTTTTACATTGCAATGATAGTTAATTTTGTATAAAATGTAGATATGTAAATTGTTTATTAAATTAATTTTAATTTCAATTTAAAAACCAATAAATTACAGAGGAGGATTTATGGCGAAAAAAACACCGCTCTATGAAGAGCATTTAAAGGCTGGTGGCGAGGTCGTTGACTACGCTGGATGGTTTTTGCCAGTTCGATATTCATCGCTTAAAAATGAGCATGAAGCCGTTCGAAACAAAGTCGGAATGTTTGACGTTTCGCACATGGGTGAGATTACGATTAAGGGACCTGATGCAAGAAAGTATGCGGACTATTTGACGACGAACGATGTAGAAACTCTTGATAACGGAAGAGTTATTTACGGTTTCTTGTGCAAGGAAGACGGCGGAGTAGTGGATGATCTGCTGACATATAGAGCTGCTGAGGACGACATTTATCTCGTTGTAAATGCTTCGAATTCTGACAAGGACTTTGAATGGGTGAAATCACATACCGATGGCTTTGACGTAGAGGTTGAAAATGTTTCGGATGCGACAGGTGAGATAGCAGTTCAAGGTCCAATGGCTGAAAAAACTGTACAAAAATTGACGGATTATGATTTATCTTCTATTAAGTTCTTTGCATTCCAGAGAGACGTAAAAATTGCTGGTGTAAACTGTATGATTTCGAGAACAGGATACACAGGAGAAGATGGATTTGAAATCTATTCGGATAGAGAGGGAATTGTAAAAGTATGGCAAGCAGTTCTTGAAGCTGGAAAAGAGTTTGGATTAGAGCCTGCAGGTCTTGGTTGTCGTGATACGCTCCGTTTTGAGGCCGCGCTTCCGCTATATGGACATGAGATTGCAGATGATATTAATCCGCTAGAGGCGGGATTTAAGTTCTTTGTTGCGCTTGATAAAAACAGCGATTTCATTGGAAAAGAGGCACTTAATAAAATCTATGCTGATGGAATTCCAAGAAAATTAATCGGTTTGGAACTTGTTGAAAAAGGCATTGCAAGAGAAGGCGCTAAAGTCTTTAAAGACGGTGTTGAAATTGGTCACGTAACAACAGGTTATATGAGCCCAACACTAGGAAAGAGTATTTGTAATGTGCTTATTAAGGCAGATGAAGCCAAAATTGGCAACGAAGTAGAAGTACAAGTTCGAAAGCGTATGATTAAGTCAAAACTAATCAGTAAACGCTTCCTGAAGAAAAATACAAAGAGCAAATAAGATAAATTTGTGAGGCGGACACGGTAAAAACACAAACAAAAAATACAAAATTAGAAATTGCGAAGTTATTTTTCGTTATACTGAGCAAATCGACGAAAAATAAAAAAACAAAAAATTACGCAGGTATTTTTCGTCATAGTGAGTAAACGAACGAAAAATAAATAAACAAAAAAATAAGATGTATTGCGCAGGGGTTTTTCTGGCATACTGAGCAAACTAGAAGGCAAATGAAGAGAGTAGAATATCTCTCACGCGTAACGCAAAGAGTTACTTGTTCGTGAAAAATTTAGTTAGCTTACGCTAACTCTAGTGCAAGCACTAGATAATCCTATGGATTTAAATTTTTCCATTCCCGAACGAGAACGAACCTGCAGATTGAGAAAGTAGAGCGGAAAAAACCAAGCAAGACAAGGAGGCATTATGAGAATAGAAAAGAATTTATACTACACTACAGAACACGAGTGGATTAAAGTAGACGGCGACACAGCCCTAATTGGACTTTCAGATTATGCACAAGAGCATCTTGGTGACATCGTATATGTTGAGCTTCCAGAAGTGGGAGATGATTTTGAGCAATTTAAAGCGTTTGGTTCCGTAGAATCGGTTAAAACAGCTGCTGATGTCAATATGCCAATGAGCGGAACGGTAGAAGAAGTAAATGAGGATCTTGATGGGGATCCAGCACTTCTTAACAATGATCCATATGCAAACTGGATTATTAAAATTAAGCTATCAAATAAAGATGAGCTTGAAAAAATTATGGATGCGGATAAATACGAAAAATTTGTAGCAGAAGAGGCGTAATATGTTCCCATATATCCCAACAACTGATTCCGACAAAAAAGAAATGTTAGAGGTCATCGGAATCAGCTCAACAGACGAACTGTTCCAAGATATTCCGGAAGAGTTCCGATTGAATCGACCTCTTAATCTTGACAATGCAAAATCAGAGCTAGAAGTAACTAAGTACATCAAAAGCCTTGCGGCAAAGAATAAGAGTGTGAATGACCTTTCTTGCTTTTTAGGTGCTGGTGCTTACGATCATTATATTCCTACTACGGTGGATGCAATTATTTCTCGCTCTGAGTTTTATACTTCGTATACACCATACCAACCTGAGATTTCTCAGGGTACTCTTCAGTACGTGTTTGAGTTTCAGACATTGATTACTAGACTTACTGGTATGGATGTTGCCAACGCATCGCTTTATGATGGTGGTACTGCTTATGCAGAGGCTGCAATTATGGCGTGTGCTGTTGCTAGAAGGAAGGAAGTCGTCGTTTCAAAGACAGTAAATCCTAGTGCGCTCGCAATTTTGCGTACCTATTGCCATGGGCAGAGCATCAAACTGATTGAAGTGGATGCTAAGGATGGACTGACTGATTTTGAAGCGCTTGAAAAGGCGACTACGGATCAAACTGCTGCAGTGATTATGCAGAGTCCGAACTTCTTTGGACTCATTGAGGATGTTGAGAAAGGTGTAGAAATCGCTCATAAAATCAAAAAATGTAGTTTTGTTCAGGGAACAAATCCATTTATGCTTCCGGTGCTTAAGACACCTGGTGAGTATGGTGTAGACATCGTTGTTGGTGATGCACAGTCGCTTGGACTTTCTCTTAACTACGGTGGACCTTATGTTGGTATTATCGCAGCGAAAGAGAGCTATATGCGTAAAATGCCAGGACGTTTGGTGGGTCAGACAGTGGACGAAGATGGTAAGCGTTCGTTTGTACTTACTCTTGCGGCACGTGAGCAGCATATTCGTCGTGAAAAGGCGACTTCTAATATCTGTACAAACCAAGGACTAATGACCCTTGCTACAGCGGTTTATATGTGTACAATGGGTGAGCAGGGAATGAAAGAGGCTGCGACGCAGGCGACACTCAAAGCGCACTATGCGTTTGAAAAGCTAACTGCGAGTGGAAAATTCAAGCCAGTTTACGATAAGCCGTTCTTTATGGAGTTTGCTCTTACATCAGATATCCAACCAGAGAAAATTAACAAAGCACTTCTCGATGCTGGTATGATTGGTGGATACGATTTATCGAAGGATTATCCAGAGCTAAAAGGAGCGATTTTATACGCAGTAACAGAAAAACGTACTAAAGAAGAAATTGACAAATTAGTAGAAGTATTGGAGGGGGTACAATGATAGAATATAATAAACTTATTTTTGAACTATCTCACGAAGGCAGAAAAGCGTATGCCCTTCCTGAACTCGACGTTCCTGAAAAGAGTTTGGAAAGCATTTTGCCGAAGGAGCATTTGCGAAAAGAAGCGTTGGATTTCCCAGAGTTGTTTGAAGTCGATGTTATTCGACATTACACGAATCTTTCCAACAAGAATTTTGGCGTAGACACTGGATTCTATCCACTTGGCTCTTGTACGATGAAGTACAATCCAAAAATCAATGAGCAGATGGCGCGTTTGGATGGATTTGCCAATATTCACCCACTTCAAGACCCTGAAACGGTACAGGGTGCGCTTCAATTGATGTATGAAATGGACGAGGCGCTTTGTGAGATTACTGGTATGGATAAGATGAGCCTTGTTCCTGCTGCTGGAGCACATGGCGAGTTTGCTGGTGTAACTACTATCAAAGCGTTCCATGAAGCAAATGGTGATTTCCAAAGAAATAAAGTAATCGTGCCAGATTCAGCGCATGGTACAAACCCAGCGACTGGTGTTATGGCAGGTTGTGATGTTATCGAGGTAAAATCAGATGCCGAGGGATTAGTTGATATTGAGGCATTGCGAGAGGTTGTCGGTGATGATACTTGTGCGCTAATGCTTACGAATCCAAATACGCTTGGACTATTTGAGAAAAACATTAAAGAGCTTACAGACATTGTACATGCTGCCGGTGGTAAGGTTTACTATGATGGAGCCAATGCCAATGCGATTTTAGGGCATGTAAGACCTGGTGACATGGGGTTTGATGTGGTACACCTTAATGTTCACAAAACACTTAGTACACCTCACGGTGGAGGTGGTCCGGGAACTGGTCCAATCGGTGTAAAATCGGATTTGATTCCATTCCTACCTGTTCCAACTGTTGTAAAAGAGGGTGACAAATATGCACTTGATTTTAGCAGCGAAAAGTCACTTGGTCGACTAAAGGACTTCCAAGGACACTTCGCGGTTCTTGTCAGAGGGTATACCTATGTGTTGACAATGGGTGCAGATGGGCTGAAAGAAGCATCTACTGTTGCTGTTCTCAATGCAAACTACGTTCGAAAGGCACTTGCTAAAGAATATAAGGCGGCATATGATAGAATTTGTATGCATGAGTGTGTTTTCGCAGGGCTTTCTGAGCCAAATGGTATTCGCACGCTGGATGTGGCGAAGAGACTGTTGGACAGAGGGTATCACCCGCCGACTGTGTACTTCCCGTTGATTGTGCATGAGGCGATGATGATTGAGCCGACGGAAACGGAGAGTAAGGACACGCTCGATGAATTTATCGCAGTGATGAAAGACATTGCACGAGAAGCGAAGGAAGAGCCAGATAAACTTCATCAAGCACCGCTTACAACCCTTGTCCGCAGACCAGATGAAACACTTGCTGCAAGGAAGCCTGTGCTTAAATATGTGAAAGCGTAGATGGTATAGTAGAGAAGATAAATCAGGATTGAGAAGAAATGAATTTTCGGTTGAGAAGGATAATCTCATTCCAAAGAATAGTTTTAACTATTTTCATTTGGCTTTTCTAACTTTATACTAATTTCAAATAAGATATTCTAATCGTTCTGTCCTAAAACATATAAAATATTTAGATTGTAAAAATAGGGTGATAGAAGATTTAAAACGAAAGTAGTATCAGTTGATGTTTTTTGTTTAACACCGAATTAAAGTATAGAAGGCTTAAATTGAGACTAGTATTAGAAAGAATAAGGGGGTGTTTCAAGGGGATTTCTTTGAAGCACCCTTTTTTACAGGAGGCGAAATGAGTAAAAAAGTTGCTGTAATAGGCGCTGGACCTGGTGGATATGTCGCAGCGATTAAATTGGCACAACTTGGTGCAGATGTCCATTTGATTGAACGTGATCGTGTCGGCGGAACTTGTCTGAATAGAGGATGTATCCCTACCAAAACGCTTTTTAGAACGGCGGAAATGATGCACGATAGTAAGCATGCTGCTGAGTATGGTGTCACATTAAATGTGGAGTCTAAAGTGGACTATGAAGCGCTTTATTCCCGAAAAGAAAAGGTTGTGGATACGCTTGTCGGAGGGATTGAGCAACTTTTGAAATCCTATCCAAATATTAGTTTTTATCATGCAAGTGCAGAGCTTGTGGACTCCAAAACAATTAAAGCAACTTATGTGGAGCCTGTTGATGGTCAAACAGAAGTGGTGATTGATACTATCGACGCGATTATTATTGCCAATGGTTCGAAACCGCAAATGACCGAAACGCAGGGTGTAGAACTGGAAGGTGTTATCACATCGGATGATTTGCTTGAGCTTAAGGAGCTGCCTAAGAAGTTAATTGTTGTCGGCGGTGGTGTTATCGGACTGGAGTTTGCCAGTATTTATCAAGAGCTTGGCAGTGAGGTGACGCTTCTTGCTTCAAGGATACTCAAAAACGCGGATTTAGACATTCGAAAGCGCATTGTGCCGCTTCTCAAAAAGCAGGGAATGACGCTTTATAACGATGTTCGTGCAAAACAAATTGAGAAGTCTGGCAATATGCTCAAGGTGACTGCAGCTTACAAAAAAGATGGCAAGACCTTTGAAGTCGAGGGCGATTATGTCTTGATTGCAAGTGGTCGCGGCCCTGTTTACGATGGGTTGGATTTGGAGAAGCACGGTATTGAGTATGACGAAAAAGGAATTGTTGTCAATGAGCGATTTGAGACTAGTGTTGCTGGAATTTACGCGATTGGCGATATTGTCAGTGGAAATCCTCAACTTGCCCATGTTGCGAGTGCACAGGGTGAGGTAGTTTCCGAGTATATCATGGGTGGTCAGCCGGATATTAATTTGGACGTGTATCCAAACTGCGTCTTTACGCTTAATGAAGTGGCGCATGTCGGAGCGCTTGAAGTGGAATTGAAAGAGTCTGGAGTTCCTTATAAAGTGTCAAAGTTTAATTTCGCAGCTAATGGAAAAGCGCTTTGTTTGGGTGAAACTGCTGGATTTGTGAAGATGCTTTCGGATACGGATGGAAAACTTCTTGGCGTTCATATTATGGGAGCCCATGCAAATGATTTGATTGCAGAGTGTACGCTTGCGATTGCAAACGGTATGACAGCACATGATGTGATGAGAGCAATTCATGCGCACCCAACACTTCCAGAAACAGTGATGGAGGCAAATGCGGGGTTGCTTGGAAGTGCTATTCATATTGCAAAACCAAGAAAGAAGTAAAAATTTTCAAATCGGAAAACAGCTTTAGTAATTGTTTGCTTATTGTTGCTTTCTAAGTTTTGATCGATAAGAAAAATAAAATAAGGTAGGAAATAATAAATGAAATATATAGAGTCGCATTCATATGACCCACATTACAACCTTTCGTTTGAGGAGTATATTTTTAAGTACCTCCCTCTTGACGATGAGGAATATGTGACATTGTGGCAGAATGGTCCAGCGGTAATTGTTGGAAAGAACCAAAACGCGTGGGCGGAAATCAATGAGAAGTATCTCAGTGAAAATGATGTAAAGCTTATTCGTAGAATTACAGGTGGTGGAGCGGTTTACCACGATTTGGGAAATTTGAATTTTTCGTTTATCACAAAGGATAAAGGTCAAGGGAAAATTGATTTTAAGACGTATTATGAGCCGATTGTAGAAGCGCTTAGAGCGCTAGGTGCGCCGGCAGAGCTTTCTGGTAGAAATGATATTACGGTAGACGGCAAAAAAGTTGTGGGCGCTTCGCAGTCAATATGGCAGGGCAGAGTGCTTTCAAATGGTTGTATTTTGTTTGATGTGAAGATGCAGAACTTGTCGGAGGCGCTTCGTGTACGTCCTGAGAAACTCAAATCAAAAGGGGTTCAGTCGGTTCGTGCTAGAGTGACAAATATTAAGCCATATGTAGGTCCGGAAAAAACGGTAGAGGATTTTAAAGCGCTTTTGTTGGAAGAGATTTTCAAAGCGTTTGGTGAGAAGCCTCAGGAGTATGTGCTTACTGAAAAGGACAAAGAAGGGATTACAAAAATTATGGGCGAACGCTTTGGTCGTCGTGAGTGGAACTGGGGAAAATCACCAGCCGGTACGATGAAAAAGAGTGTTAAGTTCCCGTACGGTTTTGTCGAACTCAGTTTTGATGTCAAAGGGGGAAAAATAGAAAACCTTGTTTGGCAGGGTGATTTCTTTGGAAAAGAAGATATTAAGGATATTGAATCAGCGCTTGAAGGTGTAGAGTATGAGCGCGGTGCAATTTCGGAAGTTCTGTCAAAGTTCAGTTTGGTGGATTATCTTGGCGCTAGCGCGAATGCGGAGGACTTGGTGGAGCTGTTTATGGAGTAGCAGCTCTTTATATCGTTGTTTATTAATGCAAATAAATAGGCGAAATTTTTAGTCGGCAGGAGTACTCACTACGTTCGTAATGCCGATTAAAATTTGCCTATTTACTTTGCATTGCTAAGTTACTATATAAGTCGTGCATGACGAAATAAGGTGCGCTATGACCCAGTGCATTCCAAATTCTCTGAGCCTATTCTGTCTTTCTTTTCTACATAAGTCGTGCAAGACATAGTAAAGTGAATGAATAAAATCAGTTTCTCGACTAAAGCTTCGTGCCTCCACATGGTCGGCACTGCAGAATCGTCTCGAAATTAAGTGTTATATTCTTTTTATATATTTATATGAATTAGATAAAAACTCATAAGTCGTGCAAGGCGAAGGGGAAGAAGGAATATTCACGCTGTTTGTAATGCCAATTATAATCATCCTGTATAAATTAGAAAGTGAAAATATTAAAAGAGAATGGAGAAGGATTTAATTATGTCTGAAATCGAATCAAGGATTTCAAAATTTATTGAAAAGACGGAAGTAGATAAGCAAATAAATTTGAAAAATCTGCTATTGGTTTATAAAGAAAAACCTATTCTTAAATTTACGAAAAGTCCGTATAATTTTGATGATAAGCAGTTACTATTTTCTATGTCTAAATCTTTTACTTCTATTGCAATCGGTATTGCAGAGGATAAAGATTATCTTAGTATCGAAAATAAGATTATAGATTATTTTCCTAATGATCTACCCAAAAATGTAAGTGAAAATCTAGGTAATATTAAGATAAAGCATTTGCTTACGATGAGTAGCGGTTTAAATAAAGATATGTATACTGAAATATCCCGACAGAAAAATTGGATTAAAGCTTTTTTTGAGCAAGATTTTAATGAATTTCCAAATGATTTTTATTTATATAATACGCATAGTACTTATGTTTTATCAGCGATTATTGAAAAGTCAACAGGATTAAATACTTTAGAGTTTTTGAATGAATATTTGTTTAAACCTTTGGATATTTCAAAACCCGAATGGGAAAAATGTCCAATGGGCATCATAGCTGGTGGTATGGGCCTTAGCCTTTCTATAGAAGATATAGCAAAAGTTGGTGTTATGCTTATAAATGATGGAGTATATGAGGGAAAAAGAATTTTATCAAAAG
>PDWI01010676.1_pt1 | contig 10227 bp, 10 predicted proteins | sample 1430891 | NCBI WGS metagenome assembly PDWI01 (sample SAMN01162508, study PRJNA174530) | Oral metagenome, whole genome shotgun sequencing project. | biome: Marine environment; feature: Marine mammal; material: Swab sample of the gingival sulcus; isolation source: swab sample of gingival sulcus... | reverse complement strand
AAGACAATGCTATGGTCGTTTACAAACTCAACATCATAGCCAATGGAATTATGTGAGACGTAAAACTTCTTACCAACAAGAGAACGCTCCTCTTCCTTTTCTACATCAGACTTACACGAAGAGAAACTAATCAAGCCTAATAAGGCAAGTAAAATACTTTTTACAAAATACTGTTTCATAATAGTTTATTTAAATTAAGATATTATATGACAAAGATAAAATATTTTTTTGAAAAGTCAATTTGTCTAAGTTTTTTACTTTAAGTTGAAATGTTTATCTTTGTTGAATAGAAATTATATTAGGCTTGGTAGATTATTGTCTGCCAAGCCTTTGTGCTTTTTAGAAGATGTCGTTTAATTTGCTCCTAATTGTTGCTTATTCTTGCTCAAAACCTTGTAAGTCTTAGCTCAAAAGTCTTTATGATTGAGCTGACTTTTTTATAATTGCGAGGACAAACTTTTCAAAACTCAGCTCATTTATTAGAAATGACTGCTCAAGTCTAAAAAGTAGAGGTGTCAAGCGAGGAATTCAAGGTTGTTTGATTAGAATTTAAGCTGAAAATAAAAAACTATGACATTTATTATAGTGATATTTGTCATACTTTCGCTAGAGAAATTGATGATATAATAGTCCGCTATTGGAAGTATAATTCTAGAATTAGTTCAAAAGTGAAAAATTAGTGATATTCACTGTGCTTTTGTGTACTTGCTACAATAAGGTCATCAACAGAGATATATTATCTAAAAGAAAATTAGTATTTTTGTGCATAGTTAATATATATAAATAAGAAGTTAAGATTATGAGCGAACTAAAAGGATTTATAAGTGCTGCACAAGACAAAATGGCTAAAACTGTAGAACATCTAGATGAGCAGTTAGCACGTGTGCGTGCAGGTAAAGCTAATCCAAAAATTCTTGACGGCATCACTATGGAGTATTATGGCTCTATGATGCCTCTTAGTCAAGTGGCTACAGTAACTGTGCCTGACGCTAAAAATATCGTGATTACTCCTTGGGATAAGAAAATTATTCCAGAGATCGAACGTGCTATCATCAATTCGCCTCTAGGTATCACTCCAGAAAATAATGGCGAGGTGATTCGTCTTGGTATCCCTCCTTTGACTGAAGATCGTCGTCGTGATTTGGTGAAGCAAGTCAAAGCTGATGCCGAAGATGCTAAGGTAAGTATCCGCAACAGCCGTCGTGAAGCTAATGACCAAATCAAGAAGGCGGTGAAGAATGACGGCGTGCCAGAAGATATGGGTAAAGACGCAGAAGCTGAAGTTCAGAAGTTGCACGATAAGTTTATCAAACAAATAGACGAAGTATTCGCAGCCAAAGAGAAGGAAATTATGACAGTCTAATTTATGGCTCAAAAAAAATCTAAAAAGATACGTAACGACCAAGCCCAAGAGACAGTCTTAGGCTTGGTTCGTCGTAATACTGGGAGTCATTATCAAGTGCTGTGTGATGACGGCATAGAGCGATTGTGTCTAGCTAAAGGTAATCTTAGGCTCAAGGGCTACCGCTCCACTAATCCTGTAGCTGTAGGCGATAGAGTAGAGGTGATTATCAAGTCTGATATGGCAGACGATTCGCACTATATCAAGTCTATTCAGCCACGACGCAACTATGTGATGAGACGTTCGACGAACTTGTCCAAGCTCTCTCACATCTTAGCGGCTAATGTGGACGCTTCTTATCTTATTTGTACACTGAGTTCGCCCGAGACGAGTACTACTTTTATAGATCGTTTTTTAGCTAATGCCGAGGCTTACAGCATTCCAACGGAGCTAGTTTTCAATAAATGCGATATGCTTGATGAGGATGGCGAGGCTATTCTTCAAGAAATCACGAAGATTTATACGGATGTTGGTTATAAATGTCATCATTTATCAGCTAAGAAAGGCGAGGGGCTGGAGAGTCTCAAGGAGAGTATGAAGGGCAAGATAAGTCTATTCAGTGGGCATTCAGGAGTGGGTAAGAGTACACTCATTAATGCTTTGATTCCTGAGGCTGACCTCAAGACAGGTGTGATTTCGGAAGTTCATCAAGCAGGTATGCACACGACAACATTTTCGGAAATGATTGCTTTGCCTGAGGGAGACGGCTATCTGATAGACACTCCAGGGATTAAAGGATTTGGCTTACTAGATGTAGAGGTGGAGGAGGCCTCACATTATTTCCCAGAGATTTTTGAGATTGGAGCTTTATGTAGATTTAACAATTGTACGCATACGCACGAGCCACATTGTGCTGTACAAGAGGCGGTAGAGGCAGGGCGTATCGCTCCTAGTAGGTTTGTCTCATACCTTAGTATCCTTGAGGATAAAGAAGAAGACAAGTATCGCCCGGACTTTTAGTATGGCTTTTTAGAGCGAAAGCATTAAATGATATTACAACAATGAAAATATTACGAAATATAGTTACTAGTGGCTTGATATTAGGCTTTGCGTTGATGACTTCTTGTGATGATAGTACATCATCTAAGAAGACAAAGACAGCAACGACAAGTCAAACTCAAGTAGAGGAGGTGAAAATGAAAGCCGTGGCATTTGATAGCGAAATGGCTTATAGCTACATTCAGCGACAGGTAGAGTTGGGCTACCGATTGCCTAATACGGAAGCTCATAAGAAATGTGGAGACTGGATCGTGGAGCAAGTTAAGTCTTTTGGCGTTGAGGTAGAAGAGCAAGTTTTTGACGGCACGGATTATTATGATAAGGCTGTCAAAGGACGTAATATCATTGCTTCTATCAATCCTCAAGAGCCTAATCGTATCATCTTACTTGCTCATTATGATACAAGAGCAGTGGCGGATCACGACCCTCACACAAGCAATCAGAAGTTAGCCATTAGCGGAGCTGATGACGGAGCTAGTGGGGTGGCTGTACTATTGGAGCTGTTGCGTCAAGCTCAGCTACGAAAGAGCAAAATGGGATTAGACGTTCTATTCGTTGACCTAGAAGATGGTGGTAAGAAAGCTTCGGAAGAAGGCTGGTGTCAAGGTTCTAAGTATTGGGCGAAGAATCCTCACAAGAAGTCTTACCAAGCTCGCTTTGGGGTCTTGCTAGATATGGTGGGAGCTAAGGATGCTCGTTTCTGTTGGGAGGCTTATTCTAGAGCTTATGCCGCACCTTATGTCTATAGGCTATGGGAGACAGCTCACAAACTAGGTTGGAGAAAGTATTTTATCACGAGAGAGACTTCGGCTCTTACGGACGACCACGTGCCATTGATTGAGAATCGCTCTATCCCTACGGTGGATATTGTTAATTATGATGATACTCGTTCGGGAGGCTTTGGTAAACATTGGCATACGCTAGATGATAGTATTGAAGTGATCAGCAAGGAAACATTGCAAGCTGTCGGCGAAACGGTCGGAACAACAATAGAAAATATCTCAAAATAAGTTAGAAAAGAAATGAATATAAACGATATACAGGACGAAATCATAGAAGAGTTTTCAGTCTTTGATGACTGGATGGATAAGTACAGCTTGATTATTGATATGGCAAACACGCTAGAGCCTATGGCTGAGGCTGACAAAAATCCAAACAACATCATTGAGGGCTGTCAGAGTCGTGTATGGATTACGGCAGAGGAGAGAGCGGGTAAGATTATCTTTCGTGGGGAGAGTGATGCTATTATTGTTAGAGGTATAGTAGCTTTATTATTGAGGGTCTTGAGCAATCAAAGTCCGCAAACGATTTTAGAATCTGATTTGTATTTCATCAAGGAGATTGGCTTGCAGGAGCATTTATCTCCGACACGTTCTAATGGATTAGTTTCTATGCTTCGCCAGATGAAGCTTTTCGCTGCAACTTTGCAAGAGAAAGCTAATTAAATATGTATTTCGTAGCTTGATAGTTTAGATTATATTTTAGGAATGTTTAAGTTTATTGATTTATTTGCAGGGATTGGAGGATTACGTATCCCTTTTGAAGAGCTGGGGGGGGAATGTGTTTTCTCTTCTGAGTTAGATAAGTATGCAAGTCAGACGTATGAAGCTAATTTTGGAGAGAAACCATTTGGTGATATTACTAAAATTGATGAAAAAGATATTCCTGAGTTTGATGTGTTATTAGGTGGCTTTCCTTGTCAAGCTTTTTCTATTGCTGGTAAGAGAAAAGGCTTTGAGGATACTAGGGGTACTTTGTTCTTTGAGATAGCACGAATTCTAAAGTATCATAAGCCAAAAGCCTTTTTATTAGAGAATGTAAAAGGTCTTCTTAGCCACAATAAAAGAGAAACGTTTAAGGTTATTCAAGAGACTTTGCAAGAATTAGGCTATTCTGTCTATTGTCAAGTCTTGAATGCTAGAGATTTTGGTTTGCCTCAGAATAGAGAGAGAATTTATATCGTTGGTTTTCTTGAGAACGAGTTCTTTAAGTTTCCTGAGCTATTTAATACACCAACGAGATTAGGAGATATATTAGAGCAGTCAGTAGATGACAAATACACTATATCTGATAGATTATGGCAAAGTCATCAAGAGAGGAAGCAACGAAATATAGAGAAAGGTTGGGGATTTGGTTACAGTTTATTTGACCATAACTCTACCTATACCAGTACAATCTCTGCTCGTTATTACAAAGATGGGTCTGAAATACTCGTAGCTCAAAAGGGGAAAAATCCTCGTAAACTAACACCTAGAGAGGCAAGCCGTCTTCAAGGCTTTCCTACGGATTTTGTAATTCCAGTTAGTGATACTCAAGCTTATAAGCAATTTGGCAATTCGGTAGCTGTTTCTGTGATTAGAGAGATTGCTAAAGAGATGATGTATAGCCTTAATTATAAAGATCGATGGAGTTAGAAAAGTTAGATTTAGAGATTAGTCAAAAGAAATTAGAACTAAACTTAAAACTTTATCGAAGTATTAAGGATTTAGTTCAAATAAAGCCTTCGGATTTACAAGTTGTTCTTTTATTGGAAAGAATAAATCTACTACTTAATCAGAAGAGTAGTTTTAAGGTTAAGAGAGATAATTTGTTGAAGTTTACTGAAGAACTAAAAGGCTCTAAGGTAAAAGATAGGTTATTGTCTTATTTTGATCTTTTTTTAGAGGACTTAAAAGCTCTTAAAGTCCTAAATGTTAGTCTAAACTTAATTCGTTATAAAGATTTCGTTCTAGAGAGAAGTAAAGTTTATGTTACGAATTTTAGGGTTAGTCCTAAACTTCATATAATGGACTTTTTATATGATCAAAATATGCTTAACGTTCCGTACTCTATGAGGGTTACAGGAGCGTTGTTGATTAAGATCTTATTTTCAGATGAGCAGTCATTTTTGAGAAATGAGATTGTAAAGATTGAGGATTTAGATCCAGAGACTATTTTGCAAGTCATATTTGCGGAGAGTTCTAGCCAATCTATTAGGTCTTTAGCAGGAGCTAGCTATGAGGAACGTTTCGAAAATCTATTGTCTAGCCAAAATATTAGATACGATAAGCACAGCTTTGATCCAAATTTAAGTTCAGTAGAATACGACTTCTTAGTACATTTGAAAAACTCTAAGAAAATTGGCTTTAGCGTTAAGCGAACTTTAAGGGAGCGTTATAAACAAAATCACGAGAGTATTGAATTATTAGATATAGATGCTATGGTTTTGGTTACTCTAGGTATAGACTTAAATAAAGATAAGGTTGATTATATTTTAGAGAAGGAAAAACATTATATTTTTGTAGCATCTGATATTTACAATAAAACATCTTATCTAAACGAAAATCCTAAAGTTTATTCTCTAAAAGACTTGAATGAAGTTTTATTAGACACATTAATTACGACTTAGAAGCAAATGAAACGTTTATTATACATACCTTTGTTGGTGCTGATGATGAGCTTTGTGGGGTGCAAAGAAGAGAGCGATGCACTGCAAGGTATCTTTAATCCGCTGGAATATGTAGATCCATTTATCGGCACGGGAGCTCACGGACATACTTTCCCTGGTGCTACTCGTCCTAATGCAATGGTTCAGTTTAGCCCAGATACCCACTTATTGGGCTGGGAAGCAAGTAGCGGTTATCATTATAATGATAGTCTCGTTTATGGTTTTAGCTTAACACACTTGAGTGGTACTGGAATTGGCGATCTTGGAGATGTGAGTTTATTGCCTTTTAGCAACGAAAAGGAGTTTCGTCTAAGTCGTGGGGAACAAGCTCAGGCACATTTTGATAAAGCTAAGGAAAAAGCGAGTGCTGGTTACTATACAACAACATTGGACAAGCAGGGTATTGAGGTGGAACTCACATCAACGCCACGTGTGGGACTGATGAAAGTTCGCTATGCCGATGAGCAATCTAGATATTTGCTTTTGGATTTGGTGAAAGTCTTGCAAGCTAATTGGGGACATAAGGTCAGAAAGAATGATTTGGTCGTGGTAAATGACAGCACTATCCTCGGAACTTATTACACTAAAGGTTGGGCAGAAGATCAGCAGATGAGCTATTGTCTGAACTTATCTCAGAGAGCGAAAAGTATTCAAGTCTTGCAAGGAAAGGCGAGGAGGGAAGTTCGCACTTATCCTGATAGCGTGATGAATTGTGAAGAGGCTTTGCTCGTTTTGATAGAGCTTACCAAAGGCTCAGATCCTCTATTATATAAGGTGGGACTTTCGGAAGTTTCGCCTGAGAACGCACAGAAAAACTTGCAAGCAGAACTACCTCATTGGGACTTTGATAAAGTGAAAAAAGAGAGTGAGAAAGTCTGGAAGAAGACCTTGTCTGCTGTAAAAATCAAGAGCAAAGACAAGACTGTGATGACAAACTTCTACACAGCACTTTATCATTCGTTCATTGCTCCTTATCATTATCAAGATGTAGAAGGTAGCTACCGAGGTTTGGACAAAGAAATTCATCAGAATAAGGACTTGGAGCATTATACCGTCTTCTCAATATGGGACACTTACCGTACATTACACCCTTTGATGACGATACTAAAGCCAGAACGAGCTAAAGCTTTTGGTAAAAGTCTGCTACAAGATTATAGAGATGGCTCTTGTCTGCCACGTTGGCCCTTGGCGAGCAATTACACAGGCTGTATGCCTGCTTATCATAGCGTTAGTGTGTTGGTGGACTTGCTCAAGAAAGGCTTGGTGGACGAGGCAGATCTCAAAGAGATGGCTCTAGCTGGTGTGAATAGCTCTGTCTATAGGGCGGATCTTGCTGAGAAGTTCCAAGGTACAAGGGAACTAGACTTGGTTAAGCGACATACATATTATAAGGATAAGTTCAAATATATTCCAGCAGACTCTATCCCTGAGAGCGTTTCTTGGGCGGTGGAGATGGCTTATGACGACTGGTGTATCTCGGAGTTGTGTGCCGCGGCAGGATTAGACTCGTTAGCTAATGCCTATCTCAAGAAAAGTAAGTATTATAAGAAGTATTGGTGTCGTGATTATAAGCTTATGCGTCCAATTATGTCGGACGGATTATTCAAAGCTCCTTTTAATCCTCGTTTCTCTGCCCACGAGAAAAGCGACTATACAGAAGGAAATGCCTATCAATGGAGTTTCTATGCCCCACACGATATGAAAGATTTCATCGGTCTGATGGGTGGCTGTGAGCAGTTGGAAGCTAATCTAGATACACTCTTCACGACATCATCACGTATAGACGGTTCGGAACAATCGGCAGACATCACTGGTCTAATCGGTCAGTATGCTCACGGTAACGAACCCAGTCATCACATTGCTTATCTATACAACTACACCAAGTCGCCAAATAAGGGGCAAGAGATTTTGGATAAGATACTCTATGAGTTCTATCAGCCTACGCCAGAAGGTATCATAGGTAACGAAGACTGTGGACAGATGTCAGCGTGGTACGTAATGAGTGCTTTGGGATTTTATCCAATCTGTTCTGGGGCAAATGAGTACTTCATTGGTCGCCCTTTGGTGGACGAAGCTCGTATTAAGATAGGTGATGGTATATTCAGAATAGTTGTCAAGCGAAACAGCAAGAAGAACAAGTATATCTTCTCAGCTAAGATTAATGGCAAAAACATCACGAATACTCGCCGATTCAAGCACAAGGATATTAAGTCGGGAGGTATCTTGGAGATTATTATGTCTGACAAACCAAGGATTAAAGCTTAGGCTGAGCGAGTAACTAGAGTTAAAATGAAATTTATTCCCTAAATAAGTACAAGATAAATGTTAGCAGATCAAGACATCTGTCTCTTAATGATTGAGACATCAAGTAATACTTGTAGCGTAGCCTACTCAATAGGGGCGAAAGTCGTGGAAGAAAAAATGATCTTTAGCGAGAAAGCCGAGCATACGTCCATACTTCCGCCATTGGTGGACGAGATAATGGCAACGTTGAGAGCTGACAAGCAAGACTTGCACGCTGTCGTTGTCAGTGCTGGACCTGGTAGTTATACAGGTTTACGTATCGGTTCGTCATTTGCTAAAGGTTTGGCTCACGGCTTGAGCGTGCCACTGATTGCTATTTCAAGTTTAGATTTGTTGGTCGCAGGTTATCGCAAGGAACATTTAGCTTTGATAGACGAGAATGCTCTGCTTATTCCGATGATTGATGCTCGTCGTATGGAGGTTTATACAGCTCTATATAATGGCGAAGCTTCCTTAGTTGAGGAGCAGACAGCAGAGATCTTATCGGCAGAGTCCTTTGCTTTTCCAGACTATCAGGAGCGTGCTTTACATTTCTTTGGTTCGGGGGCTAAAAAGGTAGAAGGACTTTGGGCTGAACTAGGTTTAAACATTGTTCAGATAGCTGGTAACTTCCCACTCAAAGCTAGCTATATGCTTGAGCTAGCCTTGGCACGCTATGAAGCACAAGACTTCGAAGATCTTGCTTACTGGTGTCCTAATTACTTGAAGGATTATGTTGCCAAAGTTGCGAAGAATAAGGTGCTAGGTATATAGCTCAAGAATACTTTTTTGATGAATAGCACGAATTATATTATCCTCTCTGGGCAGGTATCTGACTTACCAAAAATCCGATATTTCAGCTACGACAATGCTATTTTGACTCTTACGCTAGAGACTTGTGAGCTAGGCTTGAGGCATGACGGCTCGGACTGGAAGCAGTGGCACAAGTTAATGTTCAATAACGCTCTTGCTAGTGAGGTGGAGAATAGAGTAAAGAAAGGTGATTATCTCAAGGTTCAAGGACGATTGGTCTATCATAAAGAATATGACAAGGAGGGGCGAGCGACTTTGCAGACACTAATCTATGTCAATGACTTTGAATTGCTCAAAGAATGTCCTGAGTGTAGGCTAGAGGATGAGGACAAAATAGCCGAGATGTACCAAAACATCAGCTATTCGTGGGACAGCTTCGGCGAAGCAGAGGAAGAAGACCCAATGGCATAAATAATAACATACTAAGTATAAAATCAAATAAGGTGAACTCTACTGAGTTCACCTTATTTGGTTTCGTTAAATTGGTTTTTATTTTGTTAATACTGCTTCTTTCTTAGGATCATATTTGAATTGAACAGTGAAAGAATAAGCTACTTTCTTGTCAGCATCAAGAAGTTTAATCTCATACTTGTATTCTTTAGCCTCTTCTGGACGCTTACCTTCTATAAGGTACTTAAATTCATAAGTAATCTCTGTATTTTCTTTATCAAAAGTTAGCTCTTCAGAGTATTTACCATTTTCGATAAACTTACAGTTAGCTCCTTTAACGCAGATTTGATCTAGTTTTCCGCTCTCTTCCTTATCAAGTTCAGTTACTTCTAGCGTGTACTTACCATAAGCTTCTTCACTAACTTTGAATTTAACTTCAAACTTATTGAGATATTCTCCTACACCATCTCCATAGTCTATAAATAGAAGCTTAGTAGTCTCTGCAGCCTTCCCATTAGGGATAAGCGTTTCTCCTACCAAAGCTTGGATTGGTCCTGCTTCTTCTTTTGGTTCTTCTTTTCCACCACCTAGGCAAGAAGCCAAACTAACTGATGCTAGCAATAATACTGCTACTTTCTTGAATAAATTTGTCATTTGTTTAATGTGTTTATTATTAATACTTAATTTATAAATTCCTTAATTGATTACTTAATCTTTGTAATGGTGCTGACAAGAACTTCTTTCGTTGCCTTATCGTAGAGAAATGCAATGACTTTACTCTTGTTTATATCCTTAACTTTCTCAGGTAGTGGGTAGCTTCTCTCTAATGCTTGCCCGACCTTATAATCTTCTCCCCATACGCCATTGAGTGTAGCTCGTAGCACATTGTGGTGTTTGTAGTCTAGACTAGAAG
>PDWI01010675.1_pt1 | contig 10228 bp, 18 predicted proteins | sample 1430891 | NCBI WGS metagenome assembly PDWI01 (sample SAMN01162508, study PRJNA174530) | Oral metagenome, whole genome shotgun sequencing project. | biome: Marine environment; feature: Marine mammal; material: Swab sample of the gingival sulcus; isolation source: swab sample of gingival sulcus... | reverse complement strand
AGTTACTGATGCAGATAGTTTGAATGATTGTAAAGATAGAATTGTTGAATGGGAACACATCGGAAATTCAAAAATAGTAGCAGGTAAAAAGTTGAATGATAAAGCGACTGAATTAGGTTTAACATTTAATAAAGAAACTAAACGCTATGAAAGTGCAGTATAATTAAACTAAACCCTAAATTTTTACGAAATGATTTTAAATTTAAAAAATATTTGTATATTTGCAATGTCTAACGCCAAAAGACAAAAGAACATATTTGTAGTAGGAGCATTTTTTTATGCCTATACATCAGCGTTCGCTGTAAATATACAGGGCTATCAAACTCCACTTACGGATTGCTATACTACAAAGTATTGTGATTGTCTTTTGGCGAAGACGGAGAGCGATAGCCTATTTTATTTTAATAAATTTAATTTCATTCGTAAAATGCCAAAAGACAATGAAGTTATGAATATAGGGAATAATAGTACCTATACTTGTACGCCTAACAGTGCGACAACTGTAACACTTTCACAAGAATTTTTAGCAGACTTTGAGAAAGTCAAAAAGTATGATGAAGACTACGGACTTGTAGTTAATAATCTTTTTGATGTTGTCAAAAATCAATTCAATACGCTATACGAGCGTATGGAAGAGGCTGAACTTACTCAAAAGCAAAAAGACTATTTCTATCCATTTATTTGGCAAACAGAGGATTTACTCCGAGTTATCAATGAAAAAGTTAGTACAGATACTTTCATTGAAATAGAAAACTGCGTCTATGAATTAAAGAAATGCCTAAAAAATTAAGAATTATGAAAACAGAAATTTGGAAAGACATAAAAGGATTTGAGGGTGCTTATCAGATTAGTTCTATGGGTAGGGTTAAAAGTTTAGTAAGAAAATTTAATAAAACAGAGAAAATAAGAGCCTTTTCAACAGCACCAAATGGATATTTAAGAATGGTTTTATCATTTGAAAATAAAAGAAAAACTATATCTGCACATAGGGAAGTTGCAAAAGCCTTTATACCCAACCCTAAAAACAAAGAAACTGTAAATCATATTGATTTTGATAAAACTAATAATTGTGTTGAAAATTTAGAATGGGCAAGTCCACAGGAAAACATACAACATAGTTGTGATAATGATGTACATTTTCATAAACCTATATTACAAAAAGATTTAAAAGGGAATATTATAAGAAAATGGAAATCTGCTTATAGTGTTGAATTAGAGTTGGGGTGGTTTTCAACAAATATTTCAAGGTGTTGTTTAGGAAAGAAAAAAACATATAAAAAATTTAAATGGGAATTTTATGAACAAGATAGCATATAACATATACCCTTCAATTTTGGATTCATTTCAGAACTATTTAAGTAGTTCTGAAATTTACCAACAGTATTATGGATTTTCTGAAAATCCGAAATTGACAGAAGATGAATTTGAGCAAGAACAATTTCAGGGGTTGATTGACAGAATTAACCGAGTACCATTTGAAAGCGAATTAGCAGATAAAGGAACAGCATTTAATGAGATTATTGATTGCATTATTGAAAACAGAAAATCTGATGAAATTGAGGTTACAAAAGAATATGAAACAATAGTCAGAGGAGATGTAAGTGGTGATTATGATGAAAGATGGGCAGATATTGAAGAAACTAATAAAATCAAAAATCTATTAGTAAAATACAAAAATCACACCTTTAAATTTCCATACTCAATTACGAAAAAAATAGCAAAGTATTTAAAAGGAGCATTAACTCAACAACGAGTTGAGGCAATATTACCAACACAATACGGAAATGTAAATTTATACGGATATATAGACCAACTAATGCCGTTTAAAGTGGTTGATTTAAAGACTACAAGAAATTATAAAGCATTCAAATATCGCAACAACTGGCAACACAAAGTATATCCGTATTGCTTAATTCAAAACGGAACGGAAATAACACAATTTGAGTATGTAATTACAGATTTTAAAAAGGTTTACACTGAAATCTATAATTATGATACTGAAAAGGATCTAATGGCTCTAAAAAACCATTGTGAGCAGTTTATTGAGTTTTTGAACGAACATAAAGAATTGATAACAGATAAGAAGATATTTAATGATTTATGATTTACAACCCAAACATACCATTTGACCTACAACGAGCAAAGGAGCGTTTTAAACATCTTGTTTCAAAAGGCAAAACTTTTGAACTAACCGAAAAACGACAAAAACGCTCCATTCAGCAGAACAGTTACTTGCATTTGATTTTAGGCTGGTATGCGTGGGAATATGGCGAAACATTGGAATACATCAAACAAGAGGTATTTAAAAAGCAAATCAATACTGAAATTTTTAAAACAGAATACATCAATAAAAAGACAGGGGAATTTAGGGAAGATTGGAAAAGCACGGCAGATTTAAACACAAAGGAAATGACCACAGCGATAGACAGATTTAGAGATTATGCGAGTAAAGAAGCTGGAATTTATCTACCTGAACCAAATGACTTAGTCAACTTAAATGAAATAGAAAAAGAATTAAAAAACAACGCTCAAAGATATATCTAAAATGCCGATAGTAATAGGAAAAATAAAAGAGATAACAGATAAAGAACTTGAAGAAAATTACACAAAAAAAATGCTCTGTTTAACAGGTAATGAGGGGGTTGTGTTTATTGATTTTAGAGGTGCAGACAGGTTGTTGTTAAAAGATTTTGAGCAAGGGGATTTAGTGGCTGTCAATTTTAAATTAGATGGTAAAAAATCAAAGATAGGAAACATTTATAATAATCTCATTGGCACATCTATTAAAAAATTATGAAATCTGAAATCTTAAAAATCCTTGAAGAAAAGCACGAAACATCAGGAGGTAAATGTGGCACTTATGCAAATAAATTAGCCGAGATGTTAGAGTGTGAATATAAAGACATAGCAGGTACTTTAAAAGAATTACAAAAAGAGGGAAAGATTATAATAAGAGAGGGAATACACCCAAGTCAATTAATATTTAAAAATAAAAAAACAGAAAAATGAAAACACTAAAAATTGAAATCCCGAAAGGGTTTGAAGTGGCAGAATTTAACACTAAAACAGGAGTAGTAAAATTCAAAGAAACACCTAAATCTGTAACAGATAGAATTAAGACTGTTGAAGATGTCTTGAAAGACAACAATGTTACCCAAGAGCAAATAGATGAAATGTTTGAATATGCTCCGGAACATTTAAAATACCAGTATATCGCTGAATTATTGTGTAAATCACTAAATGAGGGCTGGACACCTGATTGGGACAACTCAAATGAAACTAAGTATTTCCCTTGGTTCAAAATGGGTTCTTCGGTCTTTCGTTTCAACGACTGCGATGGCTGGCATGCGCTTTCGTCTGTCGGCTCTCGCCTTTGCTTTAAAAATAAAGATTTAGCAAAGTATGCCGGAGAGCAGTTTACCGACTTGTACAGAAAATTTATGATAACCGAATAAAAATTAAAACGATGAAAAATTATACAGACATAAAAACATTTGAAGATGCTTGTAAAGTATTAGCATTAGATCCTAACAAGGTAATTCCTGATTTCTCTTGTTATCCTGAAAAAGATAGAACTTCAATGATTGCTCACGCAAAACTTGTAATCATTGTCAGAGCATCAAACCAATTAGCAAATAATGGTAAAGAGTGGATACCTGATTTTACAAATTGGGATGAAAGAAAATATGAGGCTTGGTTTGTCTTAGGGGATGGTGGTTCTTCGGTCTTTCGTTTCTACGACTGCGTTGACTGGTTTACGGTTTCGAATGTCGGCTCTCGCCTTTGCTTTATTTCAAGGGAAGTGTGTGGGTACGTAGCAAATCAATTTATTGATTTGTACAAAGAATATTTCTTGTAAGAAATTATAAAGGTTGTGTGGTGTAATGAGCCGAGTTCTTCGGTCTTTCGTTTCAACGACTACGATAACTGGAATACGAATTCGAATGTCAGCTCTCACCTATGCAAAATATTTACATCGCAAACCTTGCAGACATTGCAAAAAATTACAGAACTAATAAAGACATTGGTACTACTATGGAAGATGTCTTTTTAAAAGCAAAGGAAATGAAAAGAATTGGGAATTTATATAGTGAAATAATAAGTATTGAAAACCTCAATGAGGCTGATAAAAAGGCTCAAAAAGGAAAGTTAAAGCAATACGGAGTTCAAGTTCATAATAAGCATAGAGAAAGTAATATTTTGGAGTTACATCATTTGCTAAAAAGTAAAATGTACAAAACATCTAAATATGATGTTTTTAAAGTGTATGAGCCAAAGGAAAGAGAAGTTTACAGGCTTCCTTATTTTCCTGATAGAATTACGCATCACGCTATAATGAATGTTCTTGAGACAATTTTTGTATCAACTTTTACTGCGGATACTTACAGTTGCATTAAAAATAGAGGTATTCACTTATTGTTAAACAAACTCAAAAAAGCATTAAGAAACAAGGAGGAAACAACTTATTGTTTGAAGTTGGATATAAAGAAATTTTATCCAAATATCAATCACGAAATATTAAAAACCTTATTGCGAAGAAAATTTAAGGATACAGATTTATTATGGTTACTTGATGAAATAATTGATAGTGCTGACGGCTTACCTATTGGAAACTATTTGAGTCAATATTTTGCTAACTTTTATCTAACCTATTTTGACCATTGGATAAAAGAACAATTAGGTGTTAAATATTATTTCAGGTATGCTGATGATATTGTAATTCTTCATAAAAACAAAGCAGAACTACATTATTTACTTTACACAATCAAGAAATATCTAAAATCTAATTTAGATCTTGAAGTAAAAAGCAATTATCAAGTATTTCCGGTTGAAGCGAGAGGGATTGATTTTGTAGGTTATGTATTCTTTCATACTCACATCTTATTGCGAAAACGCATAAAACAAAACTTTGCTAAAAAATTAAAGAAAAATCCAAACACGAAATCAAAAGCATCCTATTTGGGTTGGTTGAAACATTGTAACGGAAAACACTTAACTAAAAAACTATTGACAAATGAACAAGTTTAGCGATTTTGGAATAAAAGCCGAACTAAAAAACTTTGTAGGGGATAAAATATCCTTAAAACGAATTTTTAATACACCAGTTAAAGTACTGGATTATAAAATTGAAAGTTCAAAACATAAAGAAAATACAAAATGTTTGACTTTACAGATTGAGTACAAGGAAGAAAAGAGAGTAGTTTTTACAGGCTCAACTGTTTTAATACAACAAATTGAATCTGTACCAAAAGACAAATTTCCTTTTCAAACAACAATATCAAATCAAAACGAATATTACGAATTTACGTAAAGACGAGCAGAGCGAGTAATTCAGTTGGTTAGAATTGAGTGTATTTATTACGAAAGGTCGGAGGTTCGAGTCCTCCCTCCTCTCAAAATTAAAACAACAAAGTTAAATGATAACTAAACCAAAAAAATGCAAAGGAATAAACAAAGCGAAAGGCTTTGAGGGCTGTGGTGAGGTAGTTTCTTACAGGAAATACGGTCTTTGCGCCTCTTGTTTAGTTGATTGGATGAATAGTACAGATGAGGGTAAGGAGTATTTTAAAAAAATAAGAAACATCGGAAAGAAAAAAGCGGAGCAAGAAGATAAAAAGAGGTTGAGAGAGCAAAAACAATCTATCAGGAAGAAGTCCTACTATGAAAAGCAATTACAAACAGAAGTAAATAAGATTGTAAGATTAATAGATTTTGACAAAGGTTGTATTAGCTGTAATCACGGAACAGATAATTTTACTCGACAAGCTCACGCAGGACACAAAAAGAGCGTAGGAAGTAACTCTACTTTGAGGTACCATTTAGATAACATTCATAAGCAATGTTCTATTTGTAATACTCAATTAGGAGGTAATCCTCACGAATATTACAAAGGTTTAGTAAAACGATACGGAAAGGAATATGCTGATAGTGTAGAAGCATTACCGGCAAAATATAAAAGATTGAATTTGACTATTGACGATTTAAAAGATGTTATTAAAACAGCTCGTCAGATAGTGAGAGAAATTGAAAAAGGAAAAGATTATACGAGAACAGAAGTAAATAACAGATTAGGAATTTATAAGTAATGGAAAAGCCAAAATTATATAACGACCATTTTCAAAATTACAAAAGGTATCAAATACCTAAAGCACAACTTGTAATTGCAGATATTCCATACAACATTGGAAAAGATGCTTATGGTAGCAATCCAAGTTGGTATGTAGATGGCGATAATAAAAATGGGGAAAGTGAACTTGCAGGGAAAGAGTTTTTTGATACAGATAAAAATTTCAGAATATCAGAGTTTTTACATTTCTGTTCTAAAATGTTAGTTAAAGAGCCAAAAGCAAAAAGGAAAGCACCTTGTATGATTGTTTTTTGTGCTTTTGAACAGCAGTTTGAATTGATAGAGAAAGCAAAAAAATATGGCTTTAAAAATTACATCAATTTAGTATTTCGTAAAAACTTTTCGGCACAGGTTTTAAAAGCAAATATGCGTGTAGTAGGGAATTGTGAGTATGCAGTATTGCTTTATCGTGATAAGTTACCAAAATTCAACAATAATGGACGAATGGTATTTAACTGTTTTGATTGGGAAAAAGACACAATAACACCAAAAGTACACCCAACTCAAAAACCTGTCAAAGTGATAGAAAGATTGATAGAATTGTTCACGGATAAAGGCGATGTAGTAATTGACCCTGTTGCCGGAAGTGGAGTTACATTATTAGCAGCTGCTCAATGTGAGCGTAAAGGTTATGGATTTGAAATAAAGAAAGATTTTTACAATGATTCTAATAGTAAAGTGTTGAGTTTTATTCAAACGAAACTATTTAATTAAATGTGATGCTTAAACTAATAAAATCACTATCCGATGCTAATGTGTATTTCCTATTCAATTTTGAAACTGACGAGGAAATAAAGATAGTTCAGGGTATAGAGGGAATTAAGAGTTATCCAAGATTTTTAAATAAGAAAGAAAAAGAATTTGTAAAAGAGAAATTAAAGAATGAGTGATTTATTTACATCAGCAGTAGGAGGTTTAGCAGTACATAAAGCGACTAATACACTTTGTATAATTACAAATGTAGAATGGTTTAAAAGTGGTTATGATTATACATTAGCTGTTCCGCAAAAAGATAGTAAAGGAAAGGTTACATTTTGCCACGCTACATATACACAGAATGAAATTGAGATAATAAGTTAATAATGAGTATAAAAATAAGAAAACACAGTAGAACCGATAACATCTACTTTGTAAACGAAAAACAGGTAGTTATAGATGACAATAACAATGCTGTGTCTATTGACAAATTAACAGAGTAAGAAATAAAGGTTTTTAACAAGTATTTAAAAGAGTTTAAGAAGTAATGGCAAGACCAAATAAACAAGGATTATCGTATTATAATTTAGATACAGATGTATTTTCTAATCGAAAAATCAGAAGATTATTGAAAAACTTTGGGTCTAATGGTTATCTAATCTACTCTTATGTTTTGACTGAAATTTATAGAGATAAAGGATATTTCATTGTATGGGATGAAGATACTGTCTTTGACGTGTCCGATTATCTTAACCTGAAAGAAACATTAGTTTCGGAAGTAATTAATTATTGCTGTGCTGTGGGGCTTTTTAATAAAGCACTGCTCACAAGTGAGAAGATATTAACTTCTAAAAACATTCAGGAATTTTGGGTTTCAGTTTCTAAAAAAGCAAAAAGAAAAGAGGTAGCTATTAAAAAGATTTACGATTTAATTCACGAAGAAACCTTGCAAAACGAGGAAGAAACTCCAAAAAAAAGGGAAGAAACTCCGTTAAACGAGGAAGAAAGTACACAAAGTAAAAGAAAGGAAAGTAAAGAAAAGAAAGAAGAAGAAGTAAAAAAAGAAACTCCGCCAACGTCAATTTTTGAGTCAAATTCTTTGCATCCTGTGAAAACTTTAAAAAACGAACTCTTAAAAAACAAAAGGAAATATGAGGCTATGATTAACCATAAACCTAACAAATTCAAAGATTTTAAGCATTTAAAAACTCGCTTAAATGACTTTGAAAAGTCTTTGAGTGGCGGAGGAACACTTGTAAAAGAGGGAACGGATTTTTGCAAACATTTCAGGAGTTGGCATTTAAAAACCCTACAAAAACAAGGTGTTACGAGTGATGATACGGACAGGTTTTATAAAAAAATACCAAAAGTTTAAATGGAATTACAAGGAAGAATACCGCCACAAGCGATTGATTTAGAGCAAGCAGTTTTAGGCTCGTTTTTAATTGACAGAAAAGCAATTAACGAGGTTTTAATTCACTTGCATAAGGAAGTGTTTTATGACCCTAAACATAAAATTATCTTTGAGGCGATAAAGACGGTTTATTTGGAAGAAAATCAAGTAGACTTACTTACCGTTAGTGAGCAAGTCAAAAAAATGGGAAAACTCCAAGATGTTGGAGGCGATTACTATTTGATTTCATTAACCCAATCGGTTGCGTCTTCTGCTAATATTGACTTTTGGTCAAGAATTATCATTCAAAAATATTTACAAAGAAAAATCATTGAATTAGGAAATGAAATGATTTTAAACGCTTACGAGGAGGATGCAGATGCGATTGATTTATTAGAAAGTTCTTACCGAAAATTAAATGAAATTTCAGAAACAAATGTAAAAGCAGAAGAAAGCAAGTTAGGCGATGTCATTGGCGGAGTAGTTGATAAAGCGATAAAACTTTTTGACGGAGATGTCGCTCCGGGCATACCCACACCAATCAACAAAATCACGCATAATATCGGAGGTTGGTATGACAGTGATTTGATTATCATAGCAGGACGTCCCGGAATGGGTAAAACATCATTCTCTTTGAGTTGTGTTTTAGAACCGGCAAAGCAAGGAATACCAACAGCGTTTTTTAGTTTAGAAATGAGCAAGGAGCAATTAACCACACGTTTGATGTCAATGGAATTTAAAATACCGTCTGACAAATTCAGGAGAACAGGTTTAGATGCCTCCGACCTGCAAAAGATTAACAAGCAACTTGATGAAATTCCTTTGTACATCGATGATACTCCGGGTATCAGTATTGAGCATTTTCAAATCAAAGCGAACCAAATGAAAAGCAAGTATGATATTCAGTTGATTGTGGTCGATTACATACAGTTGATGAGTGCAAAAACTAAGGGCGGAACTCGTGAAAATGAAGTTTCAAAGATTTCAAGAGGTTTAAAATTGATAGCGAAAGAGCTGAATATTCCTGTAATTGCCTTGTCACAGTTAAGCCGTTCGGTAGAAACACGAGGAGGAAATAAACGTCCGCAGTTATCAGATTTGAGAGAGTCAGGAGCGATTGAGCAAGATGCAGATGTTGTAGGGTTTTTATACAGACCTGAATACTACGGCATCACAGAATGGGATGATGACGATAGAGAAAGTTGCTTAAATCAAGCAGAGTTCATTGTGGCTAAAAATCGAAATGGGGGACTTTTACGAACTCGAATGAGTTTTGAGGGGCAGTTTACTTTGTTTTCGGATTTAGAGGAAAATATCGCGTCAAATGAACCAGCAGAGTATAAAGATTTACCAAAACCAACTCCAACAGATGCTTTTGGAAGTGAAGATGTGCCGTTTTAAATTAGAGATTATTAATTAAAAAAATATAAAGATGAGAGATATAAAATTTAGAGTGTACAACACGGAAGATGGAATGATTACTCATGATGTTGATTGTTTTTTAAGTATAAATGCAGACGGAGGTTTAAATAACTCAGCTTTACTATCTAAAAGTTATGTAATGCAATTCACAGGACTAAAAGACAAAAACGGAGTAGAAATTTATGAGGGGGATATTGTAAAACTAAATGATGATTGGGACGAATTAGGATTTATGGCAGGGGAAATTAGACCAGTATATTTTGGTTATGGTGGATTTAGATTAAAACCTCACGAAAATCAAAAAAATTGGAAAGGTCACTGGTTGGAAGATGGTGAAGATATGGTTGTTATCGGAAACATTTATCAAAATAAAGAATTATTAAAATGAAAACAAAAGAACAAAAATTACAAGCAGTAATAGCCGACATACGAGCAAAGTTACCTCGTTTAATGAAACTTGAAAAAGGGTGTAAAATAGCGTATAGGTTTTATAATAACCTGAGTTCGATTATTAAAAAAGGACTAATTGGTTAGAATTTTGAGTTTGGAATTTGATAGCAGGTTTTTTAGGGAAAAAGGAGTAAGCAATG
>PDWI01010673.1_pt1 | contig 10229 bp, 9 predicted proteins | sample 1430891 | NCBI WGS metagenome assembly PDWI01 (sample SAMN01162508, study PRJNA174530) | Oral metagenome, whole genome shotgun sequencing project. | biome: Marine environment; feature: Marine mammal; material: Swab sample of the gingival sulcus; isolation source: swab sample of gingival sulcus... | reverse complement strand
GATTCATTTGTCTGGGATCTCCTGGTTTTTTGTCCCCATTCTGAATGTGGAAATATATGGCTATTTTGGAAATTAAAAATTTAAAAAAGTACTTTCCTGTCACCTCCGGGGTTTTTCTGAGGACTGCCGGCCATGTCCATGCCGTGGATGATCTCTCTTTCAGTTTGGATCGGGGACACACTCTTGGGTTGGTTGGGGAGTCTGGCTGTGGGAAGTCAACCTTGGCCCGATGCCTCATGGGGCTGTATGCACCGACCTCTGGCAGTATCACTTTGGATGGCGAGACTGTTTTTCCAATGTCCCCTCAAAAACGGTTGGCATTTTCTTCAAAGGTGCAGATGATTTTCCAGGATCCTTATGAATCATTGAATCCCCGTCATACGGTTCGCCAGATTTTAATGGAAAAATTTGTCATTCATGGAATGGGCGGCAATGTATCAGAAGACACGCTTGTCCAATTGTTGAATGATGTGGGGCTTGAAGCTGAGGCCCTTGATAAATATCCCCATGCGTTTTCTGGGGGGCAGCGCCAGCGTATTGGTATTGCCAGGGCAGTGAGTATGACCCCTGAAATAATTATCTGCGACGAACCTGTATCTGCCCTGGATGTATCTGTACAGTCTAAAATTCTTAACTTACTATTAGACCTTCAAGCCCGATTGGGCCTCACCTATCTGTTTATTTCCCATGACCTGTCCGTGGTTCGGCATATGTCCGACAGAATCATTGTGATGTACTTGGGTAAAATTGTTGAAATGGCTGATGCCGATGACCTCTACAATCACCCCTGTCATCCCTACACCCAGGCACTTTTAGATACCATTCCCGTGCCTGATCCCGATGCTGCAAGGCTAAGGACACCCCTCATCGGTGAAATTCCTTCCGTTGAAAATCCACCAAAAGGATGCAGGTTTCACACCCGATGTCCCCATGTGCGAGGCCTGTGCCGGGTAATAGAACCTGTGTTGCGCCACAAAGAAAAAAATAAATCCCATAAAACAGCTTGCCATTTCTTTAACTAACAATTATTTCTCGATGATTTTTCTTTAAATGAAGGGCTTGGCAGTTTCTGTCTATCCTTGCGGAAAATGGTATACAATGATAAACTTATCCGATTTGCTAACGAAATTAGAGATATTTTAACTTTAACCTGAGTATAACAAGATTTAAGAGCAGGGCTTAGATAATATAGATTAAGAAAAAGCGTAACGGATTCAAAGTGTTTTTTGTCCATTTTTTCAAGAATGGTAGCAACTGGGGAGGGATAGAGAATGCTCTGCTGGGAGCGTTCAGTGCGGTGTGCAAGGCGATGGCTAATGCCAAATGGCCCATTTTATTTTTTCAACCGCAACTTGGTAGCCGCATTAAATCTGTCACATCTGCGGCAGATTTAATTCTGATCATGGGCTTTGCGGCAGCTGTTCTAGCAGGATGTGGCCATCCGCCCCCATCTACTGGAGAATTTATCATAAAAGCCGGAACGGTTCAGGTGTCTTCGGCACAGTTTACCAGGGAATTAGAGCTTAAGCTCTCGGCATATCCCTATGATATTAAGATGCGGCCTTTGGCGTATAACGATATGGTGCTGGATTTGGTGTCAACCCTGGTGGATGAAACCGTAATCCTTGCGTCAGCCTGGGAAAAAGGCATTACGGTATCAGATGATGAGCTGGAAGCCGCTGAAACGAATATTATCAAGGATTATCCTGGAGACAGCTTCAAACATATGCTTAGAGATAATGCCATTGAGTATACGTTTTGGAAAAATCGGCTGAAAAGGGATTTGATTGTGTCAAAATTCTTGAACACACACCTTGTGGCCGCTCAGGAAATCAATGCTGAAGATATGATCGCATTTTACAAGGGAATTGAAAATAGCGATGATAAACCACACAAGGATGATGATAAACCACACAATGATATGAATGTGGCCGCTTTGATAAAACAACTGCGGATTGAAAAAAGCCAAATGGCTTATGAACCATGGATTACGGCGTTGAAACGTTCCATTCCGCCGGAAATAAATGAAACTGCGTTGGTTGACTTTATGATTACGCAAGCCCGTGATCCTGAGGCTTCGCTGGATTAGCGACAATTGCCAGTGAAGGTGAAAATTAAGACAGAAGTAGGGAAATTAGGATGGTTAAGATAAAGAATAAAATAATGATTGCCATTGTGGCGGCCATGTTGGTCATGGGAGTGACAATACCTGGCTCATCTGAAGTGATTGACCGAATCGTTGCCATTGTAAATAACGACATCATTACCCTTGTTGACCTTAATTACGCTACACGGTCTTACCGCCAGAAGATTATGGCGTCCCAAAATTCAGATATCCAGAAAAAGGAGCTGATTGCCAATATTGAAAAAGATCTGCTTGGTCAGTTGGTAGAACAATCTCTGGCCGACCAGGAATGTGAAAAATTTGGCATTAAAGTCACCGATGCGGATATTGAGGCCGCCATTGAAAATTTCAAACAACTCAACAAGTTGGATGATGCTCGCTTGGAACAGGAGCTGGCCGCAGAGGGGTTAACACTGGCGGACTATAAGCTTAAACTCAAGTCACAAATCCGTCAGTCTAGATTGGTGAACCAGGCAGTGAGCTCTAAGATTGTTATTACCGAAAAAGAGGTCAGGCAATATTATGATGCGCACATTGATCAGTTCCAGGGCGGGACCAAATATAAGTTGCGCAATATTTTAACCCGAGACCGCGAGCAAATGGACGAAGTGCTTGAGAAGATTGAAGCCGGTGTTGCCTTTTCTGAACTTGCAAAAGTTTATTCAATTGGGTCCAATGCCCCTGAGGGAGGGGAACTGGGCCTGTTTGATTTGTCAAGTGTCAGTGAACACATTCGCAACGTGGTGCAACATTTGAAAAAAGGGGAGCATACCCCTGTACTTGAAGCCGGCGACAGTTTTCAATTGATTTATGTCGAAGATATTGTGTCGGAAGCAGAAAGTGCTTTTGAAAAGGCAAGGGAGAAAATTCAAAATATTCTTTATAGAGCCCAGGGGGAAGCGTTGTTTAAAAAATGGATGAGAGCCCTCAAAGAGAACGCGCATATCAAGATTATGCTTTAACTAGACCCTTCAACAGGAAATTATGGCATGCTATTTTTTCGATTCCTTCCTTGGAAAAAATGTTTATTCCGTAACAGCCTGTCGGTTGATTTTTTACTACTGGGTTCAGCAGGGGGGGATGGTCCTGCGGACAATACTAGAGGATAGTCATGCAGAATGAACAGATACAGATACTGAAAGTCAGTATTAAACGCCTGTTAAGACGAGATGCAAATAAGCAGCTGCTCAACATCATTGATAAAACCCATATGGCAGATTTGTCTTTGGTGTTTCAGGATTTGACCCTGATTAACCAACAAAAACTGTTCCAACTCATCGATGATCCTGAAGAGATTGGCATCCTTTTTTCTAAATTGGATGAAGCCGTGTTTGTAGAGTTTATCCAACATGTCGATTTTGACAAATTGGTCACAATTTTTGACCACATGCCGTCCGATGATGCTGCCGAGCTTTTAGGGCTCCTGGATGAGGAGTTGTCTGATAAAATTTTGTCTCAGATGAAAGCCGAGGAATCGGACAACGTTGAGCAGATTATGAGTTTTGACGAGGACACTGCCGGTAGCCTAATGGTCAAAGACTATGTGGCCTTGACAGAGGATACCACATCAAAAGAGGTGATTGAGGCCTTACAGAATAAGTATTTAGATGTCGAGATGCCTTTTTATATATATGTGATCAATGATTACGGAAATCTTGTGGGCGTCAGTTCTCTGCGGCAGTTGGTGGTAGAATCACCGGATCGGCCTTTAAAAGAATTCATGGCCACTGATATTGTTTCCGTCAAACCCTATACTGACCGTGAAGAAGTGGCACGGCTGGTTTCCCGTTATGATTACCTGGCCATTCCCGTGGTAGACGATGATAATGAAATGCTTGGCATTGTTACGGTAGATGACGTCATTGATATTTTGCACGAAGCGGCCACAGAAGATATGTTGAAGATGGCAGGTGTGGGGGAGGAATATGTTGAAACCCAGACCATTATAAAAGGTACCCGAATCCGTCTGCCCTGGTTGTTTGCCAGCTGCCTGGGTGGTGTGGCGGCATTCTTCATTATTGGCGGATTTGAGGAGACCCTGGTTCAGTATGCCGGGCTTGCCGCATTTATTCCTGTCATCATGGGGATGGGCGGGAACATTGGTACCCAAAGTTCCACCATTGTTGTACGCGGGATCGCCACCGGTCGGATTGAGGTCCGGGATTTTTCCAAAGTGGTGGGCAAGGAGTTGAGCGTGGGCGCCATTCTTGGGGTTGTCTACGGCCTGCTCATTGGCTCGGTGGCAAAGCTCAACTATATGGCGGACCCGTTTTCTTGGGCGCTGGCAGGATCAGTCATGCTTGCCATTCTGGTCTCCATGTCTGTGGCGGCGTTGGTGGGGTCAATGGTGCCGCTGGTGCTTCATCGAATGAATATTGACCCAGCTGTTGCCACAGGCCCCTTTGTAACGACTTCCATTGATATTGTCAGTGTTTATTTTTATTTTATGATTGCAAAGTTTTTGCTCGGCATCTGATGGATCGATCGGACTTCAGTACAGATGCCATATTGTTGCGCAAAGTTGAATATGGAGACCATGACCTGATCCTTACTTTTTTAACCCGGGATCGGGGGAAAATTTGTACCATTGCCAAAAACGCAAAAAAAAGTGTCAGACGATTTTCCGGGGCCCTGGATCTTTTTTCGGCAAACCATATACACTGTACATTCCCCAAAAAGAACAGGGACGGTCTGATTATTCTTACCCAGACCAGCCTTGACAATGGGTTTGTCAATATCCGGTATGATGTGGCAAAAACTGGATATGCCTGCTATTGGATGGAAATCATTACCCTATGGCTGGAGGAGGGAAAACCTCAGCCAGCGCTTTTTGAATTACTTTATTCGGCCTTGGGGATGCTGGACCGGTCGGAAGTCAATACCGCCGTAGCTGGACTTCTCTTTCAGATACGGTTTATGAGTCTGTCTGGTTTCTCTCCCACGCTCAAGGCTTGTGACACGTGCAATACCGGTCTGGACCAGATACCAGCCAAACGTGTTTGGTTTGATTTTCATGAAGGGCGGGTGATCTGTCCGGCGTGTCGACGAAATCAGCGCTTCAGCAAAGGGCATTTAACAGGGCCTGATACCGGTATGATGGTCTCCAAAGGCACCTTAAAGCAACTGGACTGGATGAATCAAAATGATATGACCCGAGCAGATCGGATGAAATTTTCCACAAGTGCCATCCGGGAGGGTGAAATATTATTGGAATGGTTTGTTCCTTTTCACCTGGGCCGGCAGTTTAAGAGCTTAGGATTTTTACAACGGATGAGGCGGGAAAGATGAATTTTAGTACAATTCTTGAAGAAACGGGGATTCACACCTCTGTGCCATGCCGGGTCGATTTCGGTGGTACCCTGGATATCTCTACCTTTTATTTATCCATGTCCCATTTAAGACCAGCAACGTTCAATATTGCCTTGGATTTGAGGACGCATGTTCGGCTCAGACCTTGGCATCCAGGGCGGATTAAAATTTCTTCAAAGGGGTTTGAGACCATTGAGCGTAGTCGGACTGACCACAATCTCGAGAATCCCATGGGACTGATGGTTGCTGTTGCAAGGTATTTCAATGCCCACGGGGTGCACATAGACATTAACTCTACCTCTCCGCCGCGCAGTGCTCTTGGCGGGTCCTCATCTGCGGCAACGGCCGTTATTGGCGCCTTTTATGCCGCCATGGGAGAGCACCCTTCTCCTGAACATATTGCCTGGCTGGCGCATTATCTTGAGTCCGCTGTGGCTGGAGTGCCCTGCGGGGTGCAGGACCAAACCGCAGCGGTTTTCGGCGGGGTCAACCTCTGGGAGTGGACATTTGGTGAAAATGGTCCGAAATTCATCCAACATGAGCTGTGCAGTGACGGTGGTAAACGCGAGAACTTGAACGATCATTTTTTAGTGGCATACTGTGGCCTTCCCCATGAATCTAAGGATATAAATGGGAAATGGGTCCAAGCATTTAAACATGGCGCAGCGGTGGAGACCTTTGAACGCATTATCAGATTGACCAAAGACTTTTCGGCGGCCATGGCAGACGGTCAATTCAGGCAGGCCGCTGTGTTAATGAATAAAGAAACTCACCTACGTCAACGCTTGACCCCTGAGGTCCTTGATAATACCGGAAAACAATTATTTGAAACCGCTGCTTTGGTGAATTGTGGTGCCCGGTTTACCGGTGCCGGCGGCGGTGGCTGTTTGTGGGCGGTTGGGCAAAAGGAGGATATCAATGCCCTAACCGAAAACTGGCAACAGATTCTTGAGGGTGTGCCTGGGGCTGGCATTTTAGATACAAAAGTAGATCCTAGGGGCATTGTCATCCATGAACCATAATACTTACAACGCATATATTTTATAGATGGAAAAGGAGAACGCATGGCAGGTTATGATCCGGATAAGGATAAAAAAATAGCTGAATGGAAAAATGAAGAAACTGGATTGCTGATATCCATTATGCAGTATGGAGAAGGCGAACCCAAGGTGCAGGTTGGCCCCCGCATTTTAAAGAAAAAAGATGGGACAGACAGAGCTCCAAGCAAAGCCGGTCGTCTTTCAGTAGAGGATATCATGTGGCTTTACGACATCATTGACGAGGTCAAAGATGAGTTATCCGACATGGTCGGACCTGAATAGCCCCTCCATTGTTTCGCCTCACGGTTCAAGGCGAGTACAGGATTTAGGTCCTGCCGCCCTCATGGTCAGCGCAGCAGCGGATTTTGAATATATCCGAAGTAACTTTGGCACCTGTACCGCCATGCCCTTTTTCAACGGTCACTTGCTCAAATATGAAGATGGCATTGTGGTTGCCGGGCCCTATATCGGCGCCCCTTACGGGGTGATGCTTTTGGAATCCCTGATCGCACAAGGCGTGACGCATGTGATTATCCTGGGATGGTGCGGTGCATTAACACCGGCCCTTGTCCCGTCGGATATCGTGGTGCCGAACCAGGCCATCTGTGACGAGGGAACCTCCCGTCATTATATGGCGTTTCAGAATGATCCTCCCAGTACCGCACCAGACGTGTCTTTTCACCGGGACCTTCTTCAGGCGTTACAGTTGAAAACAGATATCCCCAATGGCGCCATCCACATTGGCCCGATTTGGACCACGGATGCCATCTATCGGGAAACCCGTGAAAAAGTGGACTGGTATGCCGGGCAAGGAGTATTGGCCGTGGAGATGGAATGTTCAGCCTTGTTTGCCGTTGCCACCTTTCGTCATGTAAGCGCTGCTGCGGTGCTGGTAGTATCGGACAGCCTTGCGCATGAGAGTGGAGAATGGCAGCCAGGATTTGGAAACAAAACGTTTAAACACATGCGAAAGATGGCGTGTTGTAGCGCAATGGAAATAACGAGAAAGCTAAAATGATATGAGTCCTGCACGATTACCTGATCCAGAAGGCCGTGTCCGACGGCTGCAAAAGGAATTAACGGAACACAGTTACCGTTACCATGTGCTTGATGATCCTGTCATTGACGATGCTGAGTATGACCGAAAGCTCAACGCACTGATTGACCTTGAAGCGCAATACCCTGAGCTGGTGACTGAAGATTCTCCGACCCGCCGGGTGGGGGCGCCACCCTTATCTGCATTTAAAACAGCTGTCCATTCCATTCCCATGCTCAGTCTGGATAACGGATTTTCCGATGAGGATATCATTGCATTCCATCAGCGAAATCTAAAATCTCTGGGGACAGAAACTGTGCTCTATGCAGCGGAGCCGAAATTGGATGGCGTTGCAGTGGAAATAACCTATGAAGAGGGTGTGCTGACTCTGGCCACTACCCGTGGTGACGGGACCACTGGTGAAGTGATTACAGAAAATATCCGAACCGTTGATGCGGTGCCCCTCAGACTACAAGGAGAAACACTGCCAAAGTTCATGGAAGTGCGGGGAGAAGTGATTATCAAGCAGCCGGATTTTAAGGCCTTGAATCGGATGCGCCTCAGTTGCGGCGAGACTGCATTTGCCAATCCACGTAACGCCGCTGCAGGGTCTTTGCGCCAACTGGATTCAAGAATTACAGCCCAACGACCCTTGACCATTTTTGTGTATGGTGTTGGTTTGGTCAAAGGATATGAATTCCATTCCCAGGGAGAAATGCTGTCTCGTTTAGCCAAATTTGGCTTCCCGGTGAATCCTAATATCAAATTCGGTATTAATATCGAGGCGGTCCTGGCCCACCACCGCTGGCTTGAAAAGATGCGTCCAGAGCTGGATTACGAAATAGACGGTATGGTCATTAAGGTAGATGATATCGCCATGCAGCAGGCCCTCGGGGAAAAAATAAAGAGCCCAAGATGGGCCATTGCATACAAATTCCCCCCCACTGAAAAAATCTCGCGGATCAATGATATTATCGTTCAGGTGGGACGGACAGGCGTGCTGACACCGGTGGCGGTGCTGGAGCCGGTGAATGTTGGCGGGGTAACCGTATCAAGGGCCACCCTTCATAATGCCGATGAAATACAAAGAAAAGATATACGAATTGGCGACAAGGCTTTGGTCACCCGGGCCGGGGATGTTATTCCCCAAGTGGTGAAGGTGTTTGCTCAGGAACGCCGTGGTGATGAACGTTTGTTTTCCATGCCCTCCCATTGTCCTGTCTGTGGCTCCCAGGCCCGCAGGTTAGAGGATGAGGCTGCCATAAAATGTGTGAATGCTGCATGCCCGGCGCAATTTAAGGAACGGGTCAGCCACTTTGTTTCCAAAAAGGGACTGGACATTGACGGACTGGGAAAAAAACTTGCAGTTCAGCTCGTTGATCAAGGGCTTGTAAAATCATTTGTAGACCTTTTCCGTCTTGAAAAGGATCAACTGATGGGCTTGGATCGCATGGGCGGGAAATCAGCGGCAAATCTTTTGAATGCCATTGAAGCTGCTAAAGCCGTACCCATGGCACGGTTCCTTTTTGCCCTGGGTATTGATCATACTGGAGAAAATGCCGCCCGGCTTTTGTCACAAAAATTTGATACCCTTGATACCCTGATGGCAACGGATAAGTGCGCCATCGAATCGATCCCTGGCATGGGCGAAAAAACAGCCAGTGCTGTTGTGCGCTTTTTTTCTATACCTGAAAATAAAGAGATGATTCGTCATATGATAGCAGAAGGCCTGGTAATCTCTAACACTCTTTTTCAGCAAGAAGGGACAAGAGAAGAGGCAGAAACATCCCCTGCTTTTTTTGGCAAAACCGTTGTGTTCACAGGTACCCTGACCTTGTTCAAGCGTGCCGAAGCAAAGGAAAAACTGTTGGCACTTGGTGCCAAAGTCACTGGTGCCGTTTCTGCCAAAACCGATTATCTGGTTGTAGGGGATAAGGCCGGGACCAAGCTGGAGAAAGCGAAACTTCTTGCTGTCACAGTTCTGGATGAACAGCAGTTCTTAGATATGCTTGGATGATAGCATATTTTAGGTGCCCAATTAAATAACCGCTTTGAGCGATTCACATATTCAAGCCTTCGGCTCTACCGGAGGTCCTTGACTGTGGCAATAATTGTCTTGCATATTACAAATTATGGTTGTTTTATGATGCTATGGTATGTAGAATAGTATTATCTTCGTTCAAGCAGTTTAATTATTATGGTTGGGGGCAGGTCTGGTCTTTCATTTAGTCCCCGCGAGAAACGATGAAAGAAATGAGTCGGTTAGATACGTTTTTTCATGTATATCGAACGTAATTATATCAGGTTTTTCTTGGACGATATGATGTAGGTGTTCTTTTGTTATATTTCTATTTTCAAGGTACCGATTTTGCATCTTAGGTCTTAGGACAGTATTTTCGTCCGATTGTCGTAGAAATATGATTGTTCAGACATTGTACATTTTTCACAATTAAGGTACAGATTTCAATATGTTTAATACAAATCAATTAAATGCTATCGATAACGCCATTAAAAGTCATCTCATTGCGACGGGGATTGATCATGTGATCTATATGGACATGAGTGGTAATGCCATTGCAAAGCATGATAATGGAAACTCTTCTTTGGATTCAACTGCTTTCGCAGCGTTGGCTGCAGGTAATTTTGCGGCTGTAGATGCAATGGCAAAACTGATCGGAGAATCTGAATTTTCGCTTTTGTTTCATAAAGGTGAGAAGTC
>PDWI01010671.1_pt1 | contig 10230 bp, 8 predicted proteins | sample 1430891 | NCBI WGS metagenome assembly PDWI01 (sample SAMN01162508, study PRJNA174530) | Oral metagenome, whole genome shotgun sequencing project. | biome: Marine environment; feature: Marine mammal; material: Swab sample of the gingival sulcus; isolation source: swab sample of gingival sulcus... | reverse complement strand
TTCTCAATTTTTTCGAGTTGCTTTTTCAGCGATGTTATTTTGTCTCTTATTATACGGCGGTCGGTTTCTATTTCTTTCTCGCCGGGACCTCTCATACCTATACCGCCTCGTTGTCGTTCGAGGTGAGTCCACATTCCTTTTAGGCGTGGCAGAATGTATTGATACTGAGCTAATTCCACTTGTGCTTTTGCGTGAGCTGTTTTTGCGTGGCATGCAAAAATATCGAGTATTAAGTCGGTTCGGTCAAGCACCTTGCATTTTAATACCTTTTGTATGTTTTGTATTTGCGATGGCGACAGGTCGTCGTCAAATATAATGGTGTCGGTTTTATTTTCTTTTACGTACTCTGCTATTTCTTCAAATTTGCCTTTCCCTACAAATGTGCGTACGTCGGGTTTGTTGAGTTTTTGGGTAAATGTTTTTGTAACTTCCGCTCCTGATGTTTTGGTCAGAAAAGTTAGTTCATCTAAGTATTCTTGTGTTTTTTCTTCGCTTTGACTTTGTCCTATTAGTGCTACTAATACCGCTTTTTCTATGTATGGTTCAGTTTTTTTCACTTATTGTATAGGTTTATTTTTTACGTGTCAAGAGCGACGTTGCATGCAACGTCGCTATAACCAAATTAACAATTATCAGTTGTTGTATTTTTAAATTTGTAATTGAGGCTGTCCGATATTGCTTGGACAGCCCCGATTAAGTTTGTGTAATATTTTGAGGAGTTTAGTTGAGTTGGAATTTTACAGGTACTGCAAACCAAACACTTACGTTTCGTCCTCCTTGTTTTCCGGGTTTAAAATCCGGAAGTGATTTTATAACTTTTATAGCTTCTTCGTCAAGAAGAGGGTCTACGCCTCTTTGAAGTTCTACTTTTCCTACTTTCCCTTTTTTGTTTACAACAAATCGCAGATACACAGTACCTTGGATGTTGTTTTCTTTTGCCACTACGGGGTATTTTACGTTTTTGGCTATGTAGTTTCTAAGTGCTACTGTGCCTCCCGGAAATTCGGGCATTTCTTCAACGGTAACAAATACTGTAGGCTCTTCCTGTTCTTCTTCTTCCACAGTTTCCACGATTTCCACCTCAGCTTCTTCTTCGGTTTCCATGTCAAAGTCGAAGTTTTCCACTATGTCTTCGCTGTTATCAACAATGTTTATGATTTCGGGTGTTTTTTGTTGTTCGGGTTCCGGCTCGGGTTCGGGCGGTTGCTCGATGTCTTGCCTTGTTATTTCTACCATTTCATCTTCGGCTTCTACCTCGGTTATTGAGAATTGTTCGCCTGATTCAAAGGGGATTTGCCAGTTGAATGCCACTAATGTTAAGCCTAAAACCACAGATAAGCCTATAAGTGTGAATGAGGACTTGTATCTTTCTAAGTCGAACTTAGGATTTTTTTTGAGTTCCATGTTTTGGGGTTTAAATGTGTTAAAATTCTGTTTGTTTTTGATGAAAAAGTTTGTTTTTTAGTTGATATTTTCATTCATGCGTAAAAGTATTAATATTTTTTATATATAAAAATTTTACAATTCAAAATTTACGGGTAAGATGAAATATATTGGCACTTTTTTTCCGTTTTGAGATGCCGGTGTGAATTTTTTGAGTTTTTTTAGAGCTTTGATTATTTCGTTGTCAAGTTTTTTATGTATTGATTTTAAGATTTTTATGTCGGTGATGTTGCCTGTTGCGGTAACTACAAATTGTATGTGCATTTGTCCTGAGATATTTTTTAGCTCGGAAGGGATATTTATTTTTTTTGCAATGTCATTTTTTAGGGCTGTTATTCCGCCCGGGTACCGGGGCATTATTTCGGCGAGGTAGAGTGGGGTTTGAGTGTCGCTTGGTAGAGATTGTGATGGTTTGCCTTCTTCTTGATTGTCGATTTTTACCGAGTCGGCAGGTTGGGTGTCGTTTTTTACTATCTTTATTTTGTTTGAGTTTTGTTTTTTCTTCTTGGGAGTTATGCCCAAGGTTGGGGCAAATTCTTGGAAGGTCTCTGAGGTTTGAAAGCTATAATTTGAGGTGGTTTTTGGGTCGGCGATTTTTATATTTAATATTAGGTGTGTGAAGTACAGCACCAATGCCAAGGCGGTGGTGAAAAAGAGGCTTCTGTATTTTTCTAAATCGTATTTAGGGTTTTTCTTTGTGCCACTTTTTGAGTTATTCATAAGGTGTTTCAAATGAGGTTTTGGCTTACAACGAGTATATTATTGCGATGCTTCCTACTATGGTGCAGTATGCTGCAAACCAGATGAGTTTGCCTCTTTTCACAATGGAAATCATGAGTTTGCAGGCAAATAATCCCGAGATGAATGCTGATATAAAACCTATGAGTAAGATTTGCAATCCGGGACCTTGGGTTGAGGTGAAATCGCCTTGCAGACCTGCCAGAAAGTTAGCTCCTATTATGGGGATTAATACCATAAGGAATGAAAATCGTGTTGCCTTTTCTTTGTTTACACCAAGGAGTAGGGCAGTGGATATTGTTGAGCCTGAGCGAGATATGCCGGGTATCACTGATATGGCTTGTGTGATGCCTATTATAAATGCTTTTTTATAATTGATGCTTTTTTGCTTTGGTTTTGCTTTGTAGGTGAAGCCCAGCAGTGTGGCTGTGATGAGTAGCGAGATGCCCACTAAAAGCAAGTTGCCGGCGTACATATCATCTACAGTGTCTTTGAAAAACAGCCCTACGAATAATACGGGGATTGCCGAAACAATCAACATGAAGATGTATTGAGTTTCGGTGTTGTTTTTGAATTTGAAGAAGCCTTTTAATAGCGAGAGTATCTCTTTTCGGAAAATTACGATTGTGCTTAGTACTGTTGCTCCATGCACTACAACCGTAAATATCACATTATCAGATGATGAGGTGTTGAGCAGTGCTTTGCCGATTTCTAAATGCCCGCTACTGCTTACCGGCAGAAATTCACTTATCCCTTGAAGTACTCCTAATATTAATGCTTCTAACCAAGTCATTATTTATAATCTTTTCGATACTTGTTTTTTTCGTTTGCGGAAGGTGTGCCGATGTTTTCTTTGTCTTTGGGTTTTGCCATTATGGCGTAAATTTCAAAAATAAAGCCTGCCAGAATTAATATGGGGGCTAAGGTTACTCGTCGAAAACTGAAAAGTTCATCGGCGTTGAATGTGTTGGGGTTGGTTGAGTGTCCGCCAATCATTAATATAAATCCTAATATTATTACAATGAAGCCTATACCTAAAAGTATGTAGTTGTATTTTTGTAGAGGCATTCCGAATTTTGAATTGTTGCTCATGGTGTTTTTATTTATGGGGGTGCAAAGTTATTTAAAAAATGAAAATATTGTTATTTGAAATAAAAAAAATCCTCTGATTTTTTAATTATTCAGAGGATTTGAGAGAGAGTTAGAATTATAAATTATGATAAAAATTAAAACTTAGATTTATTAAAAACTTTTTGAATCCCAATCTGTGTCTTGTCCCATGAATGAGCGTACGCATCTAAAACCTATGTATGATTTTGCGGTGTCTTGATATTCAAAGTTTCTTACACCTACTTGTAGGTAGTATGCTACGTCTTTCCATGAACCGCCTCTTACTACTTTACGTTTTAGAGCGGGGGGGTCGCTTGCTTTTGCATTGTAGCGATAGTCGGGGTTAAGGTCGTGTGTGAAGCTGTATGCTGCTTCGTCATAAGCGTTTGAAGTCCATTCAGCTACATTGCCTGCCATGTCGTATAGTCCAAATTCGTTAGGAGCAAATACTCCAACTTTAAGGGTTCTGTTAGCACCGTCGTCGCCGTAGTTGCCTCTCAGGGGTTTGAAGTTTGCTATGAAACAGCCTTGTACGTTTCTTGTGTAGGGTCCGCCCCATGGGTACATTGATAGTGCTAATCCGCCTCTTGCGGCATATTCCCATTCTGCTTCGGTTGGCAGTCGGTAGTCTTGGTATGGAAGTTCGCCTATTGCTTTTTGGTAGTTGCTCATTAGTTGGGTTCTCCATATTGCGAATGCGTTGGCTTGTGTCCATGTAACGCCTACTACGGGGTAGTCGTTGTATGCTGTGTGCCAGAAGTACATGCGTGCTAATGGTTCGTTGTATGAGTAGGTGTAGTCTTGCATCCATACTAATGTGTCGGGGTATGCGTTTATTTTGGCGTGCATGATGAATGATGAACGGTCTTTGGTTGGTTCTACTTCGCCTTTTTCATTAACTACAGTTCCTTTGTATTCGCCACCTGTAAAGTCTTCATTGAAGATGTATCTGTTTGAGCGTACTCCTGCTTGTTTCAGGTCTACCCATTCGTATTCGTATATGAGTTTTCTGGAATCTATTTCTTTTTGTTTGAAGAATCTTTCTTCGTGGGTTAAGAATAGTTCGTTGAGAGCGTCTTGGTATGTTTCGTCAGCATTGTCCCATTCTATTTCTTTGTCCCAGTTTAGAAGGCATGTTTCCGGGTCGTCGTGGTCGTATTCCGGGTCGATGGCTGTCATTTTCTCTACGTCTATTTCAGCTTTGTATTCTTCGAAGTCTGCTTCTATAAGTTTTCGTCTTGCGAGCGAGTCTCTTACCCAGTATACGAATTGTTTGTATTCGCTGTTTGTTATTTCGGTGTTGTCCATCCAAAATGGGTCTATTGATACTGTTTTGGTAACAGTGGATTGTTGAAATGGTACATCTTGGTCGTTGTTTCCCATGTTGAAACTACCTTGTCTAATGAATACCATTCCGTATGGGTCGGGTTCGTACCATTCTTCGCCGTTGCCTACGCCGATGAGTTGCCCCTTGGGTCCTTTGCTGCTACAGCTGTGTAGTAGTAGTGCTACTATGGTTATTCCTACGGCAATTTTTATTTTTTTCATAGTCCCTGAAATTTTTTGCAATTAATTTTAATAAAGTTTTTATGAATGTTTTTACAGATAACGAATACTTCTGTATTTATATTTTGTGTCGGGCTTCCAAAAGTTAAAACAATATCCTAAGAATATTTCGTGTGTTCCTGATGATGCCTTTATCATTTTTGTTAGTGGTATTTCGTAACTGTAACTGATGTTTAGTCCGTTGAATAGTTGTACACCTATCATTGGGAGTATTGCATCTCTGTCTCTATACGAAACGCCTATTCTGAATTTTTTATTGTATGTTGCTGTTAAATTTAGGTCGTATTGTAGTATTGTGCCGTCGAGTTTTACTATTACTGCGGGTTGTAGCTCTATTGGTGAGTTGAAAAATCGCTGGTTGTAGCCTGCCGTGGCGTAGAAGTGTCGTCTTAGGGTTGAGGTTGCGGCATCGGTGTATTCTATCTTGGGGTTGTGTATGTGGCTTATTGAAATTCCTACATAGTATTTGTTGGGTTGTTGGAAGAATGCGCCTATTCCGAGGTCGAATATTGTTTTGGATTTTTTGTCTTGTGGCATTTGCGGGTCGGAGGGGCTTTGGGGCGGATCCCATTGTCCGTCTAATTTCTGATTCATCATTCCTGTTTCTAAGCCTATGCCGAGTTTTCCGCTCCATAGGTTTATGTGGTATGAGTAGCCTAATTTTATTTGGAAGTTTTGTAATGCTCCTAATTTGTCGTTTGTTATGGCGAGTCCTAAGCCTGTTGGTTTGTTGAGTATTTTGAATGCTCCGTTGATTGTGGCTGATGTTGTTGTGGGTGCTCCTTCGAAGCCTACCCATTGTTGGCGGTTTATTACGTTGGCACATATTTCTTCGCCCATTCCTGCCGCTCCGGGGTTGTAGTAGAATTTGTTGTACATATGGTGGGCGAATTGCGGGTCTTGCTGGGCGTTGAGGTTTAATCCTATGATTGTAATTATTATGAATATATAAATGTGTTTCATTTTGTTTTTGTTTTTATCATAGTTTCTTATTCCATTGATGTTTTTGATATTTAGTGCAAAGGTATTTTTTTTTATTGAATTTGTGTTTTTCTTTTTTGTTTTTATATAAAAAGGCTTCCTATTTGCTGAACGCCGAAGGCGAGTATCCACGCAAGTGAGGTTGTGTATAGAGCCGAGAACATTGCCCATTTTGTGTTGCTTTCTTTTTTTATGGCTATGATGGTGGCGATGCAGGGGAAGTATACCAATATAAATATCAGAAAGGCGAGTGAGGTGGGGGTGGTGTATATTTTTTTGCCTTTGAGTTTTCCGCTGTCGTATGTTGCGTTTTGGATTTGCTTCATTAGGTTGCTTTGATTTTCTTCGATGTCTTCGCCTACGCCGTATAGTATGCCCATTGTGCTGACTACTATCTCTTTGGCGGCTATGCCCGTGAATATGCTTACGCCTATTCGCCAATCAAAACCGAGGGGTTGTATGGCAGGTTCGATGAATTTGCCTATTTGCCCGATGTATGAGCCTTTGGTTTGTTGGGCTTTAAGGGTGTTTTGCAATTCAGCTTGTTGATTTTGCAGTTGTGCTGTTTGGCTTTGGTCGGTTATTGAACTTATTTGATTTTCAATTTTGTCTATTTGATTTTGAATTTTGGCGGTCTCGGGTGTTTCTTGCGGAAATGCTCCCAATGCCCATATTATTATTGATGCTATTAGAATTATGCCTCCCATTTTTTTAAGGTATTGCGATGCTTTCGACCACATGTGTCGCAGTATTGTTTTGGCTACCGGCATTCTGTACGGCGGCATTTCCATTATAAATGGAGTTGTGGTTTTCTTAAAGAAAATGGCTTTGAAGGTTACTGCTATTGTTATGGCTAACAGTATGCCTGTGAGGTATATAAGGAATAGCATTGTGCCGGCGTGGGCAGGGAATATCGCACCTGTTATTATAAGGAATACGGGAAGCCTTGCCGAGCATGGCACGAATGGGTTGATGAGCATTGTGAGAATGCGGTCGTTTTTGTTTGTGAGGGTTCTGGTTGCCATTACTGCGGGGACGTTGCATCCGAAGCCCATTATCATAGGTATGAAGGCTTTGCCGGGAAGCCCTATTTTTTGCATCAGCTTGTCGGTGATGAAGGCTACCCTTGCCATGTAGCCCGTGTCTTCCATTATTGAGATGAATAGAAACAGTATGAGTATGTTTGGCAGGAATATTATAACGCCTCCCACGCCTGCTATTATGCCGTCGATTATCAGAGTTTTGAGTAAGCCCTCGGGCATGTGGGCTGATACTAAGTCGCTTAGCAGTGATACGCCTGAGTCAATCCAGTTCATGGGGTATTCGCCCAAGGTGTAGGTGGCGGTGAACATCAGGTACATGAAGAACAGGAATATCGGGAAGCCGTATATTTTGTGTGATACTATGTTGTCGATTTTTTTTGTGAGGGGGTAGCGTTTTTTTGTGCCTTGCGTGAAGGTCTTGTTTAGGGTGGCTTTTATGAAACTGTACCTTGCGTCGGTTATGAGGTTTTCGGTGTCGTTTTGGGTTTTGTTTTCGATTTTATTTGCCAAGTTTTCGGATAGAGTTATTATCTCTTGACCGTTTTTGAGTTTTGATATGATTTTTTTCAGCTCTTTATCTTTTTCCAAAAGGCTTATGGCGAGAAATCTCGGAGCTATTTTATTTATAAGGTTGTTGTTTTGATTTTTTATGGGGGCTTGGATTTCTTGAATTGCGTTTTCGAGTTCCTCGCCGTAATCAATGTGTATGTGTTTTACGTCTTTGTCCTGGTCTTTGTATACCTCTATGATTTTTCTGAACAGCTCTTTTTTGCCCACGCCTGTCGATGCCGTTGTGGGGATTGTGGGGATGCCTGTTATTCGGCTAAATTCTTGGGTGTTGAATTTGTCGCCGTTTTGTTGCATTTGGTCAAACATGTTGAGAGCCATCACCACCTTTATATCCATGTCGATGAGGCGAGTTGTGAGGTATAGATTGCGTTCTAAGTTTGCTCCGTCGGTTACGTTTAGCACGATGTCGGGAACTTTGTCTATAATGTGTTGTCTTACAAATAGTTCTTCGGGTGAGTATGCCGTTAGGGAGTATGTGCCGGGTAGGTCTGTTATTTCAAAGGTGTATCCGTCTTGTTTGTAATATCCTTTTTTTGAGTTTACGGTAACGCCCCCGTAGTTGCCCACGTGTTCTTGCAGGCCGGTAAGCTCATTGAAGAGGGTTGTTTTTCCGCAGTTTGGATTTCCTATCAGGGCAATGTTGATGTGTTTGCTTTTTATGTCGGCACCTTTTTTAAGGAGTTTGTTGCCTGTGGTTTTGGGTTGAGTTTCTTGTATTATTTTGTCGGCTTGATTTTGCGATACTATTTCAACGAGTTCGGCTTCGCTTTGTCGTAGTGAGACTTTGTAGTTCATTATTTGATACTCTACGGGGTCTTGTAGCGGGGCTTTGCGTATTGCTTCGATTTTCTGCCCGCTTATAAAGCCCATTTCCGTTAATCGTTTTCTGAATTTGCCTCTACCTTTAACTTTGGTAATTATAGCTGTTTCGTTGTTTTTTAGTTCTGCAAGTGTCATAAGCTGTATGTAAAAAATAATGAACTCACAAAAGTAGTTTTTTTATTTTTTATAGCAATACTTAAAAATGATGATTTTTTTGTTGTTTTTTTTAATCATGCTCAATAATAAGTTTGGGAGGCTTGCCGAAGACTTCTATTTCTTTGGTGATTGTTTGGGTGTTACTGTCATGGTAGGTTACGGTAAGGGTAACGGTGTAAATGCCTGCGGTGGTGTATTCGTGTGTAGGGTTTTGCTCGGTGGAGGTTGTGCCGTCGCCGAAGTCCCAGAGGACGGACTGAATGTTGGTAGTGTTGTTTATGGTGAAAATACTATTACTTCCTAAACATGTTCCTTCAACATCAAATGTTGCTTTTGGTGGCATAAATACACAATTTGGTAAACAATTATACTTGCTGTAATTTACTGAAATAATATTAAATTGAAAATCGCAGTCAGTCCCTTTTTCGTTAGGTTTATCTATAACGCTTAAAAAATTAACTTGTTTATTACTTCCTGAAATGTATATTTTTTCGTTACTTGCGATTTGCATATCAAAAAAACCGTAATAAGGTTTTATGGTAGTAACTTCATGTGGCTCAAAATTATTTTCAGATAAATCAAACTGATAAAGTATCGTATTTTTAGAAGCTGCACGAGAAACATATAATTTAGTATTATCTTGTGAAAACTCTATTCCAAATGTATGTCCATACATAAGATAGGCATAAAAATTATATAACTTGTCAATATTAATATTACCCGTTGTATTATTGATATTAAATAATGCAATTATCCCCATTTCATCTGTTGTGGCAATTTTATTAAAAAATGGAGCAACTTTTATTTTCATAATTTCTAAATGATAATAATCAGCAGAAATATCACTAATTACGCTTGTTGTATCTACTCCGGTTTCAGAAAAAAGATTACAATAAAATCTATTACTGTTATTAGAATGAGATATTATCCAATAATCATTACCGTTACTGTGAATGATTGCTGATAAACTTTCGGAGGATTGATTATGAATAAGTATGTTTTTTTGATTTGGAATAATGTCTCCCGTACCGTTGTTAAGGTTCATGTCTACAACAGAATATCTTAAACAACGTTCTTTATCTTCATACGCATTGTTTGTGAAAATATAGTAAATGTTATTACTGTTAGGCTTAGGCAAAATAAGAGATGATTGTGCGGCAGACATATGCCCCATTAAGTCTGTGCCATTTGGCATTATATTGTGATTTCTATCCCATACTGTAACTCCGTTTGTGTAAAATAACAAATTTCCGTCATTGTCAGAAATAGTTGCACAGCCTTCGATAGCAGATAATTGTCCATCGGTAAGTACGGTGGGCGGTTCTGTGTTAAAACAAAGTCCCGCCTTATCACCAAAATACCAATTATTCCAAATCTTTGTTTGGGAAAAAATAGAAGAGCTTACAAAAACAAATATAAATACCAATATATAATTTTTCATTATAAAATAAATACACAAAGGCTGTTCTAAAAGTCAACACAGAGAAAACAAACATAATACTGTTTAGAGCTTTTAGAACAACCTTGTTTTATAATCTTACATCCGACAATAAATAAAAAAAGTCTTTTATTTGTTTTTAATTATTCGGATAAAAAACATACCTAACTGACATTCCAAAATCTTTTGAACGTGCTACATTTATAAAAGCTCTAAACAAACAATTATCCCCATCATTATATTCATTTGTAATCATTAAAGGGAAAGCACAATCATTATCAGAATTAGACGTCCAAAATGAACCAAGAATACCTTTTTCAAAGAAACTTTGATGATTATAAGGATAAGGATAATTATGCCAAT
>PDWI01010670.1_pt1 | contig 10232 bp, 5 predicted proteins | sample 1430891 | NCBI WGS metagenome assembly PDWI01 (sample SAMN01162508, study PRJNA174530) | Oral metagenome, whole genome shotgun sequencing project. | biome: Marine environment; feature: Marine mammal; material: Swab sample of the gingival sulcus; isolation source: swab sample of gingival sulcus... | reverse complement strand
AATTTCATCATTTGGAGCATGAAGTGAAACAGCAAGAGAAGTTTGAGGAAAATCCTTTGTAAATGCTTTTATAGAAGGAACTATTCAGCAAGTAGAAACTGTTATTCTTCTATTTCATAAATCAAATTTATATTGATCTGAAGCTATATTTATAACTTCTTTTACAACTCTGTAGTTTAAAAATGGTTCTCACATACCCATAAAAACTATATTTCTAAGTCTATTTCATTCTTTATTTAAAAGTTTTGCAGCATAAAATATTTGTTCTACTACTTCATAAGTTTTTAAATTTTTTAAAAGTCATAACTTTCAAGTAGCACAAAAACTACAAGCCATAGGACAACCTGCTTGACAAGAAATACAAAGTGTAACTCTTCCTGTTAAATGCCTCATAATAACAGACTCTATAAATTCTCAAGTTTCAGTTTTAAAAAGTATTTTTGTAGTTTGTCAGTTTCAACTATTTGCAATCTCTGAAACTTCCAAAGAATCAAAAAAACAATTTTCTTTAAGTATTTCCCTTGCTTTTTTAGAAAGAGTGCTCATCTCATCAAAATTTGTGATAAAATTTTTATAAATAGCATTTTCTATTTGCTTGTATCTAAAAGCTTTTTCTCAAGAGTTTTCAAGTAATTCTTTTACTTTTTTTTCATCATGTATAGAAATTTTTTGCATTTTTTTTATTTTTAAATATAGTTACTTAAGTAAAAAGTAGAAAGTTAACTAGTTAACTAGTCAACTTTCTACTAGTTAACTATAATTTTATTTAATTTTTCTATTTTGTAAAGATGAAAAAAAATAAAAAAGCCTTGTCAATGGTAGAAGCAGTTGTAGTTATATTAGTAATGAGTATATGACTAGTTTGAATATATTCTATTTATAACAATTCTATCAGATTTTTAGATTGAGTTGCATCAAGAACAACAGCTATACAAATAGCTAGATCTTGATTAGAAGCAATTGAAAATATAAGAGATACAAATTGGCTTCTTTTCTCTTCTAATAGGCAAAACTGCTGGAATACTCTAAACTATGATGATACTTGTGTGTTATGATCTGCAACAACTATGAGTTGAAACTACAAAGTTTATATAGAAAACAATAAATGGATGTTGTGAGAAGATACTTCTATATGAACAAACTATAATAATACAAATTATAAAAATTATTATAAAATAGGTTTAAATAACAAATGATTTTATTCTCAAAGTTGAACTACAGTAACAAATGTGTTTATAGATAGTAGAAACTACACAAGAAGAATAGAAATAACTCCAAATACTGAACTATATTATATAAATTCAACAACTGGTAATGTAGATAGTTCAAACTCATCTAGTTGAATGACCGTAAAATCAATAGTAGAATGGACAGATTCCATGAGTTCAAAACCTAGAAAAATAGTTTTAGAAAATGTGCTGACAAATTATAAGTAAAGAAAAAGAGTGGAAAAGTAGAAGAGAAAGAGAGAAAAAAGAGTAAGGAAAAATTTTTCCTTACTCTTTTTAATCACCACCTCAATCAGAGCTATCTCATCAATCATCATCAAAATCAAAAAATCTATTAATTCAAGAGTTATTAGCTGTATCTTTAGCTTTTTTATCTAATGTGTTTTCAGTTCTATCTTTCACTAAATTTTCTTCTCTTAAAATATCTCTATTATCATTATTTGAACTATACTCTCATTTTTCTCAAAGTATAACTCATATTGCATTATCTATAATTCCATCAGCTTTTCACTCTGCTATATCACTAGGAGAATACTCTTCTAATCTACCAACAGGAGATATTCACCAAGCCTTCATTGATGTAGACATATCACCAACAACATCATAATCTTGTAATAAAGCTCAAGTATGGTTGGCTCTCATACCACTTAAAAGCTCTCTAAAAAAACTTTTAAGATATTTTCTTTGATAAATCTTATTTTCTACTGAAGAAATATCATCTCAAACAAACAATTTATCTTTTGTAGAAACTATATCACTATGAAACTCTTTCCAAACTTTAGCAGCAATATCTTGATCTTTAAATGATTTAGAAGTATACAATTTAAGCCATTGTTCTGTTACAGACCTAATATTTAAACCTGTAACTCAAGCTTCTCAAAAAGCATCTTCCATAGATCACTTACCAAAAGAATTAAATTCAGTAGCAGTAAATGTTTTAATATGGTTATAATATCTCTTAAGTGCTGGATTAGTATCTTTTTCAAAAAGCACTACTTTATCTGTTTTACTATAAGTAGTATCATCTGTATTTGCCATATTCATAGCCCTCATTATTGGCTTTCAATGCTCCTTATAAAACTTCAAAGTTTTTTCTACTTTTTCCTTTGGATTTCAAGTAAAACTTCAAGTAGCATTATTAAAAATTTCTAAAGCTTGTTTATAAATTCATCAATGTTTATCAGGATACTCTTCTCATATTTTTTTCGAAATTTCCAAAATAGCTTCTCTAGCTATATTCATACTTTTTACATTTCTACAAGCAGATACAAGTATCATAGGTATTTTATCCCCATCAATTAAATTTTTAATATTATTTAATATATTTCCATCTACCTCATAAAGTGCTCATGAATATAATAAAACAAAAAATCATTCACTCATTTCTTCCAAACTTCATCATTTTTCCAAAGCCCTTTTAAAAACTCAAACAGAGTTTGCAGTGGTACCTCAAAATAATTCTCACATTCAAAAATCTACTATATCACCTATATGGTTTTTCTTAGTAGCATCATCATATCATTTTTTTATTTCAGCTTCTATACCAGCTCAAGCTTTTCACTCTACTTCCTTATAAAGCTTAGAACTTCTCTTTTTTCAATTATATCAACCTGCATTTTTACATTGCCTAGCAACCAAAGAATAAACTAATCATTCTTCTGAAAATGTATTTCAAGCAGCTCTTGCTCTTTCTAATTCTTCATTATAAAGCTTATCTCAAATTCTTCATCAAAGAGCTTGATACCACATAAATTTTCACCTAAATTCAAATAAAGAATCATCATCTTTTCATTTTGCTGTTAAGTGACCATATTTTTGCAACATAAAAAGCATAGCAGCTTCTATTTTATAATCAGCTGTATCTCTATTTTTTAACCATTTTTTTATTTTTTTAGCAGCATCTCAAGAATCAATTTTATCAAGTTTATCTAATTCCTTATCTCTCTCTTCTTTATCAAATCACTCTACTTTTATTTGCAAGTTATGCCTTAAATCATCTGGAAGAAATTTTCACATTTTTAATGCAAGTTTTGCAGAACTTGCTTCTGAACCTCTTTTTAAGGTTTCTTGAAAATTATCTACAAACATCTTACCTGCAAAAAGTAAGTCTGAAAGAGATAATCTATTTAAAAACCTAGTCCCAAAACTTCATTTCCTAATTGGATCTTCTTTATGTTCTAAATCCTTAGGATTAGCTCAAATAGTCCAATCTGGAAACATCTCCCTCTCAACAATTCAAGTTTTAAATTCATTTAAAGAAAGTGTTTCAGATTTTTTTTGCATAGAGTGAATCTCCTTTTCTTGTTTAGTTTTTTTATCTTCTTCTTTTTCTCTTGTTCAAAGTGTAATTGTTACCCTATCTCAATCTATAGAATCTAGTCTAACTATTTCTTTTCAATTTTTTGAAACAAGGAAATTTACTTTTTTATCTTTTGAGTCTGCTCACTCTTTTTCTGCTACAAATTCAGAGTTTTTAAATTTATAATTATCTGGAATATTAACTCAAGAAACTTTAAGTTCATCTAAAAGTCATCAAAAATCAACTATTTTTTCTACTCTTTTTAGAGAATGTTTTTTAAAACTAGCATAAAAACTAGCAAAACTTAGAGGAATAATTTCTCAAGCTTGTTTTACTATAATTTCTCATTTTTCTGCATCTATTCAATAAATCTCAGCTAAACCTCATTTTTCAGCCTCCAAAAATAATCATTTTTTAAGTCAAAGCTTTACTCATGATGAATCTAGAGAATCTAAATCTCTAACAAGTTTTTCAAAATTTAAAGCTTCTAAACTCTCAGAAACTGAACTATTTTTATATAAATTTCCTAATCTAATTTTTTTACTATATAAAAGATCTTCTAAATCTTTAATTTTTTCTGAAGAAGAATCCTCTTTTCTTAGTTTTACAATCTCATCTTCTAAATCACTTATTTCTTGTTCTATATCAGAAATATAACTATTTTTTAAATCTTTATTTTCTAAATCTTTTTCTGTAAAACTAGTATAATCACTTGATTTTAGAGAAGAATTTTTACTATGAAGTTTTTCTAAAAAGTTTTGTTTTGAAATAAAATCTAGCTCAAACTCTCACTTTTCTTTACTAGAGTTTTCAAGAAGTGAAATAATATCAGCATAATTATAAGTTTCTGATTCTCTACTAGAGTTTATATCTACACCCTCATCAGAGTCAGATCAAACAATTTTTAAAGACATTCATCTTTTTTTATTGTCTTTTGAGATTATTTCATATATTTTATTATAACTTTTTGAGTCAGATTCTTTTCTTGTAACCTTTAAATAAGCTCCATTTTCAAAACTCGAAATATTTATTACATTATTTGGATATTTTGTTTCTAGGAACTTTTTAAATGCTATAAAATTCTCTGGAACTTTATTTAAGTAATTTTCTTGCATTTCTCTCTTAGAATCCTCTATTTCTTTTTCAAGTTTTGAAAGTCAATTTCACTCAAGAACAAACTTATCTAATTTTTTCTCATCTAAATCTAAACCTAAAACATCAACTTTTATATCATCTAAAGTAAGTTCTCAAATCAATAAATTTAGTCTAGCTTTATCTAAATCAATCAAACTCTCATCTTTTGAAATTATTTCTCTAACTATTTCTTTTTTCTTTTTTTCTGCTTGTCTTTGGCTTATCAAAGAAAAATCTATTGCTTGTCTTAAACTAATAGTAGAATTATATTTATTTAAAAAATATTTTTTTTCTTTTCTATTAAAAAATCAAGTTGCAAAAAGAGTTTTAAAATCTAATTCACTATAGTTTCACTCTGCTATTCTTCACAAAGCAAGCTCTACTTCTTCCCTATCTTTAGCTTGAACTTTTTTTAATTTTTTTTCTATTTCCAAAGTGCTGTATCAATCTAAAATTGAACTTAAATCAGATTCTTGCACTTGTGGTATTTTTACTTCTTTTTCCAAAAAATCTAGAGTTAAAGCAGTATCTTTTGAAATAGCTTCTATCTCTTTAGTTGATTTTTTTGCTAAAAGTTTTTTAGCTTTTGATAAATATTTTTCACTAATATCATAAGTTCTAGTTAACTCAGATATAAAATTAGACTCTGTATTTTTTCTCTTTACAAAGTCTTTTGTAAAAGCTCTTTTTATATCAAAAAAGTTTAATTTATCAAGTGAAAAATTTACAAACTCTTTGTTATCCTCCTTTAAACTTGAATGAAAACTTTGTAATTCTGGTAAAATAACATTTATAGAATCTCATTTTCAAATTTTTTCTATTAATTCATTTCTTTTTTCTTTTGTGTAAGAACTAGACTTAACTTCTTCTACAAATTTATCTACAAAAAGTCAAGAAAGCTCTCACTCTGTTTTCCTATTTTTATCTAGATTTTCTCATAAATTATCTGGAGTCATAGTTTTATTATTTTAAATAATATTATATTTCTAATATTATACACTATTTTTCTATCAAATCAAAATAAAAAAATAGAAAATTTTGAGATTTTCGGAAATATAAGTAAGATTATAAAAATATAAAAACTTAACAAAGATTTTTATGAAAGATTTTGATAAATGGAATACTCTAAAAAAGGATCTAGACAAAAAAGAAAAATCCTATAAATTTAAAGAAAGAGAAATTTGGTGGATTTCTTTAGGACAAAATATTTCCAGTGAAAGTTATGGAAAATGAGAAAATTTCAGAAGACCCGTTTTAATTCTAAAAAAACTATCAAGCTACTCTTGTATAGCAATTCCACTTTCTACACAAATAAAAACTTGAACTTGGTTTTGTGAGTGTGAACTTGATGATATAAAGAGAGTAGCTCTATTAAACCAAATTAGAATGATAGATACAAATAGATTTGAGAGTAAAATTTGAAAACTCAATAGTAATGAATTTGACAAAATAAAAGAGAAATTAAGTAAATTACTTAATCTCTCAAATCGTCATTCCCCAAAAGATGGGGAAATCAGTGACGAATGTCAAAATGCATAAATATTATACTCAAAAACTATAAAAAATGCAAATTTATTTTTAAAAAATGTACTTTACAATTTTATGATTCCGTATCAGGTACGGAATGACAATAAAGAGATATTAAGAACCGAGAAATAAGAATTAAGACTCTTTTAAAAAAAATCTAAATTCTAAAATCTCAGCTCTTAGTTCTATTAAAGCAGCTCTGCTGTTTTGCTAATGTAACTATGAACTATGAACTATGAACTGTAAACTCTTTAAAGGTATTTACATTTTTATAATTCTGAATCAAAGCCTGTGCTGAACTTGATTCAGTGTTCAGAATGACAGAAAATATAACTTTTAACTGACCTATCTATGCTTTTCTTTTGAATAATAATCTCAATTTTGATGTTCTCTGTTATTGTCCTAATTCATGAATGGGGACATTTTAAGGCTGCAAGGATTTTTGGTGTAAAAGTAGAGGAATTTTGACTTGGGATACCTCCAAGGGCAAAAAAACTTTTTGTAGATAAAACTTGAACTCTTTTTTCTCTAAATTGGCTACCTCTTGGAGGTTTTGTAAAATTAACTTGAGAATCTCCAAATAGGTTTTTACTTTACAATGAAAATAAAAAAATTTATGATAATGATTCCCTAGAAAAAGCTATAAAAGAGTGAAAAAATATATTTGATAAATTTTCTAAAAAACTTACAAAACTAGAAAAAGAAGAAATACTAAAACTCCTAGAAGAAAACAAAGCCAGCTACAATATGATGAATAAAGCTGCTTGGAAACAATCTATAATTGTTTTAGCTTGAATATTTATGAACTTTGTGCTTGCTTTTTTTATATTTTTTATACTTTTTTTAGTTTGAGTAAAACCAATTTGAATAAATAATAAAATAGAAACAAACCTTGATTTAAAACTAATTCCAACCATAGAACAAGCTTTAGAAAGAGAAATACTAAAAAAATCTGATGGAATAATCATATCTCCCATAAACTGAAGCTTACTTTTAGAAAAATGACTAAAACCTTGAGATATAATTTTAAAAGTAAAAAACAAAAGCATACAAACTCCAAAAGATTTTCAAAATATTATACAAAAAAGTGCCTCTAAAGAAATCATATTAAACTGATACTCTGAAAATAATTCCTGAAAAAAAGAGTTTTTTACAAAAAAAGTATTAGTCCCAGAAACTGGAAAAATCTGAACTTATATATCTGAAAATATAACTCTAAACAAAGATTTTAAATACCAATTTTGAGTAATAGAATCTGCACAAAATGCATTTTTAGAAACAAAAAATCAAGTTATTTTAACTTTTAAATGACTATGAATCTTAGCAGAAAAAATATTTAACCCAAAAGATAAAAAAGAAAGACAAGAAGCTATAAAACAAGTGAGTTGACCAATATGAATAGTTGATTTTGTTAGTAGTTCTATAAGTGCAGGAGTGGTTTTTTTACTTGTTATATCTGCAATTATTTCTATAAATCTGTGAGTTTTTAACCTACTTCCAATACCAGCCCTAGATTGATGAAGATTTATTTTTATAATAATTAACTCATCTCTAGAAAAACTTTTTTCAAAAAAAATACTCTCTACAAACCTAGAATCTATAATACATTTAAGTTTTTTTGTAATTTTAATTGCATTAAGTTTGATAATATGATATAATGATATAACAAAGATATTAAATAAATAAAAAATATTATGCAAAGTACTTGAAAAGCAAAAAAAAATATTATACTAGAGGCTAAAAAGTTTGTAAATAGACTACTAACTCCCTTAGAAAATCACTATTATCATTCTTATGAGCATGCTGTAGATGTAATGCAAAGAGCTATATACTTAGCAGAAAAAGAATGATTAAATGCTGAAGGAATAGAAGTCTTAGCACTAGCAGGGCTTTTTCATGATACATGATTTGTAGTAGAATATGATAACAACGAAGAAATTTGAGCAAAAATAGCTAAAAATTATCTAAGAAGTGTATGATATGATGAAGAAAAAATAAAACTAGTAGAGAGAATAATAGAAGCAACTGCACCAAAATACAAAAATCCAAAAGATATATATGAAAAAATCATAAAAGATGCAGATATGGATAATCTATGAAGAGATGATTTCCTAAAAAGATCAAATGACATAAAAAGAGAAATAGAAACCATAAAAAAAATAAAAATCAAAGACCCAGAGTGGCACCATTCACTTGTAGATTTACTTATAGATTATAGATTTAATACTGAATATCAAAAAAAAGAAAGAGGTGAAAAAAAACTAAAAAATCTTAAAGAAATGCTAAAAGAAGTAAAAAAAGACTTCAAAGTCTCAAATAAAGACTTAAAATGATATATAGATTTGTAGTCAGTAGACAGCTTACAGCTGACAGCTGACAGTTGAAAGTTAACTAGTAGCTAGTTTTTTACAGTTCACAGTTTACAGTTCATAGTTCATAGTTACAGCAGAGCTGGGGCTAGTGGCTAGGGGCTTAGGGGGCAGTTGCTAGAAAAACTTTGCTATTGTCATTCTGAACTTGATTCAGAATCATAAAATTGTAAACACCTTAAATCAGTTACAAGTTAACTAGTAGCTAGTTGAAAGTAACAGCTTACAGTTGAAAGTTAACTAGTAACTAGTTTAAAGTAACAGCAGAGCTGCTTTAATAGAACTAAGAGTTGAGATTTTAGAATTTAGATTTTTTTTTAAATTCTTAATTCTTATTTCTCAGTTCTTAATATCTCTTTATTGTCATTCTGAACTTGATTCAGAATCATAAAATTGTAAACACCTTAAATCAGTTACAAGTTAACTAGTAACTAGTTTAAAGTAACAGCAGAGCTGCTTTAATAGAACTAAGAGTTGAGATTTTAGAATTTAGATTTTTTTTAAAAATTCTTAATTCTTATTTCTCAGTTCTTAATATCTCTTTATTGTAAACACCTTTAAAAAAAATACTCACAAAAAGTGAGTATTTTTTTTAATTTTAAGTTAGTATTATTGTGTACAAGTAGCTTCCCATAAAGGGTTTGGTCAACCACCCATAGAAGTAAAACATATAATATTATCTCATTTATTTAGACAAACTTTCAAAGCAAGATCACATACTGATTCATTAAACAGAGGTAATGAAGGATCTGAAAGCATAGGTCAAACTCTCCGTATACAAACCCCACAAACTCAACCACAATCTATACCTGTTTCATCTTGATTTTTTATACCATCACTACATGTTCAAGTTGGTGGTTTTGGTAAACTACAATCAACACTGGCTCCAGATGTTCAATTACATCTCCATAAAAAGTTTGTTGCAGTATCTGTTAAATCTGAAAAAGTTCAAGAACTACATGAGTTTAATGATGCTCAACAAGATGGGACTACTGGAGTAGGTCATCCTCATCCTCATCATCCTCAACTTGGTATTGGACTGCTACAATTAACACTAGCTCCACCTGCTCAATCACATCTCCATAAGTATTCTGTTGGAGTATCTGCTATATCTACAGGATTTCAAGGACTACATGTATTTATTGATGATCAACAAGATGGTGCTGATGGTGTAGGTCATCCTCAACCTCATCATGATATTGGTGAACTACAATTAGCAGTAGCTCAACCAAATGAACCAATACATCTCCATCTATGCTCTGTTGCTGTATCTGGCAAGTCTGAAAAACCTCATCCAGAACAAGTATCAACACTACTTCAACAAAATCAATGAATAGGTTTTCTTTTACTACAACTTACTTTTGAACCTCCGTAATAACCAAGACAATCCCAGTAATAATATAGAGAATCTGATGAAAAATTTCCTGCTTTACCTTTAGAACAAGAATTTGCAGTACCAGAACAAACTCAGTTTATAGCTGTTGAGTCAATACAAGTAAAATTTGTTCCATCATATTGAAGTGCTTTTGTTGCTCAAGTACAATTTATTAAATCTGATATTTTTACATAGTTTTTTGAAAATTCTACTGTTGCTTTTTCTGTAGGTATTTCTGAAAGAGTATATGGTGAAAGTATTTCTGTTACTACTGTTTTTCAACTAAGTGTATCTGCAAC
>PDWI01010669.1_pt1 | contig 10233 bp, 7 predicted proteins | sample 1430891 | NCBI WGS metagenome assembly PDWI01 (sample SAMN01162508, study PRJNA174530) | Oral metagenome, whole genome shotgun sequencing project. | biome: Marine environment; feature: Marine mammal; material: Swab sample of the gingival sulcus; isolation source: swab sample of gingival sulcus... | reverse complement strand
TGCCGGAGAGCAAATGTACAATATTCCTCAAATGACTTTAGATATTGATGTTGCCGACTCACAAGGAGGTATTGGTTATATGATTGAGCGTAATTTACGTAACGTATTAAAGCAGCACGGTATTGAAAAAGATGTAATTACGTTAGTTACTCAAGTTGTTGTGGATAAAAACGATCCTGCTTTTGCAAATCCAACCAAGCGTGTGGGTAAAATTTACACCAAAGAAGAAGCTGATAAATTAGCCGCCGAAAAAGGTTGGGTTTTTAAAGAAGAGGTAAAAGCCGATGGAGGTTGGCGTAGAGTTGTGCCATCGCCACGTCCAATGCGTGTAATGAACGACTCTATTGTGGAAGATTTAGCACGTAAAGGAAATATTGTAATCACTGTTGGTGGTGGAGGTATTCCTGTTTACGAAAATGAAAATGGTGATATCTGTCCGGTTGAAGGTGTTATCGATAAAGATTTGGCATCTGCACTAATTGGTTCTAAAATTAACGCTGATGAGTTTTATATCTTAACTGATGTTCCTTTTATCTATAAAAACTTTAAGCAACCAAACGAAGAGAAGTTAGAGTATTTAGATTATGCCGATACTATGAAATTAATGGAAGATGGTCAGTTTGCCGAAGGAAGTATGGCTCCTAAAATTCGTGCTTGTCTTGAGTTTGTTGAAAAAGGCGGACACAAAGCTGTTATTACCGAGGCAACTAAATTAGCTGATAAAGCTTATGGTAGCAAAATTACCATGAATTACGATAAATAAACATTTTATTATTAATATTTAAACACAAAAACAAATGGCTTTCAATTTAAGAAATAGAAACTTTTTGAAGCTTTTGGATTTTACTCCAAAGGAAATTAAATTTATGTTAGATTTAGCTGCAGATTTGAAAAAAGCTAAATACACAGGAACAGAGCAACCTAAATTACAAGGTAAAAACATCGCTTTGATTTTTGAAAAATCATCTACTCGTACTCGTTGTGCTTTCGAAGTAGCTGCTTACGACCAAGGTGCTAAAGTTACCTATTTAGGTCCATCGGGTTCTCAAATCGGACACAAAGAGTCAATGGCTGATACTGCTCGTGTATTGGGAAGAATGTACGACGGTATTGAATACCGCGGTTACGGACAAGCTATTGTTGAAGAGTTGGCTCAATATGCAGGTGTACCTGTATGGAACGGTTTAACCGATGAATTCCACCCAACTCAAATTTTAGCTGACTTCTTAACTATGATGGAGCACACCGACAAGCCTTTACACCAAGTTAAATTCGCTTACTTGGGCGATGCTCGTAACAACATGGCTAACTCGTTAATGGTAGGTGCTGCTAAAATGGGTATGGACGTAAGAATTATTGGTCCTAAGTCGTTACAGCCGGATGCTGAATTAGTTGCTCAGTGTAAAGAAATTGCTAAAGAAACAGGAGCTAAAGTAACTGTTACCGACGATGCCAAAGCAGGTGTTAAAGATTGTGATTTCCTTTATACTGATGTTTGGGTATCAATGGGTGAGCCGGACGAGGTTTGGGCTGAGCGTATTGAATTGTTGAAGCCTTACCAAGTAAACAAGGAGTTAATGGATGCTACCGGAAATGCAAAATGTAAATTTATGCACTGTTTACCTGCATTCCATAACCGTGAAACTAAAGTTGGAGAAGAAATTTTCCAAAAATTCGGCTTAGATGGAATGGAAGTAACCGAAGAGGTATTCGAATCTCCTGCATCAATCGTATTTGACGAAGCAGAAAACAGAATGCACACAATTAAAGCTGTAATGGTTGCTACTTTAGGAGCATAATATTACGTTTTTAATAATTGAATAGTCCTAAATAAGCGTTATAGATTTATAGGACAAAATACAATTAATTAGATAGTTATTGGGCTAGCTCGATAACTATCTTTTTTTATACGTTCTTATTCTTAGTTGGTTTTGCTTGTGCATTTGCTCAGGTGTATTCATATAACAAGACCAATGCCGGTTTTTTTAGTGTTATAACGTTCTACAGCTTCTTTAACCAGTTGTTGCATCGTTTTTATTTGAACCTGATACTCTTCGAGTAAAAATTCTTGTTTAAGTATCCTATTTACTCTTTCAGCTATGGCATTAACATAAGGAGCATAATTTTCTGTTATACTTGGCGTCATTTTCTTGGTCTTGAGGCTTTGTTGGTATGCATTGCTACAATATTGTAAACTTCTAGGACTAAATAAAGAAATTCTTCCAAGTCTTAGTTCTTTTAAACCAAAACCTGCCACTAATTTTTCTTAAGGTATGGCTTGATAAATTTTACCTAAATCACTTTTTAACAAACGAGCATAAAATAAATTATAATTCTTGGAAATTGAAAAAAGGGATAAACTTTGCTGTAATTCTAAAATTTTTTGTGCTTTGATATAAGGATAAAAAAATAAACTCCGTTTTGTGCGATTTTGTCATTTTTCGGGGTTTTGTTTTATCAAAAAAAAATATAAATTATATGCTTGGATTACAATTGTTTATACGTTATATGAATGTGCCTGAAAAATCCAAGAGAAAAATCTTGGATTTTTTGTGTTTCTATTTTAATATTCCTTTTTCAATAAGTTTATTGATTACGGGAAGTAAATCTTTAATATCTATTTTACTTTTCTCAGATATGGTTATTAAATCATTCTCTCCGTCAGCCATATTTAAAATCCACCTTATAATCTTAATGACAAAACCATAATTCTTTTTTTGTGAACCGAGAGTAGGGTATAGACCTCTTTTTCCAAGTTGAGGCTCACCATATGGCATAGTATTAATGTATTTTTCGTTTTTTTCAATTAGTTCTATTATTTCAAGGTATTTTAAAACCGATTTTTCCATTGCCTCAAAAGATATATACTCTTTGTTGTCTCCGGAGGTATGATATTCGGGATACTGTCCATACATGGTTCGCATTAAAGCCCCCACAGGAAGATTAAATCCGGGAGAACAATATTGTCTCTCATCACTGCCACTTGGGAAAAAATCAATAATATTATACGCTTCTTCGGTTTGTTTTAAAATTGTTTCCACAACTCTGTCCGGCAAACTATTTCCCATTCTACTTCTTTTATAGGTAAATTTATTATTGTCGCCTACACAAGTTATTACAAAGCCGGCTTTAAGGTTTTTTCTCCAATGTTCACCTTTAACCGAAAGCGTGTAAATACTGCCTATTGTTTCAGGAATAAATAGAAAACGATAGGTATATTTAAGTTCTTTTTGTTCTTTTAATTTATTGTATATAAAAGCCGATACCAAAGATCCTGATAATTCATTATTTGCCAAAGAGGGATGACAAATATTTGTTGAAAAGAGAATTTCCTCTTCAGTTTTTCCTTTAATAATAGCTTCCCCTATGGTCATAGAGCCGTTTGTATCTAACGAAGAATCGATAAAAACCTCGTAAGTTTCATTTTGGTCTAATTGTAGAAATTGGTTGTGGGTTAAACAAAATCCCCATCTTCTTTTATAATACGATGTAAGATATGGAATTAAATCCGGTTGGTCGGGTAAAGTGTATAAATGGGGTTTTAATTCTTTAAAAGAAATTTTGCCGTGAAAAGGTTCCGAATATCCAAGTAGATGCAGATTATTTTTCGAAAAATCAATAATTTTGTTTCCGTTGCTGTCTTTTATCCACGCTTCCTTTACGTTCCATTCGGCTGGTACAGTCCAGTCAAAACACGGAGTTCCCGAAGGCACTTCGGTTATTGCTAAATCGATAATTTCTGAGAGTATTTTTAATGTTTCCCTATTTCCATTTCCCGTTAAGCTGCGGTTAATTGGAAATAATTTATCAAAATAATGCTCTATTTTTGCTTTCATTCAAATTGGTCGTTTTGTGGTTTATATTGTTTTTTTATGTTATTCAAAATCACTCAATTCAAAAGGTCTGTTAATTTCTTTGTACTTAGCTTCTACCCATTTTCTAGTATCATTATCTAAAAAATAAAAAGGGTCTTTTTGAAGGCAAATAAGTATTTGTTCCGTAATTTTATCAATCCTTCCTATCATAATTTGTGTTCGTTTTTCTTTATATTCTTTGAAAATATTTTCTTTTTTTAATTTTTCTTTAAAATCGGTATAATCATAATTTGAGTTATATCCCTTGGGTTTTACATGATAGATTAAATTACAATCATGTATAACATTATTGGTATCTATAACCTGACCTGAAAACTGTTTGTCATAGCGATAAATTAGTTGGTTGGAGATTCTTTCTCCATAATGCAGCATGGTTCCTCTGTCGAAACCGGAACCATAATGTAGTAGTAGTCCTTTATTTTTATGTAAAAATTCAAATATCGTATTTTTGCCAAAAGGATCAATTGTTCCATAATTGTCAGGGATAGGACATTCTCCTGTTCCACTAAAATTAAAAACAGGTGTCGATGAACGCCAAGTTGCAATATTTTTTCTAAAATATTCAGAAAGTGTTCCTACTTGACTTGGAGTGTTCTTTATATCGTACGGAACTCCTTTACAGAAATCGTAGTTAAAAGAAGGCATAATAATATCCAAAGGAGAGCAAATCTCCATTAGTTCTTCAATGTGTTGTTGTAAAAATTGCTTTTTGTTTTCAAATTTGAGTTTAAACCCAAATAAAATATCTGAATGGATTAGAATATGGCTGTTGCCGTACTCGGCAATGTACTTTTTTAATTCTTCTTTAATCATAATTGCATTTTAAAATTAAATAACAAGGATGTTTTGTGTAGTAATTAATTTCACTATTTCGCAAAATGGGAATACTACAATTTTGTTCTTAAACATACACCAACTCGTTTTTTGTTAGATATTTATTTAAAATGCGGTTTTACTATATCTTAACAAGTAGAATTCGTTTTTATTAAAGTTTGTGACAAAACAATCAAAAATATGTTTATCTATCTTTTAATTTCTCAAGAATATCGTTTAGGGTATGAATATTATTAGCTACCCCCTCTTCGAAAACATCAATATCATATTCTGTTTCAATACGTGCAGCTAACTCACCGAAATCTAAAGAATCAAAACCCAAATCGTTTTTTAAATGCATTTGAGGATCAAGTTCTTTTAAATTTTTTCCTGTTTTCTCTCTGTAAATTGTATTTATTATTTCTAAAATTCTTTTTTGCATTTTTATATTTGTTTTAACATTTTTATGAGAATAATAAATGGAAAAATGTGTACTTATTTTTTCCTTTAACTTTCCTTCAGTATTACAAAAATAGATAAAAAATATTAAAATTGATTACAATTTCGTTGAAAAAAGTTAATTAATTTTTATTAACAATAAAATTGAAAAAAAAGATTTTTTTTAAGTGTTTGTAAATTAGTGTTTTGTTGAGGATAATTATTGCCGTATTTAGATGTTTAGAATGTTGGGTTAGGGGTGAAGTTGCCAGCCAAATTTAGTTTATAATTTTCATAATCATAATATCGTTTATTGTTGTGGTATTTTTACGTTATCAAGAGTAAAATCATTCATTGTGAGTTTCCCAAAGAGTAGAATTTACCATATTACATTTGCTGAATTAATAAGTTAATTTTACCTTTGCAACTCTCTAATATTTGTTATATATCTACTAAATATTGAATTTACAAGAAATGTTTCTTTTTTAGACTCAAATTCAATTTTAGTATTATTTTATAAAAGAAAATGAAAGAAAAAATATGGTTATCCTCTCCGCATATGGGAGGAAATGAGATGAAATATGTACAGGAAGCATATGATACTAATTGGGTTGCACCATTAGGTCCCAATGTAAATAAATTTGAAGAAGATTTACAGAATTATACAGGAGCAAAACATGCTTCGGCTTTAAGTGCCGGTACAGCGGCGATTCATTTGGCTCTAATATTATCGGGCGTAAAAGCCGGAGATGAAGTGATTGCATCAAGTTTTACCTTTTCGGCAACGGTTAATCCCATTACTTATTTGGGAGCAACTCCGATTTTAGTCGATTCGGAAAAAGATACTTGGAATATGTGTCCTGTTGCTTTAGAAGAGGCCATTAAAGACAGAATAGCTAAAGGAAAGAAGCCTAAAGCAATAGTATGTGTTTATTTGTATGGAATGCCTGCGAAAATTGAGGAGTTACTGGCAATAGCCAATAAATACGAAATTCCTTTTATCGAAGATGCTGCCGAAGCATTGGGTAGTAAATATAAAAATAAGGCATTAGGAACATTTGGGAAATTTGGAGTCTTATCGTTTAACGGAAACAAAATAATTACCACATCGGGAGGAGGAGCTCTGTTGTCTGATGATAAAGAAGCAATAGCAAAATCCCGATTTTTAGCAACGCAGGCACGAGATAATGCACCACATTATCAGCATTCGCATATTGGTTATAATTATCGCATGAGTAATATTGTAGCAGGAATTGGTCGCGGACAGATGGAGGTTTTAGATGAACGGGTGGCTCAACGTCGAGAAAACTTCCAATTTTATAAGGAGTTGTTTAAAAATATCGAAGGGGTCACATTGTTAGAAGAACCTAACGGTGATTATTTTTCCAATTATTGGCTGACTTCCATATTGGTAAATCCTGAGCAGACAAAAGGAGTTACACGAGAAGATTTACGTTTAGCGATGGAAGAGGAAAACATCGAGTGTCGTCCATTGTGGAAGCCAATGCACTTGCAACCTGTTTTTGCCGACTGTCCCTTCTATGGAAATGGTACCTCTGAGCAATTATTTGAACAAGGACTGTGCTTACCTTCGGGTTCTAATTTAACAGATGCAGATAGAGAACGAATTAAAGCAAAAATATTAGAAGTATTTAACGCTTAAATGATACTATTCCTAAAAACGAATATAGCTACGAATTTTTTTTGTTCATGGCTATATTCGTTTTTTTATATGTTGTTAAGAAAGTATTTCGTTAAGTCCGTTATCGATTAGTTGATGTAAAATTTCTCTTTTTTGGTCATTCTCGTGTTTTATTTTTCGAATTACATTTCGTTCGTTTAAATCTTGCACTTCTTGTTTTAAACTATCTAAAACATTACTAATATGAGCCCTGTTGTTCCAAGTAATAACAGTCTGAATCATTTTGGTAGTCTTTTCAAGCTGTTGTTCTTTTTTTTCACCATTTACAAAAATATTCAGCTTTAATAGTGCTTCCATATCTCTTAATATCGTAATAATGTATTCTACATTGGTATCTCTAGTGGGGAGTTGCCAAAATTTAAGGACTAATTCAAAACGCTCTTTAAATAATTTATCGAAATTGAAATTTTTTTTGTCTATGGTATCAACCATATCGTATAAATACTGTAACCGTGCGTTTAAATTTTTCCAATTAACCGTTTTTTCTGCTTGCAGGAATTCTTTAAGATTTGTTTCTTCTTGCTCTTTAAAATGTTTACATACAATTTTTAGAGGAGATTCCTCTCCTAAGTTTTCTGTAATTTTAGACGATTGAAAAGCATTAATATAATTTTCTGCTTTTTGTGTCAAATTAGTAATTTGTTCCTGTAGATGCTCTATTTCTGCATCTATTTTACAAATATATTCCGTAGCCAACAGCAAACTATTTGCGTTGGATATCGATTTACACCTCTCTAATATCTGATTTTTATCGCTTAATTCATTGTTTGCAAAATCCTTAAACTCTTTTTCGTAAAAAACACTTAACTTCTTATACATAACCCTTTATTTTTAGAAGAAAAAATAATCCTTTGTCTTACTCATTTAAAAGCCCCATGCACAAATATACAAAATAAATCTCACTTTATTTATATATTGGTACTTTTTTATTTTAAAATAAACATGTGTGTTAAAATGTTTTTGCGAATAAAAAATATAGCCATTTTCTTTATTCCAAATTTAAAATGTATCTGGTATAAATAAGTTTTTTAAGTAACTTTGTCATCTATTTTAGTATATACAATGGTAAAAAAGAAACGCAATACTATTAAAAGTAAAAAGAAACCAACAACGCGAAAAATAAATAATCGGAAACGCTTATTAAAACGATATGTAATTCGCATTACGTTACTTGCTGTTTTGCTATTTAGTTTTTTTATTGGATTATTATTCTGTTCGGTTTATTTGGGCTTATGGGAAACTATTCCTGATACCTATACCTTACGAAATATTAAAAATGCCGACGCTTCAGAAATTTATTCTGAAGATGGGGTTGTTTTGGGACGTGTTTATGCCGAAAATCGTACCAATATTAGGTTTAAAGACATTCCTTTATGTGCCGTTAACGCATTAATTGCCACCGAAGATGTCCGTTTTTATCAGCATAAAGGTGTTGATCAGCGAAGTATGCTTAGGGTATTGGTTAAATCGCTATTGCTAAGAGATAAAAGTGCCGGAGGTGGAAGTACGTTAAGTCAGCAGTTGGCAAAAAATCTTTATCCCCGAAAGAATCACGGTATTATGACCATGCCAGTTTGTAAAATTAAGGAGGCTATTATTGCTTCTCGTTTAGAAAGCATTTATAAAAAAAGAGAAGTTTTACAACTTTATTTGAATACTGTATCGTTTGGAGAAAATGTGTATGGAATAGAGAGTGCTACACATCGTTTTTTTAATAAATCGGCAAAACATTTAAAAACCGAAGAAGCAGCAGTATTAATTGGTATGTTAAAAGCTCCCTCTTATTATAATCCCCGTTTGTATAAAGAGCGTTCGTTAGAGCGAAGAAATGTGGTATTGCAACAAATGGAGAAATATGATTTTATAACAGAAAAAGAAACCAAACAACTACAACAAAAACCTCTTGTTATTAACTATAATAGGCAAACTCCTAACAATGGATTAGCACCTTATTTGCGTGAACGAATACGTGTGGAAGCGAATAAAATTCTTCAGAATTATCCAAAAAAAGATGGTAGTTTTTACAATATTTATCGTGATGGTTTGCGTATAAAAACTACCATTAATGCACAAATGCAAAGTTATGCCGAGCAATCGGTTAAAACACATATGCAAAAACTTCAACAACTGTTTTACAGACATTGGAGTAAAACGAAACCATGGAATGGAAAAAACACATTGCTTACCGATTCTAAATATAATTCGGAAAGGTATAAGAAATTAAAGCAGCAGGGAAAAACAACTTCTGAAATAGATAAAATATTTAGTACCAAGATAGATATGAAAATATTTACTTGGGAAGGTGAAAAAAGCGTAGAAATGTCTCCAATGGATTCTATTCGTCACTATATTCAATTTTTAAATACCGGATTTCTTGCCTTAGAACCCAATTCAGGAAAAATAAAAGTGTGGGTTGGCGGAATAGATTTTAGCTATTTTAAATATGACCATGTGAAAGCTGAGCGACAAGTAGGTTCGGTGTTTAAGCCAATTGTTTATACCTCTGCCATTGAAGAGGGGATTTCGCCTTATAACTATCTTTCTAATGCTCGAAAAAATTATAGAGAATATGATAATTGGTCGCCACGAAATGCCGATAATCGTTATGATGGATTTTACAGTATGGAGGGAGCTTTGGCTGAATCGGTAAATACAATTGCGGTAGATTTGCTATTGCAAACAGGAATTTCCAAAACAATAGAAATGGCGGAAAATATGGGGATAACCAGTGCTTTGCCTAAAGTTCCGTCGCTGGCATTAGGTGTTGCCAATATTTCACTTTTTGAAATGATTCAAGCTTATGGAACTTTGGCAAATAGAGGAACTTATGTGCCGGCTTATTATTTAACTCGAATTGAAGATAAAAATGGAAATTTAATTGCCGATTTAACACCGAAAAAGAATTTAAGAAAACGAATTATGGCTCCGGAAACAGCAGATATAATTAATCATATGTTGCAGGGGGTTGTAAAAGGCGGAACAGGAAAATCGTTGCGTACTGTTTATGGATTAAAACAGCCCTTGGCAGGAAAAACGGGTACTACGCAATCGCATGCCGATGGTTGGTTTGTTGGTTATAACTCGAAATTGGTTGCCGGAGCATGGGTTGGTGCCGACGATATGCGTGTGCATTTTCGTTCGTTAGCGTTAGGTCAGGGAGCAAGCATGGCACTTCCTATTTATGGCAGATTTATGCAAGAGTTATCGAACAATGATAAGTATAGGGCAATTGCTAAAGCCAATATATTTGCTCCAATGCCGAGAATTTTAAACCAGTTGGATATGCCGTATTTTTTACCGGAGAAAAAATCGGATTATGCAAAAACAATAGAAAAGAAACTAACACGTAAACAGAAAAAAGCACTTCGAAAAGTTCGCCGAGAAGAGCGAAAAAAGAAACGAAAA
>PDWI01024308.1_pt1 | contig 10234 bp, 10 predicted proteins | sample 1430891 | NCBI WGS metagenome assembly PDWI01 (sample SAMN01162508, study PRJNA174530) | Oral metagenome, whole genome shotgun sequencing project. | biome: Marine environment; feature: Marine mammal; material: Swab sample of the gingival sulcus; isolation source: swab sample of gingival sulcus... | reverse complement strand
GGTATCACGCAGGCGGATATAGTCTGCCTCGTTGAAAAAACGCTCCTGCTGTACACGGGTCATATAGAGAATATCCAGCTCGCCCATATACTCTTCCATTGTTTTCGCCTCAACCCACTGAGCACCATGCTCAACAAGCAGATCACGGATATAACGAGGAATTTTTAACTCATCTGGTGAGATAAGCACAAATTTGCTGTTTTTATAGCGCAGCATCGCCTCAATAAGCGAATGTACCGTACGACCAAATTTCAGATCGCCGCAAAAACCGATAGTAAGATCATCAAAACGTCCCTTTTCTCTGGAGATAGTCAACAGATCGGCAAGGGTCTGGGTGGGATGATGATGCCCGCCATCACCGGCATTGATTATTGGCACAGTGGCATTTTTGGCAGCAACCACTGGCGCACCCTCCTTGGGATGCCGCATGGCGATAATATCGGCATAACAACCAACGGTGCGGATGGTATCACTCACCGTCTCCCCCTTGGAGACAGAGCTGGAACTTGCCTGAGAAAAACCCAGAACCGAGCCACCAAGTTTTAACATCGCCGCCTCAAAACTAAGCCGGGTACGGGTGCTTGGCTCAAAAAAGAGCGTTGCCAGAATCTGCCCCTTGCAGATATCGCTGTATTTTTGCGGACTAGCGATAATATCGCCTGCAACAGCAATTATGCTGTCTATTTCCTCAACAGTTAAATCTGTGATGCTTATAAGATTTCGCACATTCACCTCTATTCTCCTATAAACCATGATTCATTTTGCGGATTATCCCTGAAAAGAAGCAGTCTGTTAATATCCTGCTCCTTTATATAGCCATTTTCTGCCGCCACCTGCACCAGCGTATCAAGGTCGCTTAAACTCGTGCAGGTGATATTTTCTGCCCGCATATTATCAATACTTTTCTGCATACCATAGGTAAAGATAGACACAATTCCAAGTACCTCAGCCCCTGCATCTCTTAATGCCCGAACCGTGGTAATGGCAGAGCCTCCCGTTGAGATAAGGTCTTCAATAACAACCACCTTTTGCCCCGGTTGCAGCCTACCTTCAATCTGATTACTGCGGCCATGCGCCTTGGCACTGCCCCGCACATATCCCATAGGGATCTCTAAAAGATGGGCGGCAATGGCGGCATGGGCGATACCTGCGGTGCTGGTACCCATCAGCATCTCTGTCTTGGGAAAAGTGGTGGTAACGGTATCCGCAATGGCTTTTTCAACAATATTACGTGCTTCCGATTCAGATAAAATCAGGCGGTTATCGCAATAGATCGGGCTTTTTATGCCGCTTGACCAGATAAAAGGGTCATCCGGGCGCAGGAAAACAGCCTGGATATCAAGCAAAATTTTGGCAATGGTCTCTTTCATTGGATCTTCCTTTAGTGAGGTTAATTATATCAAACAAACTCTTCAATACAGCGATGATAAACAGCAACCGGATCTGCAGCCTGGGTTATGGGGCGCCCCACAACAATATAGTCTGATCCCAGGGCTTTTGCCTGCGCAGGAGATGTGATACGGGTCTGGTCATCGTCTGTTTTTGTGGCAAAACGAATCCCTGGGGTAATTGTTAAAAACCTATCGCCGTAGAGACGATGAATTTCCCTTGCCTCCAACGGCGAACAGACAATACCATCCAGTCCTGACTGTTTTGCTCGTTGTGCATAGTGGGCAACAACCTCTTCAATAGCTCTATCAATAAGCAGATCATCTTTCAACTGCTGCTGACTGGTCGAAGTAAGCTGGGTTACCGCAATAAGCAAGGGACGCCTGCCATGCAGACATCCTGCTGCTAATCCCTCAACAGCTGCCTGCATCATGACAGAAGTTCCCGCAGCATGAACATTGATCATATCAATATCCAGACCAGCCAGAACCATCATACTTTTTTTTACCGTATTGGGGATATCATGCAGCTTGAGATCAAGAAAAACCTGATGCCCTCGCCTTTTTATTTCCTTTATAATATCAATCCCTTGAGAATAAAACAGTTCCATCCCCACCTTAACATAGGGCGGACGGCTGGTAAAACGATCCAGAAAAAAGAGAGTTTCTTCCCTTGTAGAAAAATCGAGTGCTACAATAACATCCCGCTTCATTTTTTATCCTTTTTGTGCAATTCCAATAATATCGGTGAGTTTTTTTATCCCCAAAGAGTTCATAACCCCCGGCAGGCTCTCTATAATCTCCTTTGCGGCAAAGGGATTTATCAGATTTGCAGAGCCAACCTGCACCGCCGTTGCACCCGCCATCATCATTTCGATAACATCCTCGGCACGGCTCACCCCGCCAACGCCCATAATTGGCAGATTGACCTGCTGTTTGACCTGATAGATCATCTTCAAAGCGACAGGAAAGATGGCAGGCCCGGAAAAACCGCCCATTGTATTGGCAATAACGGGGAGTCTGCTGCGAATATCAATGCGCATACCAAGCAGGGTGTTGATAAGGGTTAAGCCGTCTGCACCGCCAGATTCAGCCGCTTTTGCCATCTCGACAATATCGGTAACATTGGGAGAGAGTTTGATATAGAGCGGTTTTTCCGTAACCTCTTTTACCGAGCGGGTAACTTTATAGATATTTTCAGGATCGGTACCAAAAGACATGCCCCCCTTATGCACATTGGGACAGCTGACATTTATCTCAATAATACCAACATTATCGGTACTATCAGCCATTTTGCTGCAATAGACATATTCATCAATGGAAAAGCCGCTAATATTGGCAATAACCGGTTTTTTATATATTTTTTTCAGCTCAACCAGTTCATGCTCCACCACCTTTTTGATACCGGGGTTTTGCAGACCAACAGAATTTATCATCCCCTGATAGCACTCGGCAATGCGTGGCTGCGGGTTACCATTGCGCGGCTCTTTGGTGGTGCCCTTAATCGATATTGAACCAAGAATATTGAGATCGTAAAACTCTTTATACTCCTGTTCTACCATAATATCTCTTCCTGTGTCAGAATTGGCCCTTCCTTGCAGATACGCTTCATCCCGGAAGCTGTCTCCACACTGCACCCCATACAGCCGCCAAAGCCGCAGCCCATACGAGCCTCAAAGCTATATTGCCCCTCTTTTGATTGTTGCCACACCGCCTTTAGCATCGGCTCTGGCCCACAGGAGCAAACATAATCGCAGCAAGTAAACAGATCGGTAACCAACCCTTGATGCTCTGCCTCACCGTGCATAATTGCTGTTTTCACAGAGACACCCAAGGCTGCAAACTCCTGCTGTAAAAAGGCCTCCTCTTTTGTGTTAAAACCCAGGATAACATCGACCTCCTTGTTGCACTGCAGCAATTTTTTGCAGAGATAAAAAAGAGGAGGAACGCCAACGCCGCCACCAACCAGGGTGATTTTTTGCGGCATAACGGCAAGATTATAGCCATTACCAAAGGGACCGATAATATCAAGATGCTGCCCGGGGCGGCATCTGGTCATCGCCTCGGTTCCATCTCCAACAACCTTGTAGATAATGGTAAGAATACCGCTTTCAAAATCACATATCGATATTGGCCGGCGTAGATAAAACCCCGGCAGCGCAATTTCTACAAACTGTCCGGGCAGAGGCTGCTGGTAATCGCAAAAAAGCATCATCTTCCATGTTTTTTTGGCGATGAGCTGATTGGCAAGAATTTCCATAAAATTTCCCTGAAAAAATAGAGAGCTGAGTTAAAGCGGGCTACCCGGCAGCTGATCAAGTGCTATTTTTTGCCGAAAAAATGGGCGGTATTCATCTTCCCGATGGCTAATATAAAAGATGGTTGCACCATTTTCTTCTGCTATTTTCTGCAAAAGATCAAGCAGCATTTTTCTATGATTATCATCTAAGCCTTGGGTTGGCTCATCAAGCATCAGCAGATGCGGCTCCTTGACCAAGGCTCTGGCAATAAGAATTAGACGCTGTTTACCATATTCAAGACGACTAAATGGCTGCGAAGAAAAATCGGCAAGCCCCAGCCAGTCGAGCCATTTTTTTGCCTGTTCCCTGTTTTGCCGTGTTACTCTGGTATAAAGACCGATGGAATCAAAAAGACCGGAGAGAACAACCTCAAGGCATGAGCCAACCCGGCGATGGTTGCGATGAAGGGCTGGCGAGAGGATTCCCATTTCCCGCTTTATCTGCCAAATAGATTCACCGCTGCCCCGTTTTCTGCCAAAAACACGTAATTTATTGCTATAGCATAGAGGGTTATCGCCGGTGATTATATCAAAAAGGGTTGATTTTCCACAACCGTTCGCCCCGGTAACAAGGGTATGATCGCCGCTGTTTATCTGCAAGTTAAGACCAGAAAAGAGCTGCTTTTCTCCATAATTGGCAAAACCATTCTGTAGAAAGACAAGCTCTTTTTGCTCTTTTTGCTGTTGAAGTGAAGGAAGAGCCTCTTTTTTTGATGCAATAACGTCAAAAGAAAAGAGGAGTTTCTCCCCCTTTGGCATAATATCAGCAAAAAGGAGTTGCCCCTGATCAATGATGACAGCTTTTTTTATCCAGCCCGTCAAAAGGATTCTCTATAACCAGACAATCTGCCTGCTCTGTTATCGCCATCAAAAAGAGAAGCTTGCGGCTCTGCCCCGAGCTAAGTTGGCGATAGCCGGTATCAAGACAGCACTCCATATCAAGAGCCTGCAGCAAGGGGCGATAGCTTTGCCACTTTGGTAAAAATTCCCGCACCAGCGTTCCCGGATCGGGATAATCAAGAAAATCGGAGTCATCTTCTGCCAACTCCTTTTCAAAAAGCTGCTGCTGTTTGGCAAAACTTAGGCATTGTATCTGCTGGGGAAGCTCTATAGATTTAGCATGGTAATTTTGTAGTGTTCCTTCAAGAAATTGAAGAAAGGTTGCTGCCCCGGAATTATTACCACCATAAATACACCATGATTGACCGGGATGAGCCAGAAAATGGGGAATCTCCAGCTGTGGATGGTGAAATTTTTGTATGGAAATGGTCATTTCTTTGGTGTATTTTCGCTTATATACAAAGATTTTTCAGGCTACACTTCTCAAACAAAATTTTCTATTATAGCGTATGTCTCTTTTTTTTGAAATCGGGCTTTTTCTTCTTTTATTTTATGTGCTGTTGCTCTTTTTTTTCTATATCGTTCAGGAACGGCTGATTTTTTATCCGACTACGGCTCGCCATCATCCCAAAAAAAACGATAAAATAGAACCATATACGCTGCATAGAGATGGCATCCAACTCCGTGGCTGGCTGGTCAACCCCCAGTTTGTCGCCACAAGAGTGCTTATTTATTATGGTGGTAAGGGGGAAGATATTTTTCTTAATATAGAGGAGTTTGAAGAGATACAGATCGCCACCCTGCTGGTACCATACCGAGGATATGCTACCTGCAGCGGCCAACCGGGAGAAGCCTCTCTATTTGCCGATGCCCTGGCAATTATTGATGATATTAAAAATAAATTTTTGCCTAAAAAAATCTTTTTGATGGGTCGCAGTCTGGGAACCGGGGTGGCCTGCTATGCCGCTGCCAAACAAGAGATAAGTGGAGAGGTAATTGGGGAAATAAGTGGTGTTATTTTGGTAACGCCTTTTGCCAGCATCTCTGCTCTGGCAAGGCTTCGTTACCCGTGGCTGCCGGTTTCTCTTTTGCTACGGCATAAATTTTTATCAGATGAGTATGTACGGCAGGTAAAAGCACCCTTTCTGGTGCTCTATGGGAGTGAAGACAAGGTCGTCCCCCCACTGCAGACCAAAAAACTGCTCAATTGCATAAAGAGCGACAAAAAAGAGATTTATATAAAAGGTGCCGACCATGGCACAATCGATATGCACCCCGAATATTGGCCTGCCATTCTGGAGTTTTTACTGACGTAATAAGAATATTTATATTTTTAATGTCTTTATAGTAAATACTCTTTTAATCTTTTTACACCTTCAATAATACTCTTCATATCTCTTGTATAGGCAAAGCGAACATGATTGTTTGCCTTATGTGTTCCAAAATCCTTGCCCGGGGTGATAGCCACACCGGTTTTGCGCAAAATTTCATGGCAAAATTCATAGCTATTCGTTGAAAAACGTGAGCAGTCGGCATAGATATAGAAAGCCCCTTCCGGCATCACCGGAATATCAAACCCCATCTCCAGCAATGCTGGATAGAGAAAATCTCGCCTTTGCTCAAATTCCTGCCGCTGCTGCTCAAAAAAAGCGATAGATTCCGGCTCCATTGCCGCAAGGGCAGCATATTGCGAAGGGGCGGGAGGAGAGATAAAAAAGTTCTGCGCCAATCGAGACAGAGGGGCTATCATCTCCTGCGGGGCAACAAGCCAGCCAACACGCATCCCTGTCATGCCAAAATATTTGGAAAAACTGTTAATAACAACAAGATTTTCGCCAAGAGAGAGGGCAGAATAACCGTCTGTTTGATAGAGCAGCTTCTGGTAGATTTCATCAACAATCAACAAGCCTTCACGCTCTGCTACCAACTGATAAATTTTTGCCAGCTCTTCTTTTGCTATCAGCGTCCCGGTAGGATTTGACGGCGAGGCGATCATCACTGCCGCTGTTTTTTCTCCCCAGGATTTATCAATAATCTCTGCGGTTAGTTGATAATTTTCTGCAGCTCCAACAGGAATATTTTTCGGAACACCACCAAAGGCAAGCACAAAATGACGGTTACAGGGGTAGGTGGGGTCTGGTAAAATAACCTCTTCACCGCTATTTACCGCAGCAGCAATAACAAGCTGCAAGGCACCAGAAGAGCCAGGAGTTACAATAATTCGCTCTGGAGAAACAGCGACATCGTAATTCTCCCTATAGTAACAGCTAATCTTTTCACGCAGCTCCGGCAGTCCGCAAGCGGTAGTATAGCCACTTTTCCCCTTGGCAAGAGCTGTGGCCGTTGCCTCTGTAACCCTTTGCGGCAAAGAGAAAGCTGGCTCTCCCACCTCCATATGCACAACGCTTTTTCCCGCCGCCTCCAGCTTATGCGCCTCTTCCAGCAGCTCCATAACATAGAAGGGAGCAATACCCTCCATCCGCTCTGCAACAGTGATCATTTCTCAAGCTCTCGGTAAATAGCCAAAACCCCAGAGCGGGAAACCTTATAGATGGTATATGGGCGCAGTTTTTCAATAAGCTGGTTAATATTTTCTTCCACCCCTGTAATCTCGACAATTACTGAATCATTGGCCACATTGACAATATGTGCCCCCGCCTCTTCCAGCACAGCAAGAAAATCAGGGGTATCTTTTTTGGCGTTATCAACACTTATCAGTGCCATTTCCCGTTTAATAGCTTTTTCCTCAAGAGTCATATCACGCAATTTTATCACATCTATCAAACGGTTAAGCTGATTGGTAATTTCCACCAGCTTATCTGGTGTTGCCATTGTTTTTATTGTTATTCTCGATATTTGCGGATCATGAGTTGGTGCGCCGCAGATACTTTCCATATTATAACCACGACCAGAAAAAAGGCCGGTTATCCGAGATGTTACACCTGGTTTATTGGCAACCAGCATGGTGAGAATATAGGTTTGCTGTTCCATTTTTTCCGCCGTTAAATAAAAAAATAAAAAAATTATCCCTGCATATAGGGGCCGACAACCATATCTTTATATCCGGTACCGGGGTAGATGATGGGGTAGAGCATCTCTTCCCTATCGGTAATAACTTCCAAAAATCCAGAGCCTTCAGCAGCAAGTAACTGCTGGAGTTTTTGGCATATATCTTCCTTTTTTTCAAGGGTATCGGTATAAGAAAAACCACACTCCCTGGCGATATTGGCATAGCTGACAGCACCAGGCTCGTCTGTTGCCACAATACGGCCATCAAATTTTGCCGTCTGGATATTGCGTACCATACCAGCACTGCGATTATTCATCATCAATACCTTGATCGGTAGTTTTCTGGTGGCAATGGTATACATCTCTCCCATATTCATCCGCATACAGGAGTCTCCATCAATAGCTAATACCGGCGTCTGTGGGTCGGCCACTGCCGCCCCTACTGCGGTTGGCAAAGCAAAGCCCATGGTACCAAAGCCGCCTGAGGTGAGAAAAGATTTGGGTCGTGCCATTTTCAGATATTGTGCCGCCAGCATCTGATGGTTACCCACACCGGTGGTAATACGGATATTTTCCGGCATAATCTGTGAAAGCTCTGCCAAAACTCCCGCCTGCTGAATAACAGGGCTTTCGCTATTATATGCTAAAGGATACTGCTGTTTTAGAGTTATAACCCGCTGTCGCCACTCTTCAATATCAAGCCCTATGGGATGCTGTTGGGCATATTCAAGCAGATCCTCCAAAGCGGTGGCAGCATCACCAATAAAGCTGAATTTAGGAAAACGGGTAGTACGAATTTCCTGTACTTTAGCCGGATTTATATCAATATAGGCAATATCGGCTTCAATACCTGCTTCACCCACTCTTTGGCTTACCCGGTCATTCCAGCGAATCCCCAGACCAATAAAAAGATCATTTTCCAAAATAGCCTTATTTGCCGAGGGAACCCCATACATACCATGCATTCCAAGAGAAGTTTCACGATGGGCATCAAGCACTCCTTTTCCCATCAGGCTATTGATGGAAGGAATAGCGAAAACATCGTTAAATTCACGAATAATACGGCTGGCACGAGGGTTATTCATCCCACCGCCAATATAGAGAAGAGGGCGTTTTGCCTTTTTCAGCAGATCAAAAAAGAGTTTGCACTGCTCCTTGCCAAGATGCCGTTCATCGTCATATTTTGCCTTATATATAGATGTCGGCAGCCCCTTGTATTTCATATCGGATCGCTGTGCATCGATAGTATAGTCGATAACTACCGGGCCAGGTTTACCCTCTTTTGCATAGTAGTAGGCATCCTTGATAATCTCTTCAATATCGCTGGCATTGGTTACAATGATGACCTTTTTTGCCGCTTTAGCAAAGACATTGGTAACATCAATATGCTGAAAGTCATCAGTACCAAGCATCTCGGATGCCACTTGCCCGGCAAAAACCAGCATCGGAATGGAATCTGCATTGGCATCTGCCACAGCAGTAAGAGTGTTGGTAATTGCCGGACCAGAGGTAACAATAGCAACTCCTACCTCACTGGTAGCACGAGAAGCACCAGCAGCAGCAAAGGCACATGACTGCTCGTTTGAGCTTGTTACCACCTTTATTTTTTCACTTGCACCAAGGGCATGAAAAACCGGAAGAATAGCTGCACCAGAGTAGCCAAATATGGTTGTTATACCAAGATCTTCAAGGGTTTTTACCAGAATGTCTGCACCGTTCATAACTCCCGTACCTCAAAAAAGGTTTAATAAAAAACTTCCTTCCACAGGAGAAAAACAATACCATTTTTACAGGGAAATACCATAAAAAATCGATAATCTTCAAGAATTTGCAAAAAAACACTATTTTTAGTAATTTTTTTTATTCTTATCAGCGGTTTTTTTCTGATGTAGCATCAATCCCGTTTTAGGGAGGTAATTGCGGAATGTATCGCCATATATTCCCCATAAGGTAATAAAAAGAGCGGTAATAATAGGGCCGATAATAATCCCGGGAAAACCAAACATCGATAAACCACCAAGGGTGCCAAACAACACAAAAAGATCGTGCATTTGCGTATCTTTACCAACAAGCCTAGGGCGAACGATATTATCAAGGTTACCAGCAACAAGCCCGCAAACAACAATAAGAATTGTTGCATCAATAAATTGTCCTTTCAATAAGAAAACCACAACGGCAGGCACCCAGACAATTGCTGCTCCTACAACAGGAATTATGGAGGAAAAAGCCATAATCGTTCCCCAAAAAACAGCTCCTTCAATACCAACAGCGGCAAAGGCACTACCGCAAATAACTCCCTGCATAAAACCAATTACAGCAACACCTTTCAGGGTGGCTCGTGTTACCGAGGTAAAGCGGTGCAGTAACTGCTGCTCTATGGTGTCGTCAAGAGGGAGAAAATAGAGAATTTTATCAAGAAGAATATGCCCCATATTAAGAAAGTAAAACATTACATAAAGCATTATTACTACAGAGAAAATAGCTTCAAATGTTCCTTGGGTAAAAGAGGAGAAAGAGTCGATAAAAAAGGTGGAGAGCATCCCAACCATGCCGCCAATTTTATGGAGAACAAGCTCTCTGTAAGGTTCTATTTCTCCATAGAAGGGGAGTTTTTCAAGATAGGTCGTTATAATGGTGGGCTGATCTATAAAAGCTTGAATCCATGGTGTAACTGATTTTCCAATAATTACCGCCTGGC
>PDWI01010668.1_pt1 | contig 10234 bp, 5 predicted proteins | sample 1430891 | NCBI WGS metagenome assembly PDWI01 (sample SAMN01162508, study PRJNA174530) | Oral metagenome, whole genome shotgun sequencing project. | biome: Marine environment; feature: Marine mammal; material: Swab sample of the gingival sulcus; isolation source: swab sample of gingival sulcus... | reverse complement strand
TCTCAGTTGTGTAGACTATTATTTGAATTGAACCGCCGTATGCCGAACGGCACGTACGGTGGTGTGAGAGGGGCTACTGGTTAGCCCCTACTCGATTTTTATTTATAAACATGATATAATAATTATATATTTTTATTATAATTATTAGTTTTTTATTGTAATAACCGCTTTATTTTTTTAATATGCAGCTGTGTAGTGCTTGTTGCGCTGTTTAACGATTATTGAGTGAGGGGGCTACTATGAAAGACAGATTAATATTTAGGCAAACAACAATTTGCTTAGTATTTTTATTATTATTGGTATTGGCAGCGCGTGGGGCGCTGACCGCTCATGCGGCTGGTGGCAGTTTTAATTATTGGCTGACGTCAGACCAAACTAGCGTAGAAGCGATTTATAATGCTGGCAGTAAACGGCTTAGTATTATTGCACACGATGAGATTCCTGTTTCATATAACAGATGGAAAGCAATGGCGCAAAAGATTAATCCTAATTACTTTGGTGCGAGCACTTCGTGGGATGCCAAAACAAGTGAAGATGACATGACCATTGTCGTGTTGGGCAACTTAAAATTATGCGGTACTGAAGAGGCTGGCAATGGATTATTTAGAGATTTTTCTGGCAGGATAATCGTCAATAACAATGCCGGCTTGGAACTAGCGCCTAATGTTACAGATATATCGTATATGTTTGCTGGTGCAACTCAGTTTAACGAACCACTCAACTTTGACACGTCAAATGTTGTGAACATGAGCAGTATGTTTTCTAATGCAACCGCCTTTAACCAGCCGGTAAACTTTGATACATCAAGTGTAAAAAACATGAGCGGTATGTTTTCTAATGCCATTACCTTTGATCAGCCGGTAAACTTTGATACGCATAATGTAACAGACATGTCTTTTATGTTTGATTACGCGCAAAAATTTAACCAGCCAGTTGCTTTCGATACATCTAACGTTACAGATATGCGCAATATGTTTTGTCGTGCCATTAGTTTTGATCAATCGGTTGACTTTGATACAGGCAATGCAAAGTTTATGTCTTATATGTTTTCGGGTGCCACTGCTTTTAGGCAACCAATCTTTTTTAATATCAGCTCGGCAAGTAATATAATTCATATGTTTAATTCCTCAGCGGTAGAGCAAGTTGTTTTAAGAAATAATAATGGCAATCAAAATGTTGAGGCGCTGAACGCCTTTAAGAATTGCCCGCAATTGTATTATTTGTCGTTTAGCGGGCTTAAAGCTACAACTATTGAGGGCTTTAGCGACGATTATTTTGTTGAAGTAAATGGTGCTAAACCGCTTGCCAAAAATGCTTCTGACAGTTGTATACTTGAAGAGAACAAAGATTGCCGTGTTTATTTGCAATCTACTTCGACAGGTTATTCTGACTTTAAACTAGCAGCAGATTGCGGGGTAATGGCGCATTATGAAAGTGCGACGAAAACACTTAAGATATCTGGCGCAGGTGCCATAAAGTACGATGGTTGGGTGGCGATGGTCAGGCTGATCAATCGTCAGTATTTTTACAGCGTGCAATCGTGGGGGCATCAATTTGCTGAAGATGATATGAAGATAAGCTTCAGTGGCCAGCCGAAGGCAATAAAGCTTTGTGGCACTGAAAAGTCGCGCAATGGATTGTTTAGTGCTTTTTCTGGTGAAATTAGTTTTAATGATGCAGTCGCCTTGGCCTCAGATGTCAGTGATACATCTTATATGTTTAGTCATGCCGAACAGTTTAATGAGCCGGTAGATTTTGATACTGCTAATATAACGTCGATGGAAAGTATGTTTCATGGCACTAAAGCATTTAAGCAGCCAATCTTTTTTGATATCAGGTCGGCAAGAAATATTGAGAACATATTCAATTCTTCGGCGGTCGAACAAGTTGTTTTAGATAATGATTATAGCAATCAAAACGTCGAATCGCGTCAGGCATTTAAGAACTGCTCGCACTTAAAGTATTTGTCATTTTACGGCCTTAAAAATGCAATGATTGACGGTTTTGGCGGTGATTATTATGTTTATAAATATGGTGAACCGCTGGTTGCTAGGGCTGCTGATCAACCGTATCAGTTTACGGCGAATAGGTTATATCGCGTTTATTTACAATCAGTGGCAACGGGCTATTCAGGTTATAAGCTGTCGGCAGATGGCGGTGTAATGGCTGATTATAACAGCGCGACGAAAACACTTACAATCTATGGCGCTGGCGTTGTGAAGTACGATGGTTGGGTTGAGATGGCCAGATTAATTGATGCCAGATATTACGGTTTTAACAATTCGTGGGATTTTCAATTTAATGAAGACGATATGAAGATTGTGTTTTTTGGCCAGCCAAAAGCGATTAAGCTATGTGGTACTGAAAAGGCACACAATGGGCTGTTTAGCAGTTTTAGCGGTACAATAGAATTTAACGATGCGGTCAGCTTGGCACCCGCTGTCACCGATTTATCATATATGTTTAAAGGTGCATACAAATTTAATGAGCCGGTTGATTTTGATACCAGCAGTGTAACCAATATGAAATACATGTTTGATAATGCTTCTGATTTTAATCAGCCGGTGAACTTTGATACCCATAACGCAACCAATATGAAATACATGTTTGCAGGGGCTTCTAGTTTTAATCAACCGCTCAACTTTGATACCAGTAAGGTAACGAATATGTCAGGCATGTTTCAATATGCAAGTGCCTTTAATCAGCCTGTCGACTTTGACACGCGTAAAGTTAAATTTTTTTCGAGTATGTTTAGTCACGCCACCAGTTTTAACCATCCGATTTTCTTTAATATAATTTCGGCAAGAGACGTCAGCTTTATGTTTTATAATTCAAAAGTTGAACAGGTGATTCTTCACAATATTGGCGAAAATAGATATGTTGAATCATATAAGATGTTTGATAAGTGTACGCGCTTAAAGTACTTGTCATTTAGGGGGCTTAGAAGCAATAAAATTGATGGTGCCTTTGATGATTATTATGTCTATACATCTGGAAACTCGATTGAGGCGAAAAGTGCAAGTGACGGCTACAGTTTTCCCGATAATCGGCTATGCCGTATGTACTTGCAGTCGCAGTCAAACTTTAAGTTATCTGCTGATGGTGGCGTAAGATCAGACTATAATACTGCAACTAAAAAGCTTCAAATATCAGGTGCCGGGGTCGTAAAGTACGACGGCTGGGTGATGATGGCGAAAATGGTTGATCCACGCTATTATACTAGTTACGGATGGAAAAATTACATTGGCGAAGATAATATGCAAATTAGCTTTAGCGGTCAGCCAAAGGCAATAAAGCTTTGCGGTACAGAACAGTTTTCTAATGGATTATTTACCAGTTTTTCTGGTCAAATTAAATTTAATAACGCTGTTGACTTAGCACCAGGTGTCAAAAATACGTCGTATATGTTTTATAGAGCAACGGCATTTAATCAACCGGTCAATTTTGATACAAGCTCTGTAATTGATATGAGCGCCATGTTTTTGGGAACTTCTTCTTTCAAACAGCCAGTAAACTTTGACACAAGTAATTTGCGCAGTGTCATGTCGATGTTTAATTCTTCGGCAGTTGAAGAAGTTGTCTTGCATAACGATAACGGCAACCAAAATATTAGGGCGACGCATGCCTTTAACAATTGTTCAAATTTAAAATATCTCGCCTTCAGCGGCTTAAAAACTGTCTTTGTCAATGGCCTTAGTGCTGATTATTACGTTGAAGAAAATGGTGGTACGCCAATCGCCATGAACGCTACAAGTATATACAACTATGTCGATAACCTGCCATACCGCGTTTATTTGCGTAACAATAGAGCGCCGCGCGTAAGCGCTTATACACAAGGAAATAGTGTATATGTCAGCTGGACGGCCGTGCCCGGTGTGATGGGCTATGAAGTTTACTATAACTATCGAAAAAATGGACCATTTGATCGTAGTTACAAGACGAGTGATTTAAGTGGCGTCTTTCATTTCGGTAGAATTCCTGGCACATTAGACCAGTTTAAGCTAAAACCTTATTCTTTCAAAGTGCGCACATATATTTATTATAACTATAACAATACTTACGCTTATGGACCGTTTTCCAATGTCGCGCTGAGTAGTGGTGAACTTAGATTACCCGGCAGTATAGATGATATACATGATATACATGATATACCGGATGGACTATGGCGCCCTAGACCACTGCCCGCCAACTAGCATTTTCGTTAATAATCTGAGTTAAAGCAGCTCTGCTAATACAGGGCTGTTTTTTTCTCTTTGTGTCGTTACTCTAGTCGTGCATGCAACCTAGTTGAGATGACACAATGGCCGCGCTTTTCAACTGAACAGTTACTTTTTCATCAGACTATGCGCGCATTTTTCTTGTTGCATTTTAAACATGATTGTGGAATAATTATTATATTAAGGCAATTACTACAAGCGCGAAAATACTAAGGAGAAAACTGTGGAATACATACTGGAGATGGAGGGTATCAGCAAATCTTTCTCTGGAATAACAGTGTTGGATGACATAACATTTAGCTTAAAGCCTGGAGAAGTTCATGCTTTAATGGGTGAGAACGGTGCGGGGAAGTCTACCCTGATGAAAATACTAATGGGCATATACAGTGCAGATGCCGGTCGAATTGTATTGCAGGGCAAGGCGCGAACGATTTCAAGTGCTAAAGATGCTATTGAAAATGGCATATCGATGATACACCAAGAATTAAACCCTATTTTAGACATGAACGTTGCGGAAAATTTATTTGTTGGTCGAGAATTGGCACGCTATGGCGTGGTTGATAAAAAGGCAATGCAAAGGGCAACCAGCAAACTATTTGATGAACTGAGCATTAATTTAAATGCTGCTGAGATTATGCGAAACCTCAGTGTTGCTCAAATGCAAATGGTTGAGATTGCAAAGGCAATTTCACTAAATGCAAAAATTATTATCATGGATGAACCGACTTCGGCGATCACCGAAAAAGAAGTTGAAGTGCTATTTGAGAGAATACGCATTTTAAAAAACCAGGGCGTGGCAATTATATATATTTCACATAAACTCGATGAAATATTTAGAATCGCAGACACAATTACTGTGCTGCGAGATGGCAAATTAATCGGCAGTGGTCGTCGAACTGAACTGACTAGAGATCGCATTATTTCAATGATGGTTGGCAGAGAAATAAAAGAGATTTATCCTAAAATAGACACTAAAAAGGGCGACGAACTATTAAGGGTGGAACACTTAACCAGAAAGAACAAAATACGCGATGTGAGCTTTTCGCTACATAGAGGTGAAGTTCTTGGCGTTGCCGGCCTGATGGGTTCTGGTAGAAGCGAATTGGTAGAGACGATATTTGGCTTGGCGGCGCATAGCGCTGGAAAGATTTTTGTAGCTGGCAAAGAAGTGTTTATAAAGCACCCGCAAGACGCCATTAAACACAAAATGGCCTTAATAACAGAAGATAGAAAGCATACAGGGCTTAATTTAGCGGCGTCAGTTGAACACAATATTTCAATTGTCGGCTTAAATAAGCTTGCTAAATGGGGGTTAATTAATAAGGCTAAAGAGGCAGCAACAGCCGATGGCTTGATCGCTGAAATGAAGATTAAGGCAACAGATAGAAGCCAAAGGGTGATGTACTTATCTGGCGGTAATCAGCAAAAAGTTGTCCTTTCAAAGTGGCTAATGAATGACCCACAGATAATTATTTTTGACGAGCCGACGCGGGGCATCGATGTTGGTGCAAAAAGAGATATTTACATTTTGATTGGCGAGCTCGCGCGCCAGGGAAAAGGTGTTATTGTGATATCTTCTGAAATGCCAGAAGTGATGGGAATCAGTGATCGCATTTTAGTTATGTGCGATGGCAAGCTATCAGGAGAATTGAAAAGAAATAATTTTAATCAAGAGACAATTATGAAATACGCTTCTAATCATGGAGAAATTATAGACTATGACAAAAAATAATACGAAAATAATTGGCAAGATAAGAAATAACATTAGAGAATTTGGCATTTTAATTGCCTTTGTTGTAATTGTAACGATACTTATGATTATTTCGCCTGATGCTTTTGCAAATCCAAAGAATTTGGTAGGCGTCGTCAGACAGGCATCTATTAACGGCATTTTGGCCTGTGGTATGATGTTCGTGATCATTTCAGGTGGCATAGACCTTTCGGTGGGGTCGATTGTGGCACTTTCTGGTGTCGTTGCAGCTAGCTTTGCGCAGCCCGATAGTTATCCGGTTATTGTTTCAATTCTCTTGGGGGTATTGGTTGGGCTTGCCGTTGGCCTTTTGAATGGCGTTGGCGTTGCCTACGGTGGCATGCCACCATTTATTATAACGCTAGCCACAATGCAAGCCGTCAGAGGTGTTGCCTTAATTGTGTCAGGTGGGTCACCGGTCTATAATGTGTCGCAGGCCTTCAAAATGATTGCAATTGGGTCAAAGTCGCTGTCTGTGCCAATTTTGGCGGTTTATTTCTTGGTGATCATACTGATTAGCGGCTTTGTTCTCACCTTGACGGTTTTTGGACGCAGGGTATATGCAATAGGTGGAAATGACATGTCTGCCAAGGTATCTGGTATTGATGTGAAGCGCATGCGAATAGCTGTTTATGCCATATCTGGTTTATTGGCGGGGGTTGCCGGTGTACTGTTGGCGTCAAGAACCTACCAAGGTTCGCCAACGGCTGGCCAGGGCTATGAACTAGATGCCATTGCAGCGGTTGTCATTGGCGGCATTAGCATGTCAGGTGGCGCTGGCAAATGGTATGGCACATTAATTGGTGCGCTGATGTTGGCGGTTATTTCTAATGGACTAGATATTTTGAATGTTTCATCTAATTATCAAATGATTATAAAAGGTTTTATTATTGCGGTTGCAGTTTTAGTGGATATTCGCAGCAAGAAGAGAAATATTTAGGCCAGATTATTCACTTTAATTAATGCAGTTCTTTAATTAGGTTAATAGTGGTGATTGACAACACTATTAAATATATTGAGGAGGAGATTATGAAAGCAAAAAAGTTATTTGTATCACTTATCGCTTTACTGTTGATGTTAACTTTGGTTATGGTGGGCTGTGGTAGTGGCAACCAAGAGAGTGAAGACCCGAAATCAGATGGAGCAGCAAAATCTTTTGCGCTATTTATGACGCATATGTCAAACGCCTTTACAATAGAGTTGTCTGGCGCGGTAAAAGCGCAAGCTGAAGAATTGGGTGTCGATTTAAAAATCAACGATGCAGGGCAAGACGTGGCAAAGCAAATTGAGCAAATTCAAACTGCAGTTGATCAAGGTGTCAATGGCATTATCGTTGAACCGGTCTCGGTTGATGGTATTATACCCGCTGTTGAATACGCTAAAGAGGCGGGCGTTACCGTTGTCATTGTAAATCAGCAAATATCAGAGCCCTCTAAGGCAGATTGTTATGTAGGTGTTTCAAATGCCGATGGTGGCGAAATTGAAATGAAAAAAGCGGCCGAAGATATCGGTGGCAAGGGAAATGTTGCACTGCTTTTAGGGCCAATGGGGTCTGACGCGCAATTGGGGCGCTCTGAAGGGTATCAGAGAGTTTTATCTGAAAATCCCGACATGACAGTGGCGTTTGAAAGTACAGCGAACTGGGATACTGCCGAAGCTTTAAGCTTAGTAGAAAACTGGCTGCAAGCAGACAAAGAACTCAAAGCGATTGTAGCGCAAAATGATGGTATGGCAATGGGTGCGTTAAAGGCGGTACAAGATGCTGGCCTAGCAGATAGCATTACGGTATATGGTATCGATGCGACACCTGATGCGCTCGATTCTGTTGCGGCAGGTGAACTGACGGCAACTGTTTCACAAAGCACATCGAAACAGGGTACAGAATCGATGAAAGCGTGCTATAAAATTACTTCGGGCGAAAGTGTCGAAGACAAAATTATGGTTAACTTTCAGCTTATAACCAAAGAAAATGTTGATCAGTTTAAGAAATAATTATTTATATCAGTGACGATTTTGTCATTTTATGATATTATATTTGTAAGAAATAATTAGCGAAGCTGAGCAACATTAATAAGTAAGTTCATAATTGCCTAGAATGTGCGTTGTCTAAAAATAGAACCACTGATATAGCATTGGGACTATCGGGTTCTGGCGTTAAAGTCGCGCCCAGTAAGTGGGATGGCTGCGGCGTCGGACAGATCACCCACCTGGAAGAGGTGTGGTGTCTATTTAAAGATGACGGCATTCCGGGCGATTGATTTTAAGCGTAGATACGAGGAGACATAAATGAAGTGGTTTATTCGCGGTTTTAGCACAGTCATTATTTTGACTTTGTGTCTTGGTGTATGGCGGTACAGCGAATATGTCAACTCGGTTATCAACACTTACTATGATGAACAAAAAAAGGTCATTTTGTACTTAAATGACAGTTCAATCACTGCGCTTTCGGCCATGCTTGAACGAGATGGCCACAGCTTTATTAATGTTGACTTAATCGAACAAAGCCTACCTAAATCTATTAGTTTTGATGCCAGTGGCAAACGCCTGTTAATTCCTCTTAACCAGCTAAAGCGCCAAAATTTAGACGCTAAACTGGTTAGTTTAGTCAGTCATGACAACTTTCAAGTTAACTTACCTATTTTAAATTTTGCAGACAATAATTACATTGATATTGAATACTTGGCGCTGATTTCTGATTTAGCCTGTGTCTCTAAACAAAGACCCTATCAGTTTTACAGTGCTGCTTTTGGCTGTCGCTATAGTTTTGTCGAGCGACCGACGGCATTAAAGATAGCGCCGCGTTTTTTTGCCACTGAATTGAGAGAATTACAAGCCGCTGAAAAGGTGTTTATCGTTGACCAAACGGTGCAATTTGTCAAGGTGCGGACAACGCGTGGCGAAACCGGCTATGTTGCACGCTCGGATATAGAGAATTTATATGATGTGACGCAATCGCCAATTAAACGCGATGGCAAATTTAATAAACGGCCTTACGGGCGCTTGCAGTGGACATTCGATTATTTTAGTGATTATAATGCTGTTGTCAAGGGCTATCCGCGTCAAAAAATTGGCGGGCTTGATGCCCTAATAGCGACCTTTTTTAAGCTGTCGGCAGATGGCTGGGTGATTAACAACGGCGATTTTAACTATGTTAATAGCGCGCATCAATTGGGCTATAGCGTTTATGCGCAGCTCGATAATCAATTTGATAAACAGCTGACGCATCAAATTTTGAGTGACCCCAAAATGAGAAAGCGCGTGATTGATCAACTTTACTTTTACTTAACACTCTATCAAATTGATGGCGTTAATTTAAATTTGCTGAATGTCGCCGATGAAGATAGGCTTGATTTAGTGACTTTTGTCAAAGAACTCAATAATAAATTACAAGGCGAATCGCTTACAGTTAGCTTTAATTTACTGCCGCATGACAGCGCTGAACACTGGTCGCAATATGCTGACAACAAAGTGATTGCACGGCATTGCGATTACATTGTTTTAATGACTTATGATGAGCACGCCGCTAATTCAAATACGGCTGGTTCGGTCGCTTCGTTGCCCTGGACAGAGCAGTGTATTAGCACAACTTTGCTTGAAGTGCCCTATGCTAAATTAGTACTTGGCGTACCAACTTATACGCGCGTCTGGCATGAAAAAGACCACGTTATTATGGCTTCGCCAAGAAGCTATCTGTCAAGTAAAGCGCTGGCAATGAAAGCGTTGCCAGATTTTTTAGAACAGCAAGTTTACTATCGTACGTTTGATGAAAAAACGGGTCAAAATTACTATGAAATGGAAAACAAAACTGGTGAAACCTTAAAGATTTGGGCGGAAGATGCGCAGTCTGTCAAGGCGCGTTTGGCACTGATTAAAAAATATGATTTGGCTGGGGTTATCAGTTGGCGCAAGGGGTTTGAAACGGAAGACTTTTGGGGCATTATCAAAAGCCATTTGGATAAATAAGCGAACGAAAAAAAACGGGTCTATAAGACCCGTTGAGATTATCGACAAAGTCGATAATCTCCAAGCTGCAGAAAATGTTCAAGTTCGAGGCGCAAGCAAGATGGCGGGTCGCAGCGTATAAAGACATACGTAAGAGTCGACATCTTGCGCAGCAACAAAGAAATTGGGCATTTGTCTACAGTTTGAAGCGGGTCTATAAGACCCGTCAGACTGTAGACAAAATAGGCTTTAGAAATTTGTTTTTAAGCCTATTTTGCTCATTTTTGGATATTAAGGTAAATATTGGGATTTTGATTAAAAATAA
>PDWI01010667.1_pt1 | contig 10234 bp, 5 predicted proteins | sample 1430891 | NCBI WGS metagenome assembly PDWI01 (sample SAMN01162508, study PRJNA174530) | Oral metagenome, whole genome shotgun sequencing project. | biome: Marine environment; feature: Marine mammal; material: Swab sample of the gingival sulcus; isolation source: swab sample of gingival sulcus... | reverse complement strand
CCTAAAAGACTAGAAACGCAGTTAGTTCTCTGCAACTTCCTTTTCTAAAATTAATGATTTTGCTCTTAATTCCTTAACAATACAAAACTAAATGAAACGCCGAAACGTACCGATTGGGCTAAATACAGCTATTATTTCTGAATTTCGATAACGCTTCGCCCCCTTCGACAATGCTTCGACAAGCTCAGCAACCGACTCAGGGAACGGCTCAGCGACCATCTACCGAATAGAGCCTATTAAAAGTTCCCGTGCAAAGCTCTCTAGTGGGAGGTGCTCGCTTCGGTCGTTGAGCTTGTCGAAATGACGGGGTAGTTTGTTTAACGAAACTAGGCAACAGACTATATGTCAGAGGACTACCCCGTCCTGCTCCTTATTAGTCGCAGTCCACCCCTTCGAACGAAGGGGAGAGGCTCCGTTCATTGTCATTTTTAACTCTTAATTCAGAACGCCCCACCCCGTTTTAGATTCTGCCCCCTCTAAATAAAATGAATTCCCAGAACTTTTAATTCGTCATTCTTAACTCAAAACTTATTTCACCACGGAGTGAAATAAATTACACGACGGCGTGAAAAGTTTTTCACAACGTGGTGAAATCAAAACCTAGTTCGCTTATTCTTTTGATGAAGCTTGACGATTGCTCAGTTTGTCACGGAACGAATTGTAATTTATTCCGTGACGAACTAGAGTTTTTCCCCGAACAAACTGAAAGCTTATCCCTCAATTTTATTTAAATAAGCCAAGCTTTAGCTGGATTAAAGTGCATACTTCCAATTTATTTAATACCCCAAATTCAAAAAAAATATTTAGGACACAAAAAGGGCAAACTAAGCTTAATATTTGTTTAGACGAGATATAGCCTTTATTTTTGTATCTTATATAGATAAGCTAAATTTTGCTTAGGCTAAAGAAAATCTAGATAAAGAACAATGCAAACAGTAAGCACGATATGCTAACGATAGAAGAACTATACGATATATACAGAGCAAATCCCATAATTTCGACAGACAGCCGTAAATTACCCGAGGGTTGTATCTTCTTTGCTCTCAAAGGGGCAAACTTCGATGGGAATAAGTATGCAGAAGAAGCTCTGAGCAAGGGGGCGACTTATGCCGTTGTTGATGACGAAAGTTTGCAAGGTGAGGGTTTGCTTTTGGTTGAGGATACGCTCAAAGCCTTGCAAGACTTAGCGAGCTATCATCGTCAGCAGTTGGGTATTCCTCTTATTGCTATTACTGGCACAAACGGCAAGACCACGACGAAAGAGCTAACAGCTGAAGTGCTGAAGAAGAGTTATAACTTGCTCTATACCGAGGGCAACCTAAATAATCACATTGGCGTTCCTCTTACGCTCCTGAAGATGACGGAGGAGCATCAGCTTGCTCTTATTGAGATGGGAGCTAGCAAGAAGGGGGATATTGCCGAGCTATGTGCTATTGCTCAGCCTAATTATGGACTTATAACTAATATTGGTTTGGCTCATTTAGAGGGTTTTGGTTCGCTTGCTGGCGTGAAAGAAACCAAAGGCGAGCTATTTGACTATCTAAAAGAAAATGAGGGAATTGTCTTTTTCAACGAAGATGATAAAATGCTTTCGGCAATGGCTAAAGGCATTCCTTCGCTTAGTTATGGCACTCGTAAGGAAGCGACCGTTCGCTCAGCACAGCTAAAGGACGACTTAATGCTTAGCTTTGAGTGGTTCGTCCCAGCTCTGAAGGTAAGTAACGTTCAGCAAACAACAAACCTTGTCGGAGCATACAACTTGGATAACTGCTTATCTGCCATAAGTGTTGGACTTTATTTCGATGTGCCAACAGAGGACATTCGTCAGGCGATTGCCGAGTATAAGCCGACAAATAGCCGTTCGCAGTTTATTGAGAGTGAGAAAGGTAATAAGATTATTGCAGATGCTTACAATGCCAATCCAACAAGTATGAGCCTTGCCATAGATAATTTCTTCAAAATATCGGAAGGCAAGCGACGACTTTTCATCTTAGGAGAAATGAAAGAGCTTGGAGAGGCAAGCGAAGAAGCCCATCAGAAGATTTATAATAAGGTCTTGCGAGAGAAAGAGGCAAAGGATTTTGTTATTCTTTGGGGACAAACTTGGTTAAGAATGAAGCCTGTTCCTGACGAAGAAACCAAAATGGAAGGGGACATTCAAACTATTATGATGCCCCTCTCAATAGACGCTTTAATTGAATGGGTTGAGCGATACAAAGACACTTTTATCCTTGTCAAAGGCTCGAACTCAATGGGACTAAACAGAGTCCTCCCACACTTGTAAGAAGGCTTAGGAAAAGATGCCGAAGAACGTCCAAATACTCAAACAGGAACAAGGGCAGACGCTCTCGCCTCAGCAGGTGCAGTTCGTCAGAATGCTTGAGCTAACCAACCTAGAGCTTGAGCAACGTGTAGAGCGTGAGCTGGAAGATAATCCAGCTCTAGAGGAGGATTATGCCCAAGAAATGAAGGGCGAAGAGGATAATACAAGCGAGGGAAATGATGAGGATTGGGACTTAGATAACTATGCAACAGAGGATGATATTCCGACTTATCGCTTAAATCAATTGCACGAAAAGCAAAGCAAACGAGAGGAAATTCCTTTTGCAGCCTCTGCTCCTTCGGTAGAGGAGGAATTACTCAAGCAGTTGTCTATCGAAGGCTTGACCGAGGCTGAAGAACTGTATGCTCGCTATATCATTGGGAATATTGATGGCGAAGGTTACCTTCGTCGCTCGCCAATGGAGCTTCAGGATGACTTGCTTTTTAAGGCTGGGCAGGACGTTCCTCTTAACCTTATTGAAGACTTAATCAAACGTATTAAGAGCTTAGACCCTGCTGGTATCGGAGCGAAGGATCTGCAAGAGTGTCTAATCCTCCAGTTGGAACGCAAGAAGCAAAATGAACAACGAGATTTAGCTCTTGCGATACTCCGTGAACATTATGATGATTTTGTGGAGAAACGCTTTGAACGCTTGCAAACTGCCTATGGACTAAGTGAAGAAGAGCTTTCTAGTGTTTACGACATTATTACCCACCTTTCCCCACGCCCTACTGCAAGTTTGGGAGGGAATGAAACGCTAGATGTGCAACAGCTGATACCAGACTTCCTCGTTCAGTACGTGGATGATGACTTTATTATTAGCCTCTTAGGAGGGCGAGAAGTGCAACCTCTTCGTCTAAGTAAAACTTACCTTGAGATGCTTGAAGATAAGGAGTTAACAAAAGGGGCAAAGAAATCTGAAGCTCGTCACTTCATTAAGCACAAAGTAGAGCAAGCACGTTGGTTTATCGAAGCTCTTCGTCAGCGACAGGATACTCTAATTCAAACGATGACAGCTATTGTTGAGTACCAAAAGGAGTTTTTTCTCTCGGGAGATTTGGCGACAATGAAACCTATGATACTCAAAGATATTGCCGAAGTTATCGGAATGGATATTAGTACGGTTAGCCGAGTATCCAATAGCAAAAATGTTCAGACTCCTCACGGTATATATCCTCTTAAGTATTTCTTTGGCGAGGGGATAACCAATAATGAGGGCGAAAGTATCTCGACAAAACAAATCAAAAAGACCTTAGCTGAGCTAATTGCAGGGGAGGATAAACGTAGTCCCTTCTCAGATGAAGCTCTTGCTCAAGCATTAGCTCAGGCTGGTTACCCAATTGCCCGACGAACAGTTGCCAAATACAGAGAAGAACTACAGCTCCCAGTAGCAAGAAGAAGAAAGAAATTATAATAATATGCAGAAGATATTATACATCGTTAGTGCCTTGAAACGCGTTGGTCCTATTAATGTCCTTGAGGGATTAATCAAGGAGCTTGATAGAGAACGCTTTATGCCGATTATTGTTAGCCTTAGGGGGGAAGACCTCAAGGGAAACGATGATAGGTTTAAGGAGCTTGGGGCAAAAATTTATCACTTGGACTGTAGCCTTTTGGAGCTTGAGCTATCAACGATTACAGCTGTTAATATGGTGCGACAGATTGCTCAGCACGAAGGTGTCAAGCTTGTGCATAGTCACGGCTATCACGCAGACCTTGTTTGTTCTTATCTCTCGAAGAAGAAATACAAGAAAGTTAGCACTCAGCACAATGTCAGTAAGGAAGATTTTACTTATAGCAAGGGCTTAGTGCTAGGAAAATATATGGCTCTTCGTCTGAAGAATGCCTTAAACTCTTTCGCTTGCGTGGTGGGGATTAGCGAAGTTGTCAGTGACTATAATCGCAATCGACTAAACAAGAAAGTTCTAATTGAAACGATTTATAACGGTATTGATACGGAACATTTTAATTCTGCACTCGGGGAAGAGAGGAAGATGAAACGCCAAGAGCTAGGCTTTCAGCATAATGATTTTATTTATCTCTCGGTTGGACACCTTACGCCTTTGAAAGACCCTAAACTTGTTATCCGAGCTTTCAGCGAACTTATTGATAAGGCGAAGCTCCCAGATAAGGCAAAGCTTGTAATGCTTGGTACTGGTGAATTGCTTGCTGATTGCAAGGACTTGGCTAAACCATACGCTGGACAAATCCTAATGCGAGGCTTTACTAAGGACGTGGCTGGCTATCTGAACGCTGGCGATTGCTTGATTTCTGCTTCTCATAGCGAAGGCTTTGGACTGAATGTTTCGGAGGCTCTTGCTTCTGGTCTTAAAGTGATGGTTAGCAACCTCCCTGTTCACAAAGAAGTGCTTCGTCTAGCTGGTTTGAGCGATGAAGAGGTGGAGCAATCAACTTTCGCTGTTGGCGAACTAGAGGAGCTGAAAGAAGGAATTTTACGCTCCTTCACGGCTCTTGAACCTAAGCATATCAATACGCAAGCTCTCGACAATAAGCGTATGAGCCAGTGCTACCAAAAGCTTTATGCTAAGCTTCTAGAGGCTTAGCATAAAGCCTCAGAAAACTTAAATTAAGGCTTATGTGCCAAAAGTAATAAGGGCGTGCCACGACGGCACGCCCTTATTAATAGATGTTTTTCAACCTTTATTCTTCTAATGAATAACGATTTCATCAGTGAAGATGAAGTGTCCTGCTGAGCGACCAATCCTTGCTTTTAGGCGAACGTAGCGAGTCGTTTCGCTTGTGTAGAAGTCGAAAGTTTCGAAGCAAGGACGAGGGTTGTTTTCGTCTGTTTGGCTTTCTTTGACACCGATTGAAGTAAACTCAACGCCATTACGACTAATTAAGACCTCAACGCTCTTAGGCATATAGACCCATTGCTCACGCTCTTGCATAAACTTAGCGAAGATGTGATGAAGCTCTTCCTCCTTTCCGAGGTCAATCGTAACGTCTAGGTCTTGCGTAAAGCCTTGCCACTTGCCGTCAAGATAGGTTGGTGTTCCTCGTTCGCCATCGATAAGCGAATTAATTCCTGAGGCAGGGTAACGTTCGTTCCACGGATTAACGAAACCAATCTTCTTGCCTATGCCTTTGTGATAGTCCACACGATATTCTAAGCATTCCACCTTGTCGCTGATACCCTTGCCGAAAGGTCTAGCCTTTATTAGGAGCGAATCCTGAGTTGTCAAGGGCTGTGTATAAATTGGACTTTCAATACTTGGCGAAGTGCCGTCTGTCGTGTAGTGAATTTTCACGGGCGAACGCTCAGCTTCTAGACTAAGACTTATTTCTTGCTTCACTGTATCAAGCTTAATATCTGTGTCAATGCCCGTAAGTTCGTAAGCCTTAATGCCTCGCTCACGAAGGCGATTTGTGTGGAATGTGGCACGCTGACGGAAGTTTTTGTAGTTACGCTTCTCCAGAGGCGACCAAGCCACTTCAGAGAGTGCAAGCAAGCGAGGGAAGAGCATACGGCTCACATCGTCCGAAGTCTTAACGTACTCTGTCCATAAGTTTGCCTGAACGCCCATTACGTGATGAGCCTTTTCTTGAGAGAGTTGCTTAGGTACTGGGTCGTAACTGTACACCTTTTGCAGGGTAACGAAGCCTCCAATAGCACGAGGCTGTTGCTTGCCGTAGGTTTGATAGTAGTCTAAGTATAGATGACTGTTTGGGGTCATTACCACGTCGTGTCCAGCTTCGGCTGCTTTAATGCCTCCACTTTCGCCTCGCCAAGACATCACTGTTGCTTCAGGAGCTAAGCCTCCCATTAGGATTTCGTCCCAACCGATGAGCTTACGCCCTTTACTTTTTAGATAACGTTCAATGCGTTTGATCATATAGCTCTGCAGTTCGTGTGTATCTGCCAAGCCTTCAGCCTTCATTCGTTGCTTGCAATCGGTGCAATGCTCCCAAGTGTTCATTACGGCCTCGTCGCCTCCAATATGGATATACTCAGAGGGGAAAAGCTCCATCACTTCGTCAAGAACATTCTGATAAAATTCAAAAGTCAGTTCCTTACCGATACAGAGGTCTGAAAGCGTTTCAAACTCCATATCGGAGGGAAGAGAGCAAGCAAGCTCGGGATAGGCAAAGAAAACTTCATTGCTATGCCCTGGGAGTTCTATTTCTGGGATAATGGTAATACCACGGTTTTGTGCATAAGCGACCACTTCACGAACGTCGTCTTTGCTGTAGTAGCCTCCGTAAGCTCCAGCAAAGTCTTTCGTTACGAAACGACGATCTTTCTTGTGCCAAAACTCCGTCCAGTCCTCTTTACTTCTATAGCAAGCCTTTTCAATCAGCTTAGGATAACGCTCAACCTCCAGACGCCAGCCTCCACCATCGACCAAGTGCCAGTGGAAGCGATTAAGTTTGTAGCGTGCCATTTCGTCTAGGAGCTTGAGGATATACTCCTTTTCCACGAAGTGTCTTGATACATCAAGCATTACGCCACGATAGGCAAAGCGAGCAGAGTCTTTAATACTCAGCTGTGGCACATCGCCCTCTTCATCAACAAGCTGTAATAAAGTTTGCAGACCATTACGCAGACCATTAACAGTGCTTGCTCGAAGTTCTGTGCCATTCTCATCAGACTTGAGCAGATAAGCATCTTGCCCCTTGACAAGACTATCTAGGATGATGTGTAGACTTGTTTCTGAACCATTCTCGAGAAGTTCGGGCGTAATGCCGTCCCTTGTTAAACCTTTGCTTAGAATTGCACGTAGGCTACTAGAAGCTTCAGCAGAGAGTTGCTCATCAAAGCTAACAGAAGCTTTCTTTCCATCTAAAATCTTTTTCCCCAAAGCTTGTCCAACCTGCATTTCAGCTGGTTTGGGGATAAGGTTAATTCTTGCAGGTTCTTTCTTAACACAGCTCGCAAGCAGAAGACTTGCTCCGAGGGCTAATACCAATTGTTTCTTAATACTCATATATCTTCTTCTTATATTATGCTATTTCTAAGAGCAAAGATACGCTATTTCTCTTATTTGTTCACCTAGTGTCTGAAAAAGAATAAGGAGCTAAGTTTTGAAAACCTAGCTCCTTTGTCTTAATGTTAGCCGATTATTTAACGATATAATATTTAAGCGTTGTTGAGCAGTCTTTGTAGCCTTTGGCAATAGCGAAGTTCGTAAACTTAATGACAGCGTACTGACCTCTAGCTCCCTTGACAACAAATATCGACTTAACTTGTGAATACGCAGGAGGCATACCAACCTTAGCAAAGATATTAGTCTTGCTACGACCCACCGTTGCTCTTGGAGGTGGCATCGAGTTTAAGCCTAGTATCATATTAAATTCCCAAATCTCATCTGCTTTGTATGTTAAGCCTTCGAGTTCAGCCTTGCTCTTAATACGCTTAAGCGTTCCGTCTTTAATCTCTGCAAGACCTCCCTTAGCGTTACCACTCTCGCCACTATTGGTGCGAACCGTTCCCCAGTGCAGAGCTAAATCCCAGTCTTTACGTTTCTTAAATTCAGCATCTTTCCCCGTATTATTAGGGTCTGTGCTTGGATAAGTATCTACCTCTAGTAGCTTTAGCTCGTCCTTATCATCAATAGTAAGGTAATGCCATTGTAGCATTGTGGCATTCTTAACTTCAAGCGTCTTAACGTGCTGAGGGAATTCAATGTCCCCCTCGTAAGGCTTGCCGTTAAGCATCTTTAGCTTAGGGTTGTTCTTGTACAATTGTTTTTGTTCCTCTGCAGGTATCCAAACTTCCTTGTTCATATCCCAAACCTTAGAACCTCTTAGGTCAATGTCTTCAAAGAAACCATCAGAGAAGCTTGCATTATTACCTAATTTAAGGGCAAGCTTTAGTTTCTTTAGATTAGGACAGTTGTGCAAGATGAGGTTCAAGCCAAAGAAGTCTTCCCCCTTAATCTTATCGTAGTCGATGTGAGCAATCTTAGAGCGACTAAGGTCAATCATCTTAAAGCCTTTGCCTGTGTAAGTCTTAGGGAAAGTAATCTTACTTAGTGGGCTTAGTTCTCCCTCTTTATCCATCGAACTATTAAGGAAAAGCTGTTGAATATTGCCACACTCGCTAAGGTCTAGCTCCGACACCTTACGTCCAAAGTTTAGATTAACAAGAGCTTTACAGCCTTTTAGGCTTACTTCCTTGATAGCTCCGTCAAAGTAGAGGTCTGTCAGTTTAGAGCAGTTTTCGACGTAAAGGTTTCTAACTTTTTGGTTTACGCTAAAAGAAGGCATAGCAAGAGGGTTGCCAGCCTCTACGCTTCTATCACGTCCGAAAGAAAGCTTCTCGATGAAGTTGTCGCCAGACATATCAAGCGTTTCAAACTCAGCGTTGTAGATGTACCACACCTTAATAGCACGTCCCTTGAAGAACTGATAGCCATCTAAGTTCCCCATTCCCTTAGCGTCAAAGCACATTGGGTCGAAACGCTCCGTTGACCACGAAGTATTCCCAGAGAACATATCATCATTGACCTTTGGTTCTTTCGTAAGGTCAATTTCATCTTTTGCCGTGAAAACCTCTGGATATTTACCTTTTAGGAAAGCTCGGAACTTATCATTAGGCACAGCACGAGTGCTTGTGTAAGGAACTAATTTGCCATCTAGCTCAAGCATTATCTTCTGTCCCTCTTTTTGCTCTTGGAAGTACTTGAGGATTTCTTGGTAGTTCCATTTAGCACTTTCGGGTAGAGAGAGGTAATCCAGACGAAGCTTTGCTTGCTCTAGTCCTTTAATGCTTTGGAAAGTGTTTGCTCCGTGTAGGCTCAGACGTTTAAGACTCGTAAAAGCACTCAAATCAATTTGACGAATATGAGCCGAACGAAGTGAGAGTTCTTCTAGCTTAGGCACTGCCTTTGTTAGGTTCTCGACGAAAGCTTTTCCAATCGTTTCGTAATGGTTCTCGTCAAGGCTTACTTGTTTTAGCTTAGGGAAAAGCTCTAATCCTCTGAAATCTTTGACTTCGCTCTTTGAGAGGTCTAGGCTTGTTGCCTGAAGCACTTTGTCATTAACGACTAGACCACTGCCACTTGTTTGGTAACCAAGGCTTGGTAAGGCACGAAGCAAGTCGGCACTGATTGGTTTACCTTCTTCTTTGCTATCTTTATGACAAGCTGTGGCTAAGACCAGCGACAGCGTCATTAGCAATACATTGCGTAAAATCTTATACATATTTACTTGTAAGTTTAATAAGTTATTAAAAGTTTCAGCAAAGTTAGTACATTGTTTGATTTGATAAAATACCTAAAAATAGGGTTTTTTATCTCTTTTTTCACGTTTTCTATACCTTTTTATGAGGAGTCCCATTACTTTTCTATTATTGACTTAAAAGTTTGTTCTGTTGCTTTGGGATAAGTTTCAGTTTGTTCGGGTATAAACTCTAGTTCGTGCTGGGATAAACTGCAATTCGTCCCGTGACAAACTGAGCAATCGTCAAGGTTCGTCAAAAGAACAAGCGAACTAGTTTTTGATTTCACCCCGTTGTGAAAAGTTTTTCACGCCGTTGTGTAATTCATTTCACTCCGTGGTGTAATAAGTTTTGAGTTAAGAATTGCTAAGCAAACTAAGGCTTCATTAACTTAACCCCTCCGACTCGTTTCTGCATTTCGACAATGCTTCGCCCCCTTCGACAATGCTTCGACAAGCTCAGGGAACGGCTCAGCAACCGGCTCAATGACCGAAGCGAGCACCTCCCTCTAGAGAGCTTTGCATAATTATCTTTCAGCAATTAAGTTCTTAGAGAACAACTATTATTTGCCTTAAGGGCAACCTTCGGTTCGGTCGTTGAGCTTGTCGAAACCTACAGTTTTGTGTTTACTCATTATTAATTCCCCCTATCCACAGCTACTATATAATTATATTCTTTTATATATTAAATAATATAGTATCATCGTAATATCTGTTAGTAATGAGCAT
>PDWI01010664.1_pt1 | contig 10239 bp, 7 predicted proteins | sample 1430891 | NCBI WGS metagenome assembly PDWI01 (sample SAMN01162508, study PRJNA174530) | Oral metagenome, whole genome shotgun sequencing project. | biome: Marine environment; feature: Marine mammal; material: Swab sample of the gingival sulcus; isolation source: swab sample of gingival sulcus... | reverse complement strand
TTCCCAACTCAAAGCCGGATATATGTGAGCAAACCTATCCCTGTCTGAAAGTAAATATTTCCTTTGCAATATTGGAGGAGACCATATATGTACAGAGGCAATTGGTTAAATGACTAACGGAAACTGTTGCTATGATCATAGTTAGATTAACAGGAGGTCTTGGGAACCAACTATTCCAGTATGCAATGGGAAGGAAACTAGCACTAAATCACAAGACTGAACTTATTCTTGAAAATTCTTTCTACGTTAATACACCACGAAAAGCCACACCACGTAAATATGAGCTTCACAATTTTAGCATCAAGGCAAGGTGTACGACCAGTGAGGAAAGAGCAAGACTATTTTTTTATACTAACTCAATAACGAAACGTGTCAAAAAATTCTTTCCTTCATTGGGGAGATTCTATTTTTTTGCAGAACAACAACTCCATAAAAAAAACTATTTACATCTACCCAGAGAAACATTCTTAGATGGTTATTGGCAATCAGAGTTCTTTTTTCTTGACATAAAAAAAGAAATTATTGAAGATTTTAAGATAATACCGGCTATGTCTGCCCGTGACATAGAAACTGCATCTAAAATAACATCAACTAATTCAATATCGTTGCACATTAGGCGTGGTGACTATGTCAGTCACGCTTCGGCGAATTCTACACATGGCTTTTGTGGGTTAGACTACTATATGAAGAGTATCTCATATATAGAACAATGCACGGAAAAACCTGTTTTTTTTATATTCTCAGATGATATTGAATGGACCTCCAAAAATTTGAAAATAAATCATCCACATTTTTATGTGGATCACAACAACTCTGATACAGCATTTCAGGACTTGCGGCTTATGTCTATGTGTAAGCACAATGTTATTGCTAATAGTAGCTTTAGTTGGTGGGGTGCATGGTTAAATCAAAATCAACAAAAAATTATTATTTCACCAAAACAATGGTTTGCCAACAAAAAAAAAGATAGCTCTAAAATAACTTCTGAATCATGGATTACTTTTTAATATGGTTATGAAATCACCTCCTAAAGTTACTATTGGTTTATCATTTTTCAACCCTGGAATCCACCTTGAAAATGCATTAAAATCTATCTTTTGTCAGACTTTTCAAGATTGGGAGCTGATTTTAATTGACGACGGCTCAACTGATAACTCATTAGAGTTTGTACGGAGAATCAGGGATTCCAGAGTAATTGTCATCCATGACGGGGAAAACTTAGGCCTTCCAAAAAGGTTAAATCAAATTACTCAAATGGCTAAAGGGAAATATATTGCGAGAATGGATGCAGATGACTTAATGCACCCAGAAAGGATTAGTAAACAAGTTGATTTTCTGGAGGAAAATAAAACCATAGATTTGGTTGACTGTGCGTATGTAGTTATTGATAAAAACAACGTGCCTGTGAGCATTATGAATAACTCAAATAAGTTGCCATCCACCTATCAATTATTGAAGCATGGTGGATTTGCCCATCCCACTATAATCGGTAAACGCTCATGGTTTCAAGCCAATCCCTACAATGAAAACGATGATTACGAGAGAGCTGAAGATCGAGAGCTTTTTACAAGAACATTTGCATATACTAAATGGGGACATCTGTGTGATATCCTTTTTTTCTATCGTTACACAGACAACATTAGAACAAAAGCTTTCTTAAAAAGCTATTCTGCAGAACGACAAGTTCTAAGACACTATGGAGCACACCTTATTGGTATAGGTCCTACGATCCTCTTATATATTCGTTCTCTACTGAAGTCTAGCATATTACAACTGTTGAGTTCCTTGGGCAAAGAACAAATAATAGCAAAATGTACACCTACAAGGTCACTGCCGGGTGAATTACATCGAACAATCTATAGAATTGCAGGCTCTACGCTTAATTTAAAATGTAATACCAAATGAGAATATTATTTATTATTAATATAGATTGGTTTTTTGTGTCACACTTTTTGCCACTTGGATTAGAATGTTTGAAAAAAAAATACGAAGTGCATATTGCTTGTGGAGTTACCAATAAGAAAGAGTACTTAGAAAAACTTGGCTTTATAGTGCATCCAATATTAATTGCTAGGGGTACCAGTACCGTAAAGAAAGAAATCTGTACTATTTTCGAAATATACAGAGTTATAAACAACATAAATCCAGACATCTCGGAATTTCTTACTATAAAACCCGTGCTTTATGGCGGCCTTGTCACGAGACTTTTTTCGACCTCCAAGAGAATTTTTTATATTACTGGCCTTGGCTATGTCTTTTTATCCAAAGGATTCAAAGGACTAGTTATTAGAAGTGCAGTCAAGGTATTATACAAAATAGCAATTAGCGGAAAGAGGAGTTTCGTGATTACTGAGAATATTCATGACAAAGCGTTAATTAACACCTTAAATGTCCTGAATGACCATCAAGTCGCTGTTATAGGAGGGGCAGGAGTTGATTTATCTCTTTATGAATATAAAAAGGAAAACAGTCAATCTGTAAAAATATTGATGGCTTGTAGAGTTTTAAAAGACAAAGGGGTTTACGAGTTTGTAGAGGCCTCGAAAAAAATTACCCAGTTCTACCCCGAAGCAGTTCTTCAGTTAGCGGGTGCAATTGACCCTGATAACCCCGCCAGTATATCCAAAGAACAGCTTGATCAGTGGAAACGAACAACCTCTATCAAGTTTTTGGGACAGCGTAATGACATGCCAAATTTACTATCACAAGCCCATATCATCGTACTTCCCTCTTACCGTGAAGGCTTTCCCAAGGTTTTAATTGAGGCAGCAGCCTGTGGACGCGCTGTCGTCACCACGGATGTCCCCGGTTGTCGCGATGCCATCATCCCTGGCCAAACCGGCTTGCTGGTTCCCGTCCGAAATGCCAACGCTTTAGCCAAAGCTATTGAATGTCTAATCGTGAATAAAACACTACGCCAGCAAATGGGTAAAGCTGGCAGAAAGCTAGCCGAAGAGCGTTATGCCGTTGAACAGGTCGTTGCAACTCACCTCACCATCTACCAAGAATTACTGGATTCCAAATGACAGCCCTTCTGACAGGAGCAACCGGTTTCATCGGCTCTGCCCTCTCCCAACACCTACACCAACGAGGTCACATCCTCACCGCCGCTGTACGCCGCGGTCGCGCCACCGATAGCTTCCTCCCCTGCACCCAACAAATCCCCATAAACGACCTACTCCCTAATACCGATTGGACACCCGCCATTGATGACATAGATACCGTCATTCACCTCGCCGCCCGTGTCCACGTTATGAACGATACTGCAATTGACCCCCTGGCCGAATTCCGCTGCACCAACACCGCTGCTACCTTCAATCTAGCCCAACAAGCTGCAGCAGCTGGAGCACGCCGCTTCATCTACCTAAGTACCATCAAAGTCAATGGCGAGATAAGTGTGCCCGGTCAACCCTTCACTGTAGAAGAGACTCCTTCAAATGGAGTGATATCAGATTCCTACGGACAGTCCAAACAAGAAGCCGAACAAGGCTTAAGATTAATCGCCCAACAAACTGGTTTAGAAGTCGTTATTATTCGCCCCCCGCTGGTCTACGGTGCAGGCGTAAAAGGCAACTTCCAAAGTATGATGAGCTGGCTTCACAAAGGCATACCGTTACCACTAGGCGACATCCACAACCAACGCAGTCTAGTTGCCCTGCCCAACCTAATCGACCTGATCACCACCTGTATTAACCATCCTGCCGCCGCCAACCAAACCTTTCTCGTTTCCGATGGCGAAGACCTTTCCACCACCGAACTCCTGCAACGCCTTAGTTACGCCCTAGGCAGACCTGCCCGCTTACTCCCCATCCCACAAAGTTGGCTGGAAACCACGCTGGCCCTGGTAGGCAAACAAGCTATCGCCCAACGTCTCTGTAGCAACCTGCAAGTCGATATAAGCCACACCTGTGAAACACTTGGCTGGACGCCTCCCGTCACCGTTGACGAAGCACTACAACAAACCGCCCAAGATTGGCTAAAGAAGCAGAGAGGGCCATTATGATACGCTTGTTCGACATATTATTTTCTTGTCTCGGCTTAACATTGGGTTTTCCAATATTGCTACTGCTTTTTGTTCTCGGTTGGTTAGATACATGCTCACCTTTATTTATGCAAAATCGCGTTGGACGGAATCAGCAACTATTCACCTTGGTAAAGTTTCGTACTATGAAGCCCGGTACAGCCTCCGTAGCGACTCATCTGGCAGATGTGACAACCATCACGCCTTTTGGCCATTTCCTGCGTCGTACTAAACTGGACGAACTACCTCAGTTGTGGAATGTACTTAAGGGGGAAATGAGTTTGGTCGGGCCGCGCCCTTGTTTACCCACACAAGAAGAGCTGATTCGTGAAAGAGCACAACGGGGGGTCTTTAATGCACGCCCAGGCATCACGGGGCTCGCTCAGATACAAAATATCGACATGTCCACACCCGACAAACTCGCAGCCACCGATGCGAAAATGCTCTCAACACTCAACTTAGAGGATTACTTTTTTTATATTATTCAGACCGTACTAGGTAAAGGCAGTGGTGACAAAATAAGTGGTAATCAGCCGAAATAATTATGCATAAATTAAAACTTTATCTGTTTAAACTTTCCCGCCAGCAAAAACGCCTGTTAATGCTCACAATGGATTGCGCCCTGCTGCCCCTAGCCATCTGGCTAAGCTATGCATTGCGTCTGGAAACCTGGACACCCGATCTGAAGGACGGCGTCTGGCTAATGTTGCTGGCTCCTCTGCTCAGTATCCCGGTTTTTGCGCGTCTTGGCCTTTATCATGCAATCATCCGCTTTCTTGGTCACCAAGCATTAAATGCTGTTGCCAAAGGTGTGGCCTTTTCCGCCATCGTCATGATAGCCGCTACGATTCTACTCGACTTGAAAGACATTCCCCGCTCAGTTTTTGTTATTTACTTCGGAACTGCTTTTCTGCTTCTGGGCAGCGTGCGCCACTTCATACGCCGCCTGTTCCACTCGACTAACAACCAGCAACAACGCGTCACCATAGCCATCTATGGCGCAGGTTCATCCGGCGCACAACTGGCACAGGCGTTGTTCAGTAGCCCGGAATACCGTCCGGTTTTATTTATCGACGATAACAAAACTCTACAAAAGTCTTTCGTACATGGTCTGAAAGTTCACGCACCAGATGAACTCCCCACTTTGATAGAACGCTATCAACTTAAACAGGTGTTACTGGCGCTTCCTTCAGCCACCCCCACTGATCGCCGTAATATACTGGACATGCTCGAACCATTACCAGTTCATATCCGCTCCATTCCCGGCATGGCCGACCTGGTGGCTGGCAAGGCAGTTGAAGAAATTCATGAAATCAGTATCGACGAGCTACTGGGACGCGCCGCTGTTACGCCGGAGAAAGAGTTACTGGAACGCTGTATTCAGCATAAAAATGTGGTTGTCACTGGTGCAGGCGGCTCGATTGGCTCGGAACTATGCCGCCAGATTATCCGGTTGCAGCCCAAAAAACTGGTTTTATTTGAGTCCTCAGAGTTTGCACTGTACCAGATTGAGCGCGAGTTACTGGCAGCTTGCGAAAATATGCAAAGCCCTCCTGCCATCATCCCAGTGCTCGGCTCAGTACAAAATCAGGCGCGAATCGAAAAGGTTTTAAAAACACACGCTATACAAACACTTTACCATGCTGCTGCTTACAAACATGTACCACTGGTAGAGCACAACCCGATTGAAGGGGTACAAAATAACGTACTAGGTACCTGGCGCACTGCCTGTGCAGCAGACGAGGTCCGCGTCGAACATTTCGTGTTAATTTCCACCGACAAAGCCGTACGCCCGACCAATGTCATGGGTGCGAGCAAGCGCATGGCCGAACTCGGGCTACAGGCATTGGCCAAAGAATCACGGCAAACGGTTTTCAGCATGGTGCGCTTTGGCAATGTACTGGGGTCATCCGGCTCGGTCGTCCCACTGTTCCGAAAACAAATCAAAGCCGGACAAACATTGACCGTCACACACCCGGAGATTACACGTTACTTTATGACTATCCCGGAAGCTGCTCAACTGGTGATTCAGGCCGGTGCAATGGCCAAAGGCGGCGAAGTATTTCTGCTGGAGATGGGTCAACCAGTAAAAATACTCGACCTGGCACAACGCATGATCCGCCTGAGCGGACTGAAAGAAAAAACACCACAAAACCCCGACGGTGACATTGAAATTCAGTTCACCGGTCTGCGGCCGGGTGAAAAACTGTACGAAGAACTACTGATTGATGAGAGTAATGCCGAAGAAACGGCACATCCACGCATTTTCCATGCACATGAAGAAAGCATCACTTATACCGATTACAAAAAAATGCTGGATTTGTTAGTAACGGCCTGTAACCAGAGCAATATCAACACAATACACCAGATTCTTGACACTTATGTCAGTGGCTATCAGCATATCGCCCTAGCAAACCAAAAAGTCGTTCACTTGCATACCGTGCACAAGACTATCCCGCAAACAGTAACAGGCCATTGAACCCGAACACTGCTACAATCGACCTAGCAGCTGATGTAATATGCACCCTGCATCCACTAAAACACAAATGAGAGCGTTATGACAGCATTGAAAACCCGCACCGTGCCCCAAACAATAATCACCTTACTGGTTCTTGCCTTACTCAACGGTTGCAGCTCAATGAGCTCGGGTTTCTCTGACTCGGCAACCAATGAAAGTGGCCAGAAAATCTTTTCAGACATCAGGGAGCTGGACTTCACTCCGCCCAAACAGGAGTACAAGATCGGCGCATCAGACCTGCTGGCTATCAAGGTTTTTCAGGCAGACGAACTATCACAGTCGGTAAGAGTTGACCCAAGAGGCAACATTTCCATGCCATTGATTGGCAGCGTTCGTGCTGAGGGTTTGTCGCAATTCCAGTTGCAGCGTGCTATTGCACAAAAATTAAAAGCCAGCTACTTGCAAAACCCACAAGTCACCGTCTCCATCGAAGAGTTCACCAAACAACGGGTCACCGTAGAGGGCGAGGTACGCAAGGCTGGTGTTTACCCTATCCAGGGTGAAATTACCCTATTGCAGGCTATTGCCCTGGCAGGTGGCCCAAGCAATCTGGCCGATCCTAAAAAAACCGTTATTTTCCGCAAAAAAGGCAAGGCTGTTAAGGCTTATAATCTGGATCTTGATGCCATCCGCGAAGGCAAGATGCGGGATCCCTATATACTAAATGACGACCGAGTTATTGTGCATCGCTCGGGTAGCAGATACTGGTTGCGGGAGATTGGCACACTGTTAAATCCGGTTCGGATGATCACCCCTATGGTAAATTAGGCTGGCAGAAAAGCATCCAATTGAATATTATGCTGCACGCAGCAAGCAACTTTAAACTGAGATACTTATGAATACCGGTAACAACAATGACAACGTGCTAAACCTGCCAAGCCAGAACAGTTTGCCCGCAGTTCAACATCCAAATCAGTCCATGCAACCCTATGATTATAGGGATCAGCGCAATCAGGATGATGAGGATGATGATGAAATAGACCTGCGTGAATTATGGCAGATCGTTGTGCGTCGCAAATGGCTTATTCTGAGTATTGCCCTTCTGGTGTTTACGGTTTCGCTGATTACCACCTTAATGATGAAGCCGGTTTATCGTGCCAGCGCCACCTTGCAGATCAACCCAGATCAAACTCAGGTTCTGGAATATGATGTTGAATCAGGGACTCGCAATGTAAGTGCCAAAGACTTCTACCAGACACAATACGAGTTACTTAAAAGCAGGATGCTGGCAGAAAGAACCATTGAAGAACTGGGTATTGAGTCTCAGTTCAGAGGTGTGCAATTAGCCAAGCCCTTCTTTGCTGATGCATTGGATAATCTGCGTTCATTGTTGAGTTTCAATACAGATGAAAATGAGGGCAATGAAGATGGAATGAATCAAGTTGCCACGACCGTTGATTCCAGGCAGATGATGGGAGAGGAGCCATTAGCGGACAAGCTATTGGCTAATTTAAGTATTCAGCCCGTAAAGAATTCACAGATTGTTACCGTACATTATGAGGATACAAATCCGGAACGGGCGGCCACCATTGCCAATACGATTGTCGATAACTTTGTCGAGGTAAATCTGGAGCGGCGACGTGATGCTGCGACTTATGCTGAAAAATTCCTGACTGAAGAGCTGGTGACGGCCAAGTCGCGCCTACTGGAATCAGAAACTCAACTGAATGCTTATGCCAAGGAACGGGGCATTGTGACTACTGACGACAAGGAGTCGTTGACTTCTCAGAAGTTACGCAGCTTAAGTCAGGCACTCACTGCTGCCGAAAGCGACCGGATCAAGGCGGAAAGTGAATATACCAAAGCCAGCAAGTCGGGTGGGGCCACGACCGCATTAAAAAATTCAGCCATTCAAGCAATGAAGAAGAACCTGGCTGAGCTGGAAAGTCAATACAAGGCGCGCCTGAAGTCTTCCAGCTTATTTGAGGACAGCAATATTCGTGCATTAAAACAGCGTCTGGCGCAACTAGAGAGTGAGTATCAGGCAGAAATTACTTCTTCACGTGCCTTGGACAATCCCGTTATCCGTTCCATGAAGCAACAATTGGCCACTTTACAAAGCCAATACAAAGCCGAGATGAGCTCATCCGGTTCATTCGACAACCCTGCCATACAGGTTATGAAACAACGCCTGGCACAGTTGCAAACTCAGTTGCAGGGCGGCAGTGGCAACAATACGCTGCAAAACACGACTACCCAGAGTCTGACACAACAAATGGCTAATCTGGAAAGTCAGTATCAGGAGAAGCTACAGGTCTATAAGCCGGCTTACCCGTTGATGGTGCAGTTACGACAAAAAATTAATGAGCTGAAACAACAGATTTCCCGGGAAAATCAAGCACAGCGCAGTAATTTGACACAACAGATTAATCAACTAAAACAGGAAATTAATCAGGAAACCCAGGCACTCAGCACTAATACCCGCACTAACCTGAGCCAACAGATCCGCCAACTACAAGCCGATATTGCCCGCGAAACACAAACTGTAGGCACAGGCACGCGCGCCTACCTGAAGAAACAAATAGACCAATTAAAGATTGAAATCGGCAGGGAAACCCGTGCATCGGATCACAACGCACGCACCAGCCTGCTACAACGAATTAATGAATTAAAAGTTCAGATAGGCCGGGAGTCCGGTAATATAAACAACACTGTAGCGGCTGATTTAAAAGCTAAGTTTGCTGCAGCCCAGGACCGCGAAAATGCCTTACGTAAAGAACTTGAAGATCAAAAAGCGGCGTTGATTACCTTGCGTGATAAGAATATTGGCCTGGGAGAATTGAAGCGTGAAGTCGAAAGTAACCGGAATATCTATGAAGGGTTGCTTAACCGCCAGAAAGAAATCGGTGTCGCAGGTGGAATCGGAAGCAATAATATCTCTGTCGTTGACGCAGCAGTTGTCCCCTTCAGGGTTCACAAGCCTAACCTCAAGCTGAATTTGGCTCTGGGTGCTGTTCTTGGTACTTTTCTCGGCTTGGTATTGGCCTTCCTGCTGGAATTTATGGATGATCGCATCAAAAGCACAGAAGACCTTGAACACCTGCTTAAATTGCCATTATTAGGCATAATCCCTAAATCAAAGCATAAGGATCCGTTGAAACTGGCCATCATGACCCAGAGTGAGCCCCGGTCTGCCTTTGCTGAGTCTTATCGGTCATTGCGTACTAATCTGATGTTTTCAACGCAGCAGGGCACACCGGGTGTATTAGCCATTACGAGTGCTGCAGCTGCCGAAGGCAAGTCAACCAGTGCTGTTAATATCGCCACTATTTTCGCTCAGGCTGGCAAAACAGTATTGTTGGTCGATACTGATTTGAGAAACCCCTCAATACATAAGCGCCTGCAATTAGATAATACAAAGGGGCTAACCAACTATCTGACTGGTCAAGATCACATTGAATCAGTCACCCAGACCTGCCAGATTCCGGACGTTTATGTGGTTACAGCAGGCCCTATGTCACCAAATCCTGTTGAATTATTAGCCAGTGAGCGCCTGGATCAATTGTTTGACATGGCGAGAACAGAAAAGACCTTCGATATGATTATCGTAGATATGCCGCCGGTGCTTGGATTGGCTGATGCATTGGTCATTTCAAGCCGAGCCGATGCAACGATACTGAGTATCGCTATGCATGAATCAAAGAAACAGGCAGTGGCTGGTGCGTTTAAAAGACTCCGTCATGCCAGAGCCAATATTATT
>PDWI01011858.1_pt1 | contig 10240 bp, 9 predicted proteins | sample 1430891 | NCBI WGS metagenome assembly PDWI01 (sample SAMN01162508, study PRJNA174530) | Oral metagenome, whole genome shotgun sequencing project. | biome: Marine environment; feature: Marine mammal; material: Swab sample of the gingival sulcus; isolation source: swab sample of gingival sulcus... | reverse complement strand
TAAACTTGAAGTAAAACGAATGTGCCGTCGCATTCGTATGCAATGTACTGGTTGCAGGCATGAATACCAGATCCATGAAATAGCCGACCAGCTGGACAGAGAAACAGAAGAAATCCTGGAAAAATATACCGCCATCATCTACGATTAGAGGCTAATCTTCAACGCCTGTCATAAAAAACAAGATACACAGGCAAATATTTGTAAAAATTCTTTTATGAACCTCTCCTTTCTGTATTTTCCCTGGGATTTATAATGAATACCCACTATACACAAGAAGCGGTTCTTTCTCCTTGAATTTTATTGGGTTGCGGGCGGTTAAGCCCGCGTTAGTATAATGTGTTGATTAACTCCTGTTTAAGCAGGATTCTTTGTAATATGGTCTTCCACCCCTGATAGATATCAGCGTATTGCTGGCAAAGTTGTTTGTCCGGCTCAATAATTTCTTCACACTCTAAATGAGAAAATGCTTCAGAAAACGAGCTATAAACACCCACACCAATACCGGCGCCTCTTGCCGCCCCCATTGAGCCATCAGTATTATACAGTTCAATAGTTGCCCCGGTCACCGTGGCAAATGTCTGACGAAACAACGGGCTTAAGAACATATTGGCCTTTCCAGCCTTGACAGTCGTGATGTTGATTCCTGCCTCTTTCATGATTTCAACACCGTAATAAAGAGCAAAAACAATCCCTTCTTGACTGGCTCTTAATAGCTCTGCCCGACCATGTCGGTTGAAATTCAGATTCTCGAACAACGCTCCGGGATCTCTGTTGTCAAGAGTTCGTTCCGCACCATTCCCGTAAGGGAATATTCTCAAATCATCAGCACCGGGGTTGGCCAGGGAGCCAAGGTTGTTCATAGTTTCATAATCAATGCCCCCTTCCTGTTCTCCTCCGAGCAATCTTTTAAGCCATTGATTGAGGCTTCCGGTTCCGTTGAGGCACATCAGAACGCCGTATCGATTGGACTCTTTTGTGTGATTAACATGGACGAAGGTGTTAATCCGGGAGCGAATATCGTAAACAGGCTGATCGGCGATGCCGTAAACGACTCCGGAGGTTCCGGCAGTGGTTGCGGCCTCACCGGGCTGGAGGACATTGAGAGAAAAAGCATTATTTGGTTGATCTCCGGCTCGATAGGTTACCGGTATTCCTTTCGGTAACCCCAGTTCTGTTGCGGCATCTGTGGTTATCCGTCCCTGCTCTGCAAATGAAGGTCGCAGTTCTGAAAGAAGGGAGGGCGTAAAACCGTAGTAGTCGAGCAGAAACTTGGCTGGCCGGTTTCTACTTGCATCCCACATGATTCCCTCGCTCAGACCACTGGGGGTAGTAACGGCTTCACCGGTTAATCGCAAGCCAATATATTCACCTGGCAAGAGTATCTTATGGATGCGGGAGAATATTTCTGGCTCCTGATCCTTGATCCAGGCAAGTTTAGCCGCAGTAAAATTCCCTGGGGAATTGAGGAGATGTTCAAGACATCTTTTTTCTCCAAGTTCAATGAACGCGCGTTGACCATAGGGTACCGCCCTGCTGTCACACCAGATGATGGCATCGCGCAACGGGATGTTATCTTTATCAACCACGACCAAACCATGCATCTGGTAAGCAATGCCTATGGCTGTCAAATTTTCAAAAATATTTTGATTGTCACGGGCAATAATTTGCATCGCCCTTTTCAGGTGCTTCCACCAGAGGTCTGGATGTTGCTCCGCCCAACCACTTATTCTGGCAGTGATGGAGAGTTCTGTTTCCGGTGAACTTGCTGAGGCGATTAGCTTGCCACTGTCGGCTTCAATAAAACTGGTTTTGACAGATGAACTGCCAATATCAATTCCTAACAAATATCCGGACATGGTTCCCCCTGTGGAGAAAAATATTTTGCCTGAATCGATGCCTCGTTTTTTGAGGCCTCTCACAGTTCGAGCTGTATCTTGACATCTCCAGGTCGCAGCTCTTTTGCCCGTTCGAAGGCTTCAATAGCCTGGGTGAATGGATAGGTGTCAGAAATCAGTTTTTTTACTTCCAACTGGCCGGATGCAATAAGTTCAATTGCCCGCGGGTAGATATTCGCATAACGAAAAACTGAAGAAATATCAAGCTCCTTGGCTTGAATCCGAGCGATATCCATCGGAACAGGGTCAATGGGAATACCAACCAGAACAAGACGTCCACCCGGGCAGCAGTACTCGGTCAATGAGGGGAACACCGAAGGTGCTCCTGATGCCTCAATAACGATATCAACCCCCCAGCCTGCCGTTGCCTCCATAACAGTAGCCAGAGGCTCCTGATCAGAGATGTTAATTGGGGTCACACCAGAATAGTCTCCGGCTATGCCAAGTTTCTCAGGTTTGCTATCGGTGATAAAAACCCGGCTGCATCCGCCGGCTATGGCAGCAATCGCGCACATAATGCCAATGGTGCCCGCCCCAATTACAACCGCGATATCCCCCGGAGTAATTACCGCTTTTTTTGCAGCCTGCAACCCGATAGCAAGGGGTTCTACCAGTGCACCTTCTGCGAGCGATACCGTATCAGGAAGCTTGAAAGTAAACTCTGCCGGATGAATTACCTCTTCAATCAAACAGCCATGAACCGGAGGGGTGGCCCAGAACTGGACGTCGGGATCAAGATTATACAAACCGATCTTGCTGGCTCTTGATTTCGCATCAGGGATTCCCGGTTCCATACATACCTTGTCTCCTACCACAAGATGCTTAACGTTGTCACCGACCTCAACCACAACTCCGGCAGCTTCATGTCCGAGTATCATCGGAGCCTCCACGATGTAGGGACCGATGCGACCATGGGTATAGTAGTGAACGTCACTGCCGCAAATACCAACATTTTTGACAGCTATACGAACACTATCCGGGGTCATTTCACCCTGGATGGGCATATCTTTTATTGCCAGGACATCCTTTTTTTCCAACACCAGCGCTTTCATGACTTTTGTTTCCTGTTCAACTGTTAAAAGGGTAGGCCACCTGTAACGTCCCTGGATGTGGCCTCTATTTTTTCGATCAATTGGCAACCAACCTTTAACTGATTGCCAATTGAGAGTTTTCCTTATTTGATGGCTCCAGCCTTTTTGTGAATCTCTATGAAATGGTCAACATTGTCACTGGTGATAAGCGGACAATCAATATCTGTGTCAACCTGAGTGATTTTTCCTGTCAACAGATCATGGGCTACAGAAATATTCTTTTCAGCCAGAGCATACGCATTCTGCAAGGATGTTGATGTCATCTTGCCTGCCTTGATCAACAACACTGCTTCTGCAGTTCCATCAACACCATAGGAGAGGATATTGACAAACTTAGGGTTCCCTTTTACAACCTCCAGAGCTCCGGCGCACATATTGTCGTTCATCGCAACGATTACGCCGATATTATCATTGGCCTGAACCCAGTCTTCCATATAGCGCATCGCTTCATCCTTGTTCCAATTGGCAATCTGTTCACCAACAATTTTGACATCAGGACGCTTGTCAAAAAACTCTTTCTGCCAGGATTCCCGACGCTTATCCGCGTGCATATTCCCTGCCGGTCCGTTCAGGACGACAGCGTTAACGCCTCTGGGCACCTGGGTAAGCGCAAGACGAGCATTAACCGCTGCCTGTTCATAGGGATCGGCATCAACGGTAGAAGCTCCTTTTATCGCAGCTACACGGGGATTAGTAATAATAACCGGAATCCCAGCCTTAACCACACTCTCAATATAGGGGCGTTGTGCCTCGCCATTGTTTGGCTGGACGATTATCAGGTCATATTTATTGGCAATGGCGTTTTCAATGAAAGCATTCTCCTTGGCGTCATCAGCCTGACTGTCCATAATATCAATCTTGAGATCGGGATACTTGGTAACCTCTTCCTCGATGGCATTGGCCAGCCATGCGGCAAAAGAGTCAGCCTGTGCCCGTGCAATATAAGCTATTTTGTAATCCTTGGCCTGTGCAACGTTGGTCATCAACATAAATGTGGCGGCAAGACAGCAGATACCTTGGATTAGTTTGGGTAATGTTTTCATGGAATCCTCCTGAGAGTGAGTTATCTGGGTGCGTTATTACACCCAGTATTTACAACCATTCCACCTTACGGAACGGTAGCGACTTCTTTTTATTTCTCTTCAGCGGCTGATACATTAATTCCGCCGAGACCCTGCTGTGAACGCCTTGTTTTAGAACGAATGTCATAGATGACTGCAAGAGCAATAATCGCTCCTTTAATAACTTGTTGCAGATAGGAATCAATCCCTGTCAAGTTCATAATATTATTTAAAAATCCAACAATGAAAGCACCCGCTATAGTGCCTCCGGCGGTACCGATCCCACCTGAAAAGCTGGTTCCGCCAATGATGGCTGCTGTCAGCGCTTCAAATTCATAACCGATGCCAGCATTGGGGAGGCCAGCATTAACTCTGGACATAAGAAGCAGTCCGGCAAGCCCAACAAAGGCACCATTGATCAGATATGCACCGATCTGAACTCCGCCAACATTGATGCCCGAAGCACGGGCAGCTTCTTCATTACCCCCTACAGCGTACAACGAACGACCAAAACGGGTGTGATTAAGAATATACCAGGTCAATACTCCTACAAGAATCATGAAAATAACAGGGATAGGAACAAATCCTATTTTTCCTTGACCAAACCAGACAAAGTCACCAATTTGATAAATATTCCTTCCCTTAGTAAAGAGCAGCGCTGTTCCTCGAGCCATGGTGAGAACGGCAAGGGTCGCAATAAAGGGGGGTGTCTTAAAATATCTGACCAGTATACCGTTAAGCAGGTTCCAGCTCATACCAAACAGGAGACCTGTGCTGAACGCAAGAGGCAGGGAGCCAGTCAGTTTAAAAAAATATACTGACATGAGGCCTGCAAAAGCCAGCACAGATCCACAGGATAAATCAAGCATTCCCCCAATAATCAGTAGTGTTTCGCCAAAAGCCAGGATTGTCGTGACTGATATTTGTGCCGAGATATTTGCCAGATTTCTGGCTGAGAGGAAATTTTCATTGAGAAAGACACACATGAAAAACATCACCACCAGAACAAGATAAATAGAGTAGCGAGATCGTATCACATGCCAAGTGTTTAGTATTTTTTTGAGCATAAGGGTCTCCTTATCTCTCTGTTCTGCTCTGGTTAAACGGCGCTAACTATGCCATCCCCATTGCGTATTTCATAATAGTTTCCTGCGTGAATTCCGATCGTTTCAGTTCTCCACGAATCCGACCCTTGGCCATCACATAAATCCGGTCACACATTCCGATCAACTCCGGAAGTTCGGAAGAGACCATCAGTATGGATTTCCCGTCTCTTACGATTTCGGACATAAGTTTGTGAATTTCGAATTTTGCTCCGACATCAACGCCTCTTGTCGGCTCATCCAGGATAAGGATTTCTGGATCCCGCATCATCCATTTTGACAGCACGATTTTTTGCTGATTACCCCCACTCAGGGTACTGACCTGGGTGTCGATGGAAGGGGTCTTGACTTGAATACGCCTGCAGATATTTTCAACTTCCTGTCGTTCCCGGCTAACGAGAAGTCGTCCCTTTTTAAAGAATCTGGAAAGTGTTGCCAAGGTGATGTTTTCCTTGACATCACGAATCAACACCAGCCCGTAACGGCGGCGGTCTTCGGAAAGCATGACGATACCGTTATTGATACTGTCACAAACGTCTTTGACCGTAAGTTCTTTTCCGTACAGCTTGATACTTCCTGATTCATGCTGGTCAAGACCAAAGAGCGCTCGTACGAGTTCAGTGCGGCCAGCACCAACGAGACCGGCAAAACCGATAATTTCGCCTTTACGTAAGTGAAAACTCACATCCTTAAAACCTGTTCTGCTACTGTAGTGATCAACTTCCAGCACAATCTCGCCAGGCTCTATAGCCTCTTTTGGGTAATCTCCAGCCAGTTTTCGTCCGACCATCAAGCTGATGACAGAATCTATATCAAATTGCTCTTTTGATCTCGTCTCAACAATTCTGCCATCCCGCAAGATGGAAATTTCATCGGCAATTTTAAAGATCTCGTCCATTTTGTGTGAGATATAAACAATCCCTTTACCACGAGCACGAAGCACATCAATTTTTTCAAAAAGAATCTCAACCTCCTTTTGGGCGATGGAAGAAGTTGGCTCATCCATTATCAGCACATCGGCATCGTGGGAGACAGCTTTCAGGATCTCCAGCATCTGCAGCTCTGAAACTGACAGATCTTTCAGTTTTGTTTGTGGGCTATAGGGAAGATTCTCCTGGGCCAACAACTTAAGCGTTCTGCGTCGGATCTCTTGCCAATCAACTCTGCCAAACCGTCGGGTAGGGAGGTTCCCGATAAAAAGGCTCTCTTCAATCGTCATCTCAGGGATATAGTTAAGCTCCTGAAAAATCATTGATATACCAAAATTGCGAGCCTGTATTGGTGATGGAATCTGGACGTGTTTTCCACCGATATAAATCTTGCCGGAGTCTGGCTGGTAGATGCCATTGACAATCTTCATCAGCGTTGACTTGCCAGCACCATTTTCTCCGCAGAGTACGTGCACAGAACCCTTCCTTACCGAAAAACATATATCCGACAGTGCGTTAACCCCAGGGAAGGATTTGCTTATATTTCTGACTTCAAGAACAACTTCTTTTGTCATATTTTTGTCCTGTTGCGGAAGAATATCTCCTGGTTGTAACACTCTATTGAGAAACCACATTATTTTCTTTTAAAAATCAAGATGATGCCGAGTACCCATAGCTGGCACAGTAAAGAGATATTTTCAGGAGGAAACGTTACATGAAAACGAATATAAAATTTGCGCAAATTATTGTCAATGCAAATTTATCAATGGAGATCTAGTGTCAAACAGGGCTTTTGGTGCGGTATCAGCGAGTAATAATTTCAAAATCAAGCAAGATTCTGTGCGGTTCTCTTTTGATTTTGACCTGGGAGCGGAGTTTATTGACGATTAACTCAATCGCTAACGCGCCAATTTCCGCGGTTGGCTGCTGGACAACGGATAACGGGAATGAAAGATAATCGAACCATTTATTCTCGTCAAAAGTGATTATCTGGATATCCTCAGGTATGCGGATACTGTGTTCACGAATAGCAGATATCGTTTCGTAACAGGCATGGCTGGTTCCACAAACGAGTCCATCAAGTCTGTGTTCTTTTACCAACGCTGCAATCTTCGATGTTGAACGCTCTTTGTGGTATTTAAGCCTTAAGACCTGACCATCCTCACCTGGGCTGGTTTCCTCAATTGCATCAAGGTAACCAAGAATCCGCTGCTGAATCGTATATACAGAGTCATCATACCCGATAAAACCTATACGTTGTGCACCATGGCGGCACAGGTGCAGTGTTGCCTCCCTGCCAGCCGCATAATTATTAATACCAATAAAATCGTAATGTTGCTGCTGATAACAGCGGTCAATCAATATTACTGGAACATCGGCTTCTCTTAAAACAGATGGTGGCGCGGCATGGTTAATGGGAGCTAGAATTATTCCCTGCACATTTTGTTTTATAAGCGTCTGGATATAGAATAGCTCTTTTTGTTCATCATCTTCAGCATCACATAGAATCAATGAGTATCCATTTTCACAGGCGGCGGTCTCTGCGGCCTTGACTATCTCTGTGTAAAAATCCTCCCGAATATCTGCGATAATTAAACCTATCAGGCGGGAACTATCCCTGCGGAGCACAGAAGCTGTCGCCATATACCCCATCTCCTCCATAATATTCATAACAGTATCGCGGGTCTGTCTATTGACATGCCGTGTCTTGTTAACAACATGTGAGACGGTAGCAATAGAGACTCCCGCTCGTTCCGCAACATCGCGCATGGTTACATTTTTAGGCACTTTGCTATTCCTGAATTTATGTGAAACTCTATTTTGAAACAGAGGATGTCATCCTGAAATCCCAGCTTCATTCTTGTTATGGTTGGCAGGCTATCCAGTAATACTCGGTAAGAAGAGCTCCCTTCATGAAATAGACGGAAACAGACATAGACAGCATACTCAGGGAGAAAGATACCAGATAAGGGCTATTCTTTAAATAAAAAGGAGCCGAACAGGGAGATCGAGAGTATTGGCTCTCCTTAACTGTAGAATATTACGGAGATTAGTGGCTTACTCCTCAACGCCTGTCATAAAAAACAAGCAGCGATTTTCATTAATTTTTCAGTAGATGCATCCAATATCACGTTTAGCAGGGTTGTTAATCGAACCCCTTTGAGTGTGAGCTGATAGCGGTTTTGCCGAGAGAGAGTTTTCTTGTCAATCCGTGTTCTCTGAATAGTCCCAAATGGCGGCTTATTTTTGCTGAACCTTGTTTTTGATTGCTTTTGCCTGTAAAGCTGGATCCGGCAAGTTACAAGTCGATCCAGATAACGAAGTGCCCGTGTACTCGTACCAGTGACATGGGCATGGCAAAGCAGGTTCTCCATGATGGAGTTTAATTGGTGCGCAGAACAAAAAACCAGGTCAGTTGCCCATTCACTTTGCCACAATGTCCAGTAGTCGGAAAGATATGGGCCCACAATTTCTTCCATTGCCGGAAACACAACCGGCAGAAAGCTGTAAGCCGTTCAGGGAAACGGATATAACGTTGTTTGTCCTGCAATCGTTGTGCTCTATCGTAATCACCAATAGCAGGAAGCTTGTTGCCGCGTCCAACAAAATCTATCTTTCATGTTCAAGACTGCTGTGTAACCATTCCCGGCCATTGAGACAAATCTGAATATAATACAGAAACCAGGTCTGCAAACGAATATTCATGAAACCAAACTGGGGGATCATCAAAATAGAAATATAAATGCTTGAACTGGTCCTGGTAACTTCGCAAAACCGGAGAACCTGTCTTGCCGCAAAAATGAGCACGATATGACCAACCAGTTTCAAGACATGACCACCCCATAAGTCCACTGGTAATCCCGGCAGCCTCTTGCTGTTTATGGGCCAGCTCTTCTTTTCGAATCTTCCAGTATGTCAAATCGATAACAGAAGAGGCAATATGTTTTCTGAATAATCATTTGCATCATCCACAATCTTTTTGGCTTGAGCCATAACCCAGTTTTTATAATCCTTGTTGAAGACTCCTTTTGCCCCACAAAACTTCATCGCTTCAGCGGCTGACATCAAAGGCAGGATGCACCCCTTGAAGACAATGCGATCAAATCCGCTGAGGGCACTCTTGACTACGCTGGCAAATATTTGTAAAAATTCTTTTATGAGCCTCTCCTTTCTGTATTTTCCCTGGGGTTTATGATGAATTCCCACTATACACAAGAAGCGGCTCTTTCCCCTTGAATTTTATTGGGTTGCGGGCTTTGAAGCCTGTCAGGTATATTCGGACACCCGAAGTGGCCGCCGGATTTTTTATTATGAGCATCAACACTTCAAATCTAAAGAAAAAATCCAGCCAGACACGGGTTGAACGCACTTTTGTCAGCCAAAACGACAAAGCAACTATTGTGTGCCCCCAGTGCAATAAGATCAAAGAGATTCTGGTAAGGGATTTTCGCCATAAACACCACCGAATTACAGTTCGTTGTACCTGCGATCACGTCTTTAAAATCCAGCTTGAATTCAGAAGGTACCATAGAAAAAAAACAGCTTTGACAGGTACCTACGATGTGTTCCCCCCGGCTGTGGGAGGAGGAAGACTACGCATACTTGACCTTTCTCTGAGCGGGGCAAAGTTTGAGGTATACGGTCTTCACGATTTAAAGGAAGGTACGAAGGGGAAACTGGCTTTCATTCTCGATGATCGTCACAATACAGTTTTAATGAAAAATTCCGTTATCAAAACTGTGCAGGGTAATATTATCGGCTGTGAATTTACAGACAACAAGACCTTCGATAAAGATCTCGGATTTTATCTCCGCTCATAATTAAGACAACAATCTGCCTGAACTGATGAGATATCCCGGCTAGCCTTTACCTATCATCGCCTCAGCCTGAAGTAAAAAATCCTTGAGTGAATCGGGATGAATAGCGCTGACAATAAATGCATTCCTCCCTGCCCGCTCGATAACCTCTTCCCTGTTTGCCAACAGGTCAGCCTTGTTGTACAGTTTGAGTACCGGAATTTCCAGAAGCCCCAGTTCACGCAAAATATCCTCCACGACACAGATCTGCTGCTGATGGTTCGGGTTTGAAACATCCACCACATGCACCAGCAAATCCGCCTCCTGCAACTCTTCAAGGGTGGCTTTAAATGCCTGAATCAGC
>PDWI01010663.1_pt1 | contig 10240 bp, 4 predicted proteins | sample 1430891 | NCBI WGS metagenome assembly PDWI01 (sample SAMN01162508, study PRJNA174530) | Oral metagenome, whole genome shotgun sequencing project. | biome: Marine environment; feature: Marine mammal; material: Swab sample of the gingival sulcus; isolation source: swab sample of gingival sulcus... | reverse complement strand
ACCTGTCAATAATACTTCCGGAGTGTCCGAAAGTGCTGTTGACAACTGTCAATAATACTTCCGGAGTGTCCGAAAGTGCTGTTGACAACTGTCAATAATGCTTTCGGAGTGTCCGAAAGTATTGTTGACAGTTGTAAACGGCTATTTTCAATAATTTTCATCTATTATATGCTATAAATAACGTGAATTTGATTTAAAGGGTGAAGCCCGTCCGGCTAGGACAACGTAATGGTATTTAACATGATTTCTTATATCGAACTCACGTTATAATTCTATTCTTATATTAGTTGTGATTGGAATTTACCCAAAAGAAAAAGGATATATTTTTCTTTATTCGAAAAAGAAAAACGAATCATAGCCGTAACTACAGCGAGTTTTTATTTTGAAAAAGATAGGAAAATAAGACTTTTTAATTGGGTAAATTTAAGTTACAAATGGTATTATCTATCAATTTACACTATACACCGACAAAAAAGAAAGATTAATTCTTCTATTTGTATCTTTTACGTAAAACACCCGTACATAAAAGTTGATTCCTAAAAAAAGAAAAATCACACTGAAAGAAGAACTATCTTCTCGAAACGCAATAAGAAATAATATGAAAAGATTTATCCCCCTACTCGTTGCTCTGATTTGTATGCAATTGCACACAACGGTACAAGCACAAAGAACCACAGGAACAGGTAAAATAGCCGATAAAGGAACAGGTAAATATCGTGGAGGTATTTATTGGTTAAGTTTTGGTCGTGGGCAAGATGAACCATTACAAGAAGGAGATAAAACAGAATTTACCACACCACAAGGCTTAAAATACACATTAACCGTTACACATATTGAAAACGAACAAATATTATTTGGAGAACATGCTTCACATTATAAGCCCTTGTGTTCTTCGCGCGTAAACGATTATAGTAAAAACAACTTCCCTCATGCCTATGGGTTTAACAATTATAATGGCGATAATGAACGTATTGCCATTAAAGTATTTGGAGCTAATGCTAATTTTGATTTAGAGCTTACTGTTACCGACACCAATACAGGAACAGTTTATCAACGAGGAAACATCGTAATTGCTGGTACCGAAAGTTTAAGTAACAACGAAAGTTACTCTTTACAAATAGAAGATGATGGTATCGCAAAATTAAATGTTGTTGAAACCTATGTTTATAAAAATAAATTTAAAAATTTAGATGTTTTAATTAACGCTGAAACAATTACCGATGGCGGTAAAAACTTCAAAAAAATAACTGCCACCAATGGAGCTCCAGATGGTGCAAATGGAAAAGGTGATGCTATGTTAGTTGCAACCGATGTACATAAAATAAAAGCTCACTTGCACACTATGGGTGGACAACATTTTGCTGTAGGAATATTAGATTTTGGTGATAGAGGTGATTTACCTGTTGAATACGAAAAAGACCCTTCTGGAAATTATGCTCCTGCAATACACATCACCTCTCCTATCATTAAAATTCCGGGGAAGGCTGGAGCTTCGGGCATGCTCACCGATGGAGAATATCTCTTTAGAGGCAAATACGGCGAATTTTATGTTACCACCCAAGCAGGGCTAATTAAAGAGCCTATGGCAACCTTAATGAAACCTATTTTAAGAATAGGTAACTTTATCGACTTTGAAGAAGACCCTTTAAACAACAGCGATGCAACAGGTGATGATAACAGCAACCAAGACGACGAAGATGGAGTAGAGCGAGTTGTTATTGGATGTAAAGGGGTGATGTATGTCTATAACAACACTCCCAACAAAGCCTACTTACACTATTGGGTAGATATTAATAATGATGGCCATTTTGCCGATGATGGCTCCGAACACGGAGTGGAAGAAATTGCTCCTAATTATTATGTAGAAGAGACGATAGCTGGTAAAAAAAGAAAAAGAGCTAAATTGCTTTATTTTGATATTAATAAAGTGTGGAGCCCTGGTGTAGAACAAGAACGATTTGCACGATTTAGAATCTCTACAGACCCTAATCAAAAATATTATGGAATTGTGAAACATGGCGAGGTAGAAGATGTGAAACTAAAATATATCGACCCTCAAATCACTGTGAACATTCCCGAATTAACTTGTGATGGAGCAAAGGGTAAAGTAACATTTAGATACCTACCCGAAACAGGTTGGAGAATTACACTAGAAAAAGACGGAAATCCTTTTGAAGTATTTGAATCATTCTCTTATCAAGGAAATCCTTATGAAAAAATAGTTTCTGATTTAGAACCGGGAAGTTATCATGCAGTTGTAACCAACGGACACCCCGATTGTAATATCATTCATGATTTTACAATCCGTCCTCTTGATATAGCAGCATGTGATAACGACACTTATATACAAGGTTGTCCTGCTCCTGCACCTATCTCTTATCCTGCAGTTAGCCCCTCGGGAGCAAGAGTAAAAATTGATGCAGCAAACTCGCATTATACATCTAGAACAACAACTGCTGATGATAACCAATGTAATGTAGGAGTACCTATTGGTTCTACATTTAGACATCTCGTAAACATGAATGATCAAATCACTTATGTTTTTAGCGAGCCAGTTAAAAGTGTTGATGTATGGCTTTTGGCAATGGGTGAAGATGAAAAAAGAGGAACCTATGCTTTGGAAAAAAATAAATGGTATGGAGGAGATTTAGCCGAATTTGAAATTGCAGGAACCACTGCCACCACCACAAAGTTGACACTAAGGGCTCACGATTGCAATGGATTTACCATTTGCGATGGAGAAAAAACCGTACTTACACCTCCCTCTAACTTAAAAAACAGCCCTAACCAAACCAATATAAGAGTTACGGTAAGTGCAGATAAGCCATTTACCAAACTAATCGTAAAAAATCCTTTTGAAAGAAAAGAACCTGTAGGCACAGAACTTCATAACCAAGATATTCTAAAACAAAGAGGATTAGGTTTTAGTGTAGAATTATGTTTAAATGCCATTGATTTTGATACAGACAACGATGGCGTTTTTAATAACGAAGACCTTGATGACGATAATGATGGTATTTTAGATGTGGCTGAATCAACAAAAACATGTGAAGTTCTAGAAATCCCCTTTTCGACCCCTTCTGTATATGATTACTCTGATACTGGTTTTCTTACACCTAATGACCCTTATAAATCTTGCGATGGAAAGAAAACTTCGTATAATATCTTCTATAATGACGAAGACTGGATTGCCTATCGATTGGCTCGAAGAATACCAGCAGGCACCAAAATATTTATAGATGGAATAGGAAAAAGAAGTGATGCTTATGTAGAAGAATATGTAAATGGAAGTTTTAAAAAATTTAGTAACTCTTTGGTTGTTTTTGGACCTAAATTCGAGATTTACACTAGAGCATATACTTTAAATACAACAACTGATAGAATCAGAATAACAATGAGAAGGAACGGTGCCACTCGCTTATGGATTTATGAGATTACAGTAGATAAATTTAGCGACAAAACTTGCCATATGGAAAATGACGATGCAGATGGAGATGGTATTCCTAATCATTTAGATTTAGATTCTGACAACGATGGTTGTCCTGATGCACTAGAGAGTCATCCTAATTTAACATGGAGTGATTTGGCTAAAAACACCAGTATTGATATTTCTCCTGCAGGCACCAATGGCGTTACAGAACGAGGTATTCCTATAGGGCAATCAACCACAGACACTGGCACCTCGCAAAATGCGGCTACCCATGCAGATGCTTGTGTGGAGTGTGATGCCACCATTAACAAATCTCTTTCCGATCTTGATGGTGATGGCTTTGCCGATGATTGTGATGAAGATAATGATAACGACGGAATACCCGACGCAAAAGAAGGTTTCTCTTGTGCTGCAGATGTGGAAGTTCCAGCAGCAAACTTGACCTCTACTCCTAAATATAACGCAACCAACATCAGTGGTTGTAACGATGGAGAAAATGGTAATTATGCCGAATTAGATCTTAGTGGTCGCTATATTATATTCGATTTAGGGCATATTGCACCACCCGGTACAAAAATAGAAATAGTAGCAAGAGGTAATCATGATGATGCCTATGTTTACGAATCATTTTATCCTAACCAACGATTCCACAACAAGGAAAAGTTATATTTTGGACAATATGAGATCAACCGTGTAAGATATTATACACTTCAAGACTATTCAAGATTTATCAGAATAAAAGCGGCTCGTAAAAATGGAGACACAACACCTTCATTGTTGCTTGACAATGTTCGCCATTTAGGATTTAAAGGAAGAACCTGTACAGGAATTGATACCGATGGCGATGGTATTCCTGATTTTCTTGATTTAGATTCAGACAACGACGGTTGTCCCGATGCAATAGAAGCAGAAGGAAGTGATTTGATCCCTATCGAATTAACAGAAAATGGCAGTATTGATGCAACAAGTTTCGTTGATGGAAAACCCAATAACATTAGTAGAAATATTGGTACTTCACGAGATCCTAATATCGTATCATTAGCATGTGATACCGATGGCGACCATATTCCTCCAATAAAAGACCTTGATGATGATAACGACGGTATTTTAGATACAGAGGAAACATCTTGTGAACTACATTCCAATATCGAAACAGTTGGCGGTATTGGTAAATTGAAAGACCGCCTTTACCTATTTGAATGGGGAGGAGGCGATTTTGACGACGGATTAAATGTTGGCGACACCAAAACATTTACTATTGGTACAGGAGCAGGAGCAATAATTATAACTGCTGAAGTAACGCAAATAACAGAGGATGTTTCTCGACGTTCTGTTAACGAATTTATTCCGTCTGAAATTGACCATGGAGGACGATTTAAAGATTTATATAATACAGGAAGCATGAAGGTAGCACTGTGTGATAAGAACAAACCATTAAATGGAACTTATCATTTTCAACTTACTTTCACAGCAATGAGACATGGTAAAAATTATCCTATCAACATTGTTCTTGCTGATGCAGAGCGAAGTCATAGTCTTAGAGGTGAGTCTATTTCAGCAATCACCAATGGGAAAAACTGGCGAGTGTTAGAAAAATCAGGTAATGGAGGTATTGCTTCAGCTGATGGTAAAAGATTAATTATTTCAGATACAGAAAGTGCTGAAAGCACAGGTACAACTTTGTTTGTTTCAGATAATGCAACTTTAATAGATGTAACATTTGAATCCACATTAGGAAAACAGGGGGTATTGTTTGGAGTAACCCTTTCTTGCGATTACGATTGCGATGGTATCCCAAGTGAATTAGACCTTGATAGCGATAACGATGGCTGCCCTGATGCTCTAGAAGGCACAGGAAATATTGATACAGCAAGAGAGCATATCGAAAATGCTTCAGGTGTAGTAAATGTAGGCGATGGTTCAGCTTCTCCTCGTGTCAATTTTGGTACCACTGTTGATGAATACGGACGACCTATTAATGCGGGAATTACCATTCCTCAAGGAATTGGAGCTTCACAAAGTAATATCCATATCACCAATGAAGGCGATATTGATATCAAATCGAACAATACAGAAAACACTTTCTGTAAAAATGCAGCAACAGGCATTTCTTTAATGGTCGGACAAAATGTTGCTCCAGTTGTAAGAGAAGTAACCGATTTTATTAATAATCCTGATGGAACTATCGTAGCAGCTCCTGTCTTGTATTATAAATGGTTTTTACTAGGTGGCAACGCCGATGGTTCAGATAAACTAATAACCGATGGTGGTATTTATAGCGGAGCTACCACCCATACTTTAAGTATAAATAATATTTCTCTTGATTTGAATGACAAAACATTCCGTGTAGAGATTACAACATCGGGTAACGTTTGTCCGGCAATTAAGGATATCACCATAAAAGTAATAGAACGACCAGTGGCAACAATAAAAGGCACAACAGAAATTTGTCAGGAAGACAAGGCTGTTTTTTTCACGATTACAGGAACAAAAAACACAACAGTTACGTACACCTTAACCGAAGGCACAACCGTAACAACGAATAAACAAATAGCAATAGGAGATACCGGAAAAGCAACGTTAAAGGCTTCAAATATGCTAACAAGCACAGTTGAATTAAAGAGTATTAAATATAACAATCCTGCGGTTGAATGTATTAATCCGATTAGCGGTAGTGCCACGGTTACAGTAAATCCAAAACCAAAGCCTAAATTGTATTATAAAGAATAGATCATTCGTATAGTACCCATGAGCTCAGCTCCTCTTAAATTTTCGAATTTAAGGGGAGCTTTTTTTTGTTGTCGCTTGTGGCGAAGGCTGTCATAGGGTTATGATAGGGCTTCGCATTTGTGGCGGGTGCTATACCCAATTGGGAAAAGGGCTTCGCATTTGTGGCAGATGCTATACCCAACAGGGAAAAGGGCTTCGCATTTGTAGCGGATGCTATACCCAATAGGGAAAAGGACTTCGCATTTGTGGCGGATGCTATACCCAATTGGGAAAAGAGCTTCGGAGTTGTGGCGGATGCTATACCCTATTGGGAAAAGAGCTTCGTTTTTGTGGCGGATGCTGTACCCAATTGGGAGAAGGGCTTCGCATTTGTGGCGGATGCTGTACCCAATTGGGAAAAGAGCTTCGCTTTTGTGGCGGATGCTGTACCCAATTGGGAAAAGGGCTTCGCTTTTGTGGCGGATACTGTACCCAATAGGGAAAAGTACTTCGCACTTCTGGCAAGTGCTGTCATAGGCTTATGACAGGGCTTCGCATTTGTGGCGGATGCTATACCTAATAGGGATTACTATATATCCCTTTTAACATATACAAAAAAAGACAGGGCACGCCCTGTCTCTACGATAATTTATACTGAAATCATTTTACGATGATAACCATTTTACCACATCATTTACATTAGCGAATATCAATAAACCAAAAAGAAGCAACATTCCTGTTATTTGTGCATATTCCATAAACTTATCGCTTGGTTTGCGTCCTGTTATTATCTCATATAATAAAAATAACACATGACCGCCATCAAGGGCAGGAATAGGCAAAATATTCATCACTGCTAAAATGATAGATAAAAATGCTGTTAAACTCCAAAAGGCTCTCCAATCCCATACCGAAGGAAAAATATTGCCAATGGTGCCAAATCCACCTACCGACTTATAACCTTTCACATCTTTATCGAATATCAAACTAAATTGCTTGATATAACTGGTGAGCTTATCTACTCCCATATTGATACCACCCGGCACAGCTTCAGTAAAGCTATATTTAGTGGTTTTATATTCAAAAGGAATTTTTGTTATTCCGCCCAATATTCCCATAGTACCCTGTGGGGATATTTGCACCTTGCACACCACCTCTTGATTGTTTCTTTTAACAGTTACCGCCACCTCTTTGTTGGCTTGTGTTTGCATATATTGCTGAAATTGGTCGAAGAATTTAAAATCAACACCATTTATACGCAATAGTTCATCGCCTTTTTGCAAACCTCCTTTGGCTGCACCTGTATCTTCTACTACCTTATTGATTCGATAAGGATGAAAAGGAAATCGAGGTAGAAAAATAGGAGCTACATTAAACTTTTCGCTACTGCGTTCCATCAATTGCGGAACAAAGCTGTTGGGAATAGAAATACTCTGCTCTTTTCCATCACGAATTACTTGTATAGTAGCAGGACGTTCAAGAAGAATATCTGGTAGTATTTGTGAAAATCGTTCTACTTTTTTATGATCTAAAGCAACAATTATATCACCATTTTTAAGACCGATACTTTGAGCTAACGAATCACAAACCACACCATATTTCATATTTTGTGTAGGTAGATATTGTTCGCCCCACGTGAATAAAACGGCAATATAAATCACAAAAGCAAGTATAAAATTGACCAATACTCCACCAATCATAATCAGTAAGCGTTGCCATGCTGGTTTTGATCGAAACTCATAAGGCTTAGGAGGTAATGCCATTTGCTCTTTATCCATCGATTCGTCTATCATTCCTGATATTTTAACATAACCGCCTAAAGGAATCCATCCAATACCATATTCGGTTTCGCCTTTCTTAAACTTGAATAACGAAAACCATGGATTAAAAAACATATAGAATTTCTCAACACGTGTTTTAAATAGTTTCGCAAAAGTAAAGTGTCCTAATTCATGTAGAATAACAAGAATAGACAAACTCAGCAGAAACTGTCCTATTTTTACAATAACATCCATAAATATTTTTTTTGTGTTCTGTGGTGTGATTTGTTGTGAAGATCTTCACAACGCTTCACTAATGTTTTATCTCTTTTACCTCGTTAGGATTGTGTTTGTGTTTAAACAATAGAGCAAACAGAATAGCAATAACCAATGCATAGATGGCAAATGTTTGCCAAATACCTACCCAATCGCTAGGTTGCCCTTCTGCATTAGAAAAGAATGCTCCAATAATAATTCCACTTAGCCACGAGCCTAAGATAGCTCCAAAGCCATTGGTCATCATCATAAATAGACCTTGTGCACTACCTCTAATACCTGCATCGCATTGCGTTTCTAAAAACAACGAACCTGATATATTAAAGAAATCGAATGCCATACCATAAATGATACACGATAATATAATCATCCATAATCCTCCTGCGGGATCGCCATAGGCAAATAATCCAAAACGCAATACCCAAGCAGCCATACTCATCAACATCACATTCTTAATTCCAAATCGTTTTAAGAAAAATGGAATTGCCAATATAAATAGTGTCTCTGAAATTTGAGAGATAGACATGATAATGGTAGAATAGCGTGTTACAAACGAGTTGGCATATTCTGGTAGTTTATCGAAATGCGAAAGAAAAGCATCGCCATACATATTGGTCAATTGCAGTGCTGCACCCAAAAACATGGAAAAGATAAAGAACAATGCCATTTTATAGTTTTTGAAAAGCTTAAAAGCATCTAATCCTAGCATTTCGGTAAATGAAGCATTTTTGCTGCCTGTGTTCATTGGCTTACATTGTGGCATGGTAAAAGCATACGCCGCCAATAGAAATGCTGCACCACCTGCTAAATAAAATTGATTTGCCGAGGCTTTAAATCCAAGCAAATTAGTTGTCCACATGGCTAAGATAAATCCCACAGTACCCCACACTCTGATAGGAGGGAAGGCTTTTACCACATCGTAGTTATTGCTTTTTAGAATACTGTAAGATATCGTATTAGTTAAAGCAATGGTGGGCATATAACATATCATTGCAAACAATATCACCCATAAAAAGGTATTGGGATCTTGCACTTGAGGAAGCATAATTAAAGCTACACCACCCAACAGGTGTAATACACCATATAATCGCTCGGCATTTACCCATCTATCCACAATAATACCTGTTAATGTGGGCATAAATAACGATGCTATTCCCAATGTAGAAAACACCGCACCAAACTGTTCGGGCGACCAATGTTGAGTGCCAAACCAATAGTTACCAACGGTTATCAACCAAGCACCCCAAATAAAGAACTGCAAAAAACTTAATAAGATTAATCTGAATTTTATTCCTTTCATAATTTAAAAATTTAGTGTTGTGAGTTATGCTTTGGTTGTGAAGTAGTAATATCTTCTTTTTATTATTCTGATAATCTACAAGGATTATTTAAAGGCTCCAAAACTACGAAAAAATTAAAACCCTCAAAATAGAAGTTACGGCTTTTAGTCAGGTAATTTTGTCGCATGAATTTCACTCAAAAGAAAAAGTATAACACTTTAAAGCTCGAGGTTTGATTTTATCCTACCTATAAGAACAGCACCGTCTAAACGTTTGCTCTAGATGATATGCGGATTTTCTAATCTTTTCATCTATATTTACCTGCCGAAAAAATAAACAATTATGCAACAATATCTTCAACTGCTAGAGCGTGTTTTAGAGGAAGGAAACAGCAAAGGCGACAGAACAGGAACAGGCACAGTAAGTGTATTCGGACATCAAATGCGATTTGATTTGGCTAAAGGATTTCCTGTGCTTACCACAAAAAAACTACATTTAAAATCGATTATCTATGAGTTGCTATGGTTTCTAAATGGCGATACCAACGTAAAATATCTACAAGATAATGGGGTTAAAATATGGAATGAGTGGGCCGACGAAAATGGTAATCTTGGTAATATTTATGGATACCAATGGCGATCGTGGCAAAAAAGCAATGGAGAATCGCTCGATCAGATTAAACAGGTGGTGCATGATATCAAACACAATCCAAATTCTCGCAGATTAATTGTGAGTGCATGGAATGCTGGCGACATCGAAAACATGGCTCTTCCACCTTGTCATGC
>PDWI01010661.1_pt1 | contig 10241 bp, 7 predicted proteins | sample 1430891 | NCBI WGS metagenome assembly PDWI01 (sample SAMN01162508, study PRJNA174530) | Oral metagenome, whole genome shotgun sequencing project. | biome: Marine environment; feature: Marine mammal; material: Swab sample of the gingival sulcus; isolation source: swab sample of gingival sulcus... | reverse complement strand
ATTGCGCTGCTGCACCGGGCTCACCGGGCCGTCGATCAGCACCAGCTCGATCCCGCGGGCTTCAAACCGGGCCTTCAACTCGTCGATCTTGCCGCTGCCAAAGAGATGGCCCGGATGCGGATTCGCGAGGCGGATAATCTCGGCGCCCTCGACCGAGAGATCGGGGAGCGCCGCGGCGAGCGACACGCCCTCTTCCAGCGCGGCCCGGGCGTCGCGGCGGTCGCGCTCGGAGGTGAGGTCGGGGTGGATCACCCAGGCCCGGGTGGGGTGCGGCTTGCGGGAGGTGGGCTCGGTCATGGCGCCCCGCCGGAGATGAGGTCGGAGGTGAGGTCGGAGGTGAGGTCACAGCCTTGGAGATGCGCGGGAAGACACGCGGGAAGACACGCCACCGAAACCGCGCTGAACGGCGTTGTGCACCGCCTTTGCCCCACAAAGACGAAGGGCGAAACGGGCGGCAAGACGGGCGGCGAGAGAAGGAAAATCAGCGCTCGTCGCCGTCGTAGAGGTTGATCGGCTGGGCCGGCATGATCGTCGAGATCGCGTGTTTGTAGACCAGCTGGCTCTGGCCGTCGCGCTTCAGCAGCACGCAGAAATTGTCGAACCAGGAGATCACGCCCTGAAGTTTCACGCCGTTGATCAGGAAGATCGTCACCGGCACCTTGGCCTTGCGGACATGGTTGAGGAATGCGTCCTGAAGATTTTGCTTATCGGCAGCCATCGCTTGTTGCCCTTGTTCTCTCGTGCTGCCGGATCCCGGCAGAAAACTCCCAACAAGGTCAGTATGTAACGGGATTTGCAAAGATTCCAGCCCCTTTTTCGGCGCCCGCAAGCGACACCCGGAAGCGGCACCCGGAGACCGGCCTCTGCAAGAGCGCGCCTCAGACCCCTCTCAGCGCCGCCAGAGCTCGCGCGAGAACAGTGCGACGATGGCGAGCGTTTCCAGCCGGCCGACAATCATCGCCCCCACCAGCACCGCCTTTGCGGAGGTGCCAAGCTCGGCATAGACCAGCGGTTCGGTGCCCGCGAGCCCGGCCAGCGGGCCGGTGGTGGTCAGCCCCGCGACCGAAAGCACCAGCGCCTCCTCGAAATCCGCCCCGGTCAGCGAAAACGCGCTCATCGTCAGCGCCAGCGACACCGTGAGCAGCATGAAGAACAGCCAGGCCATATAGGCGCCGCGGCGGCGCAAATGCCGCGCCTCGCCGCCCGAGCCGCCGACCGAATGCGGATGCACCAGCCGTTCAAGCTCGCGCACCCCGTGTTTGTAAAGCGCATAGACCCGCAAGAGTTTCGCCCCGCCGGCCGTGGTCGCCACCCCGCCGCCGGTCAGCGCCAGCCCCAGCAGCAGAAGCCCCGGCGTTTGCAGCCCCGACCAGTCGCGCGCGGTGGCCCAGTTGGCGCTCTCCCAGCCCGCGGTGGTCAGAAAGGAAATCACCGTGAACACCGAGCCCCAGAGCGAGGCGAGCCCGTCGAGCAGAGCGAGATTGCGGCTGCCGTCGTCGAGTGCGGCGCCGAGGAAATGGCGCAGGAACAGCACCAGCGGCACGGTGAGGATCAGCGTCGAGGCGAGGCGGATTTCCGGGTCCCGCGCCAGCACGTCCAGCCCCCTGCCCTGACCTTCGCGGGCGAAGGCGAGCCGCGAGATCGCGAACACCAGAAACACCGCGACGATCACTTCGCCGGCATGGCCCGCGCCGCCGCCCGCAAGCCCCCCGACCGGCGAAATACCGGAGGTCGAGAGCGTCGACATCGCATGCGCCATCGCCACCGAGGGCCGGTCGCCGGCGATTTGCAGCCCGAGCCAGAGCGACAGCGTGAGCATCACATAGACCGGGGTGAGCAGCGCCGCATGGGTGCGGATGCGGCGCGAGAGGTCGGGGCGTTCGGTGATCTGGATATAGCTGCCGGTGATGATCCCCGCCCCCGGCACCCGGCTGCGCACCTCGAAGCCGCCGAGCGCCATCGGCGCCAGCACCGCGATCGCCCCGACCCACATCACCAGCCCGCCGAACCATCCCACGGTGGCGCGCCAGGTGTGGAGCGGCGGCGCGAGGCGGCCGGGGTCGTCATAGAGCGTCGCCCCGGTGGTGGTGAGACAGGAGACCATTTCCACATAGGCGTTGAAGAAGGAGGTATTGCCCACGGCGGCATGGAACGGGATCGCGAACAGAAACGGCATCGCCACGAAAACCGCAATGAATCCCGCAAGATGGCGGCGCGGGTGGTCGCTGGGCGAGCGGTTCGCCATGGCGATGCCGACCAGCCCGGTGACGATCAGCACCAGCGTGCCGGTCCAGAAGAAATCGGCGGCGATGCCGCTCAGCCCGGTCGCCGCCGCATGGGCGCCGGGCACGGCCATCAACAGCCCCGCGAGCCCGGCGAGCGTCACCGGCAGCGGCAATCGGGCGAGGCGGGAAAGCATCGCGCCGCCTCAGAAGAAATCGACCGAGACCTGCAACAGGCGCTCGACTTCGGGCACATCCGCCGCCATGGTGAAGATCACCACCACATCGCCCTCCTCGATCCGGGTCTCGGCCACCGGCTTCACCACCTCGCCGCCCTTCATCAGCGCCCCCACCAGCACCCCTTCGGGAAACTCGATATCGCGGATCCGCTGCCCCGCGATCGGCGAGGTCGACAACACCTGCGCCTCGATCACCTCGGCCTCGGCATCGCCCACCGAATAGACGCAACGCACCCGGCCGTGGCGGATATGGCGCAGGATCGAGCTGACGGTGGTGCCGCGGGGGTTCACATGGGCGTCGATCTCGAGCGGTTTCATCAGTGGAATCAAGGTGGTATCATTGACCAGACAGATCGCCATCGGACAGCCCGCAGCCTTGCCGCGCACCGAGGCCAGCATGTTGACCTTGTCGTCGTCGGTCACCGCCAGCAGCGCGTCGGACCGCGAGATTCCCGCCTCCTTCAAGAGTTCGATATCCATCGCATTGCCGTTCAGCACCACGGTGCGTTCGAGCTCGTCGGCGGTGGCTTCGGCGGTGTCGCGGTCGAGCTCGACGATCTTGGCGCGCACCCGGTCGGACCGGCTTTCGAGCGCCTGCGCCACCGCGAGGCCGACATTGCCGCCACCGAGAATCACCACCCGGTCCTGGCGCTTCACCTCCTTGCCGAACACTTCGAGGGTGCGATTCGTATCCCGGGTTTCGGTCACCACATAGACCTGATCGCCGGGGAACAGCTGGTCCTTGCTTTCCGGCACGAACAACTGGTTGTCGCGCCGCACCGCGACGACGATGGTCTTGAGCGTGGTGAACAGATCGGTGAGCTGGCGCAACGGCGTGTTCACCACCGGGCAATCCTCGTCGACCACGAGGCCGAGCAGGGTGGCGCTTCCGTCGAAGAACAGTTCGGCATCGAAGGCCGAAGGCGCGCTCAGCCGCCGCAGCACCGCCATGGCCACTTCGCGCTCCGGGCTGATCACCACGTCGATCGGCAGATGCTCGCGCCGGTAGAGCCCGGAATCGATCGCATCGAGATAGGATTGCGCCCTGAGCCGCGCGATCTTGCGCGGGATGTTGAAGATCGAATGCGCCACCTGACAGGTGACCATGTTGACCTCGTCGGAATGGGTCGCCGCCACCAGCATGTCGGCATCGCGCGCCCCGGCGCGTTCCAGCACGTCCGGATAGGAGGCGAAGCCCGTCACCCCCTGGACGTCGAGCGTCTCCATGGCCTGCGCCACCAGATCGGGGTTGTTGTCGACCACGGTCACGTCGTTGTTCTCGCCCGAGAGATGGCGCGCGATCTGCCAGCCGACCTGGCCCGCGCCGCAGATGATGACTTTCATGGCCGTCTCCGTGCCCGCGGCGGCCCTGCACGCCGCCCCCGGGGGAGGATTGGCAGAGGCGGCAGAAAAGGTCAACTTTCGGACCGATTTTCCACATCCAACCCGGAAGTGTCGCGCGAGCGCCCCATCCCGGCCATTTTCCCATGAGATAACCCGCAGGACGTCGTAACGAGGGCCTTCGCATGTCAGAGCTGGATTTCGCCGCGATTCCCCGCACGCGGGTCGCCGCCGTGGCCTTTCTGCTCACCGCCATTGCCGTGTCGCTGCTGTCGAGCAGCGAGGATCCGACCCGTTGGCCGTCAATGCCGGCAACGCCCTTGTACGGGGTCCCGGTGCCGGCGCCGCCCACCGAGGTGACCCCCGAAATCGTCGCCATCCGGGGCTGCGCCGAAGGCGTGGCGCATCCGTCCGAAGCCCGGCTCGACGCGCCGGCGCAACTCGCGGCCTGCAACGACTGGGTCAAGCTCTCCTATGGCGACACTCAGGCGCGGCTGTTCCGCGGCCTGTTCCTGCTCGACCATGCCACCAGCGATTCCGAGCGCCAGACCGCTTTCGCCGACATGACCGCGGTGATCTGGGCCACCCCCGAAGACCCCAAACCCTATGCGGTGCGCGCGCTGATACATGCGATGCATCGCAACGACCTGCGGGCGGCCATGGCCGATATCGACCGGGCGATCGCTCTTGAAGGCGACGATCCGCACCCGCTGCTGTACGAGTTCCGCGCCACCTTCCAGTTGCAGATCGCGGATCAGAACGACGACCCGGACATGGTGCGCGCCGCCCTCGAGGATGCCCGCCGGGCCCTGACGCTCGCCCCGGACAGCAAGGTTGTCCCGGAGATCGAGGGCCTTGCCCGGCAGATGTTCGAAGCCTTCACCGGCGGAGAAATGGGCGAGTTTCCCGGCGAGGCTCCGACCGGGGATGAAACCGGCGGTGCGCCACCCGAAACCGGCGGCGCACCACCCGATTGACCGCCCCCCCCTGACCGCAGACCTCTGACCGCAGATTTCCTGTTCGCTCAGGCCGTCGCCGCGCCTGAGTTTTGGCCCGTCATATGGCCTGTCATATGGCCTGCGTCTTGCCCACCGCGGCCCGCACGCGCCGCCCGGGCCGCGAGGATTGTCAGAGATGGCAAAGGTCAGCTTTCCGAACTCTTTCCCTGTCCGGCCCGGAAGTGACGCAGAAGCGTCCAATCCCGGCCATGGTCTCATGCGACGTCCGGGCAAACCACCAAAGAGGTGCCACCCATGACAGACCCGATTGTCCTCTCAATTCCGCGCAAACGGATGGCCGCCGCGGCCGTTCTGTTCGCGGCCACGGCCGTGGTGCTGCTGCACGACCCGGGGCAACAGGCGTCCGGCCAGTCCCGCGGCCAGTGCACTGATTTGCGGAACATCCCCAGGGAGGTGACCCCGGAAATCGTCGCGATGCGGGGGTGTCTCGAAAAGGTGGTGCATCCGTCCGGGGAGACCCTCACCCCTGCCGCCCAGCAAGCGGCCTGCAACGATTGGGTCAGGCTCGCACCGGACGATATTCAGGCACGCTATTTCCGCGGCCTGTTCCTGCTCGACCATGCCACCGGAAAGGCCGGGCAGGAGACCGCTTTCGCCGACATGAGCGCGGTGATCGCGGCCAAAAGCGAGAACCCCACAGCCTTTTTCAGGCGCGCCATGCTTCAGGCGCAGCTTCGCGGAAACCTCGAAGCGGCGCTGGCCGATATCGACCGGGCGATCGCGCTGGCCGAAGAGCGGCCGCGCGCCAGATATTTCGAGGCCCGCGCGACCTTCCGGTTGCAGATCGCAAACCGGACCGGCGACCCGGAGGCCGCGCGCGCCGCGCTGGAAGATGCCCGCAAGGCCTCGGCCCTCGACCCGGCGAGCGAAGTCGTCCCGAAGATCGAAAGCCTCGTCTACCGGATGCTTGAAGCTTTCGCCCGCACGAACGGAGAAGCCGCAGACCCCGCCGCCAGGTCGGGTTGAGCCCGGGCCCCACCCGCGCTCATGCGCACCGCCATCCATTGCCAGGACATGTCGGCAGACACGAACCGCCAGCCGATGTGCCTGAACTGCCGGGTTTCTGCCGCTCACCGGAGGGGGATTGTCAGAGACGGCAAAGGTCAGCTTTCCGGCCTCTTTCCCTGTCTGGCCCGGAAGTGACGCAGACGCGTCCAATCCCGGCCATGGTCTCATGCGACGTCCGGGCGAACCACCAAAGAGGCGCCACCCATGACAGACCCGATTGTCCTCTCGGTTCCACACAAACGGATGGCCGCCGCGGCCGTTCTGTTCGCGGCCACGGCCGTGGTGCTGCTGCACGACCCGGGGCAACAGGCGTCCGGCCAGTCCCGCGGCCAGTCCCGCGGCCAGTCCATTGATTTGCTGGACGTCCCCAGGGAGGCGACCCCGGAATTCATCGCGATGCGGGGGTGTCTGCACCCTTCCGGAGCGAATCCCGATCCGGCCGCTCAGCTTGCCGCCTGCAACGATTGGGTCAGGCTCGCGCCGGACGATATTCAGGCACGCTATTTTCGCGGTATCCATCTGCATCCGAATGCCAGGACCGATGCGGACCGCGAAACCGTTTTTGCCGATATGACCGCCGTGATCGAATGCTGCGGCGACAACCCGACCGCCTTCTATCGCCGCGCCTTTTTGCAGATGACGTATCGCAAGGATCCGGACGCGGCCATGGCCGACATCAACCAGGCGATCGCCCTGACCGAAGACCGGCCGCGCGCAAGATACTACGAATTCCGCGCGGCCCTCTGGCTGGAAATGGCGCCGCTCAACAACGACCCCAAGGCCGCGCGCGCCGCGCTTCAAGATGCCCGCACGGCCCGGACGCTCAACCCGAAGAGCGAGGTCGCCCGGGAGATCGAGGATAGCGCCCGGCGAATTCTCGACGCACTCGTCAGCGGCAGCAGCGCCGGCGTGGGCAAAGACGCATAAGCGACGCCCCGGCCTCATGACAGGCCGAGCCGGGTCACAGGCGCGCAGGCCCGGACACCCTACCCCGCATCCCCCTCGCCCGCCGCGACATAGGCCACGCGGGCGCCGGCTTTGGTGCCGGTGACCACGCCGAGCGACTTCAGCTTGCGGTGCAGCGCCGAGCGCTCCATGCCGACGAAACTCGCGGTACGGGAGATATTGCCGCCGAAGCGGTTGATCTGGGTGAGCAGATATTCGCGCTCGAACGCCTCGCGGGCCTCGCGCAGCGGCAAGGTCGCCAGCGCCGCAGGCAGCAGCGCGCCCCCCTCGCCGGCGCCGGAGGTCTCGATCTCGCTGAGTTCCCCGGGCTCGATCGGCCCGGTCCCGTCGCCAAGGATCAGAACCCGTTCGATCACGTTCTTGAGCTGGCGCACATTGCCCGGCCATTGCATGGATTGCAGCATCGCCTTCGCCTCCTCGGAGAAGTCGCGCAGCGGGAGACCTTGAGTCTCGTTGAACACGGCGACGAAATGCGCCGCGAGGTCGGGGATATCCTCGCGCCGGTCGGCGAGCGGCGGCACCTGAATCGGCACCACGTTGAGCCGGTGATACAGCTCCTCGCGGAACTGCCCGGCCGCGATCTCGGCGGGAAGATCGCGGGTGGTCGAGGAGATCACCCGCACATCGACCGACATCTTGTCGGACCCGCCCACGCGGGCGAAACTCTGTTCCACCAGCACCCGCAGGATCTTCGATTGCGTGCCCAGCGGCATGTCGGCGATCTCGTCGAAATAGAGCACCCCGCCATTGGCCTCTTCGAGCAGACCGGGTTCGACGCCGCGCTCAGGCGTCTCGCGACCGAACAGCACCTCCTCCATGCGGTCGGGTTCGACCGCGGCCGAGTTGACCACCACGAAGGGCGCCCGTGCCCGCTCCGAGCCGCCATGAACGATCCGCGCCGCCAGCTCCTTGCCCGAGCCCGCCGGCCCCGTGAGCATCACCCGCCCGTTCGAGCGCATGACCTTTTCCAGATTGGATTTCAGCGTCTTGAACGCCGCACTTGAACCAATCATCTCGACCGGCCCGCTGTCCTTGCGCTTGAGCTCGACGTTTTCGCGCCTCAGCCGCGAGGTCTCCATGGCGCGGGCGATCACCAGCAGAAGCTGGTCGATGTTGAACGGCTTCTCGATGAAATCGTAGGCGCCCTGCTTGATCGCCGCCACCGCGATCTCGATATTGCCGTGGCCCGAAATGATCACCACCGGCACCTCCGGGTGTTCGCGCTTGACCATCTTGAGGATGTCGATCCCGTCCATCGCGGAATCCTTCAGCCAGATGTCGAGGATCATCAGCCCCGGAAGCTCTGCCTTCACCTCCGCCACCGCCTGATCGGAGGTGCCCGCAAGCCGGGTGGTATAGCCCTCGTCTTCGAGAATATCCGAAATCAGCTCCCGGATATCGCGTTCATCGTCCACAATCAGGATATCGGCCATCAGGTGTTTCCTCGTTATTCGGCGGCTTTGGCGGAAGACGCAGCGGGTGTCACCGGCAGACGCACCACCGCGCGCGCGCCGGGGCGGTCGGTGCCGCCGAACATTTCCGCATCCTCCAGCACCAATGTGCCGCCATGTTCCTCGATGATCTTCTTGACGATGGGCAGGCCGAGGCCGGTGCCCTTCTCGCGGGTGGTGACATAGGGCTCGAACAGCCGCGCCCGGTCGGCGGGCAGGCCGATGCCATTGTCTTCGATGGTGACCACACCCTCCTTGCCCCGCACCCGCAGCGCGACCCGGATCATGGCCTTGTGGCCTTCGGGCATCTCTCCCGATTCTGAAAGGCTTTCAATGGCTTCTCCGGCGTTCTTGATGAGGTTTGTGAACGCCTGACCGATCATGGTTTCGTCAAGCTCGGCGGCCACCGGCGCCTCCGGCAGATCGGCCTCGATCATCACCCCCACCTGCCCGGCCTTCTGCAACGTCACCGCGCCGCGCACCAGATCGGCGAGATTGGCAGGCTTGCGCTCGGGCCGGGGCATGCGGGCGAAGCGGGAAAACTCGTCGACGATCCGGCGCAGATCCTCCGTCTGGCGCACGATCACCCCGGTCAGGTTTTCCAGATCGCCGGCATCGCCCGCCTCCAGCTTGCGCCCGAACTTGCGCTTGATGCGCTCGGCGGACAGCTGGATCGGGGTCAGCGGGTTCTTGATCTCATGGGCGATGCGCCGGGCGACATCGCCCCAGGCGGCCATCCGCTGGGCGGTCACGAGGTCGGTCACATCATCAAAGGCGATCACATAGCCCTCAAGCTCGCCGCCCCCGGAGAACCGCGGCGCGATCCGCACCAGCAGCCGTTCCTGACGGCCCATCCGGTTCAGCGCCAGCTCCTCCTGCACCCGCTCGCAGCCCTCGGCCCGCAGCTTCGCGAGCAGCGGCGCGAATTCCGGCACCACCAGCGCCAGATCGCCATGTTCCGGCTCCTCTTCCAGCCCCAGCATCACCATCGCCGCGCGGTTGAGAAAGGCCAGCCGGCCCTCGGCGTCGAGCCCCATCACCCCGGCGGTGACCGAGGACAGCACCGAGTCGAACAGCCGGCGGCGGCGTTCGATCTGCTTGGTGTTGTCGAGCAGCGCGGCGCGCTGGCCGTTGAGCTGGCGGGTCATGCGGTTGAACATCCGCCCAAGCTCCTCGATCTCGTCACCGGTGGTCTCCTCGATCACCTGCACGTCGAGATCGCCCGCGCCCACCCGCTCGGCGGCCGCGGCAAGACGGCCCACCGGCCGCGCAAGGCGCTCGGCAAACCACATGCCGAGCCACGTCGCGGCGAGGATCAGCAGCGCCGCGAAGCCGAGGTAGATCAGGCCGAATTCGAACAGCACATGCCCGCGCTGGTTTTCGAGTTGCTGGTAGAAAAGCACCGTCTCCTGGGTCTCGTCGAGCAGCGAAAAGATCTGCCCGTCGACCGCGCGGGAGACATAGAGCAGATGGTTGGGGTAGAAGCTGAGGTCGTGGAGCGCGCGGAATTCGGAATTGTCCCAATCCTCGATCACCACCGTCTCGCCCGCAAGCGCCCGGGCCACCGTCTCCGGCGCGGGGGCCTCGAAATCGAACAGATAGGAGCGGTCGCCGCGCAGACGGATGGTGCCGTCGGACTTGATGATGAAGGCTTCGCGCAGACCCCGCTGGATCGCGCCCTGCGCCTGCGCCAGCGCCTGACGCAGCTGCGCGTCGGAGATCAGCGCGTTCTTGCGTTTCTCGTTGTTGAGATAGGCGCCGATGGCCTCCACGTCTTCGATCAGCCCCTGACGGTGTTCGTCCTCATAGGCCTGAGCGGCGGCGAGCGAATTGCCCACCACCCGGCTCACCCGGTCGGAGAACCAGCCCTCGAGGCCGACATTGATGGTGAGCACGGCAAACACCGCCACCAGCACCGTCGGCAACAGCGCGATCAGCGAAAACGCGCCGGTGAGGCGCATGTGCAGCCGCGAGCCGACGGATTTCGCCCGCCGC